>Ga0209390_10010333_pt1:0-2500 | contig 10940 bp, 12 predicted proteins | sample BON01_FD_187212 | JGI IMG/M metagenome (GOLD analysis project Ga0209390, IMG submission 187212) | Freshwater microbial communities from Lake Bonney liftoff mats and glacier meltwater in Antarctica - BON-01 (SPAdes) (version 2) | ecosystem: Environmental > Aquatic > Freshwater > Ice >... | reverse complement strand
GTTACACACTATTGCCATGACCAGCATTGTACGATGTACAGCATACACCAGGAGGGTTGGGGGAGGGGCGTGCCTTGCGCAACAGTCGTGCAGTGCTATTGCAATAGTGTGGGCATTACAGGTGGGGGGGGCAATGGCTCGTAACAAAGCGTTGAAGTGAACGGATGTCTTGTAAAGGCCAACGCGATATAAGGCATCTGTCTTCTCCCTACGTGCTGAATACGTATTCTGGGACGCAGCCAGAAGAAAATAAATACCGCATTCCGCCTGTTTCACCCTGTATATGACATGGATACGTACAAATGAATAGAATACCGTATTCTTTTCTTCGCTCCGCGTATTCAACATGTAGGGTCGTCTCTGCGTTCCCGGAAGCCGTGTCCCTGCACGTACGTTAACGATGTTTTGGGGTTAGGTTGTGTTTCATTCATCTGGTGCTGATTGAGGCTAGTCACAAAGGCGCAGGCAGAGGGTATGGAGAACTCGGAATGGTAGCTGGGAGAATAATATCATCATAGATCGGACAGCTGGTTGGATCACGACCCCCGCGGGAGTGTTCACAGTCACACAGGGACGATACCGGAGGAGAACCGATGCGCCAGGCCAAGCGGGGTGCTGGTCAGCCAGCGCGCGTCGGGGGAAAGGGGCGCTTCGCAGAGCCGCGGGTCGTAACCGACAGTGGCACGGCGCACTTGATCATCTGGGTGTCGGCGCCGTCGGGGCACGAATCGAGGAACTTCTTGAGGTCCTGGTCCAGGTACTCAAAGACGAGCGTGAGCTTCTTCTCCGTGTGGATGACGTCGTGCAGCCGCACGATGTTGGGGTGCTGCAATTCCTTGAGAATCGAAATCTCGCGGATGGCCGTCGACGGGATGCCCTCGTCCTCCGCCTCGAGCCGGATCTTCTTGAGCGCGACGAGCTCGCCAGAGCCGCGGTCCTTGGCCTTGTACACAACACCGTACGTTCCCTCGCCGATCTTCTCAATCTTCTGGTACTTCTCCATCAGAGAGAGCTGGCCCGAGCGTTAGGGACGAATGCGACACGCCGGCAGAGCCGAGAGATTCGCTCGTCCAGGCACCTGGGGGCGCGGGTGGCAGCGAGCGTGGGCTTAGCCAGCCGCGTTGATCGCGGGGGGTCACCGAACGCTGCCAGACGTCACAGGCCTGGCGTGCCTGGGCAACGAACGGCGCGAGAGTTTTGTTGTAATCGCCGTGATTCTAGATGTGTTTTCAGGCTGAACTCTGGCTGAAACGTTGATCTTGATGACGCCCAGATAGAATTTGTTCAGAATACCGGCGGCCTAAAATTCGGGCGCCAAATCGCACTCGACTTCGCGCGAGAGCGGCCAACGGCGACGCCGATTTTTGCCGATGACGGCAGTCTCTCCGGCGGACTTCTTCAGCGGCCAGGTGGCCAAGCCTCGGGCCGAGGAGCCGGCGTCGCCCGAGGCGGAGCAGGCGCCCGACTCGCCCATCTCGATGCGGATCGCGGCGTCTAGCGCGGAGCAGCCGACGGCTGCCGTTGTCGCTCCGTCGACGCCAGCTACAGACTCCGCGGCGCTGGCCGAGCCGGCTCCCGCGCCGGCTCCCTCCGCGGCGCCCCTGACGAAGGAGGCCAAGGAGGCCGAGCGCCGCCGGAAGGCCGAGTCCAAGGAGGAGGAGAAAGCCATCAAGGAAGTGCAGCGCAAGGCGCGCGAGGAGGCCAAGGCCGCCAAGGCTGCCGAGGTCGCCTTAGAACGCGAGCGCAAGCTGGCGGAGAAGGTTCTGCGCGAGGCGGCGGCCGAGGAGACGCGACTCTCGAAGAAGGCCGAGACCGACCTCAAGGAGGCCGAGCGCAAGGCCAAGCTGGAAGAGAAGGAGAAGGAGCGCGTGCGTAAGGTGCTTTTATATATATATACCGGCCAGTTGGGCACCCCAAACAGGCGGCGTGTCCACGCCCCCTCCATGCTGTCCGACACGCGTCGGTGCGCTCACTGTCTACTGCCGACACACCTCCAGCCACCGCCCACCACCGCCCCAGCCGACTGGTCTTTCCACCACAGATGCATATTGTTCTATGTATCTATAAATGTATCTTTCTCTCTCTCTCTCTCTCTTTAATTTTTTTTTTCACCCACCCACCCCCGCCTGGACACACAGGCCCGCGAGCTGGAGGTCGAGCGCGACGAGGCGGAGCGCAAGGTCGCCGACCTCGAGCGAAAGAGGCAAAAGAGCTCTCTCTTCGCCGTCTGGGGCAAGAAACCGCCCCCCAAGCCAGCCGACGTCGCCGCCGCCAGCACCACCGCGTCGGTGCCCTCCGAGGCCGCCGCCACCGCCGCGGAGGTGAAGGAGGCTGGCGCCGGCGCTGCGGCGACGTCGCCGGCTAGGCGGGTGGGGGCAGTGACCTCGCCCAGGGGGGGCCTGTCCCCCGCTGAGGAGGCTGCCGCCGGAACAATCTTTCTGCGCGGCGGGCGCAAGGTACACACCAAAACGAAGCCTTAGACTAGACCGATATATATATG
>Ga0209390_10010331_pt1 | contig 10943 bp, 5 predicted proteins | sample BON01_FD_187212 | JGI IMG/M metagenome (GOLD analysis project Ga0209390, IMG submission 187212) | Freshwater microbial communities from Lake Bonney liftoff mats and glacier meltwater in Antarctica - BON-01 (SPAdes) (version 2) | ecosystem: Environmental > Aquatic > Freshwater > Ice > Glacier... | reverse complement strand
GGGGGCAGCGCAAACGGGCTGCGAAGCTTGTGCCACACGGCCTCGCACATTTGCGTCTGCCGGATGCGCCCGTCAGAGGCACACAGCTGAGTTGACTTTTTTTACGAATGTCGCGTTGGTTGCCATCAATCCTGGCGCTTCATTGCAGTTCATGTAGTATTAAACATAGCAGAGGAGACAGAAAATGAGCACAGCCATAATGAACACAGCATTGTACAATTTTTGGATAGATGACGCTTTCAAACCAAACATTGCAGAAGCTCTGAACATGGTATTCTGGAAGTGTTCAGTTGACCAGGTACTTGCCATGTCAGATCCAGAAATCATAAGAAGATTGAACGAGAGTTCTCTTCTCAATAAGTATAACAGAATATTGGCGTTGCGGTGTGTGCAAAATGCGCGGAACCGTCGTCCTCACTCTACCTCCTTGTCCATGGCCAACCAGTACTTCGTGTAGGCCCTGACAGTGACGCAGTGCGCACCCGGGTCGCACCCGCCGCGCTCAGTTGGACGAAATCTGCCCAAGAAGCACATCCCAGCCAATGAGGTACAACACCAGCATAACAAAGCCCCGGCCGGCGCCCTCTGCCCCGACATCTGGCGTGGTGTTCTGCACAAAGACATTGACGCCCACGAGGACGACGAGCTCGGTGAGGGTCTTTTCGCTCGCCCCCGCGCGCTGCTGGCTGCTGCGCAGCTGAATGACAGCAAGGCCGATGACACACACGGCCAGCGCTTGGGCTGGTTCCTGCCACTGGGCGTCGAAGAGCTCCTGGAGATGCCGCGCGGCCTTCCACAGCGCGTAGCCGCGGATCTCGACGAACCACACGGCCCTGGAGCACACGACATCAAACGTGAGCAGCAGCAACACAAGCATGCCAGTCTTGGTCTCGGCAGAGTACTGGGTGTACCAAGTCAGCTTGAGCAGTGCGTTGATGGCCAGCATGTTGCAGGCCCGCGCGACTATGCTCACCACGCGCGACTGATCTGTCCTGCTCGCAAGCATGTGTACCGCCGTGTACACCAGCAGGGCAATGACGGCCAACACGGTTTGTTCCTGCACTCGCTGCACCTGGGCCTGCAGGTTCTCAGTGTACATGTAGAGGAAAAGGCCCTGCATGCGCACTCGGTACGCCGTCGCTGTGTCGCCCGGCGTGCCGAGCGGCAGACTCGCAAAAATGACCAGGATGACAGTGCTCTGCGACACCGTGAGCAGTGACAGCCAGTCCGACTGTGTGTACTGCACCATTTGCGGGCTGCTGGCAACCTCGGACAGCAGTGTGTTGCTGAAGATGGACACCACCACCTGCGCAAACAAGGTGCGCTGGGTGCTGTGTTTGTACGCGTCGAGATTCGCCACGGCGAGCCAGTCCACCACAGCGAGCACCACGCACATGAGCAGCACGGTGAAAGTATCGAGGCGTGGAGGCGTTCCTCCCTGCAGCAACTCACTGGCGTGAAGTGTCACGCCAAAGAGCAAAACATTTTCAATATTGGTGGCAATGTCGATGCTGTACAAGGACATTGCAGGCGGAGACCAGTGCACATATAAAGCTTTAAGGCGCAATCGCACGCATGACACCATTCGAGTGGGGAACTGCGCACGGGCCCTACACGTGATATTTTTGAGGCTGGAAGGAGCCGAGTGATAAAGGCCTGTCCTCCACAGCAAATTCCGCGAGAAGTCCGGGGGCGGCGCCCTGGTCCCTCCAATGCACCCGTTTTGTCTTGCTGCGTTTACACCGCTGCTGCCTGGCTGTCATCAAACACGAACGAGGCATTCGGCGCTGGCCATCGCCACCTTTTATAACACGCGAGCCACCGGTATTATAAAAGCGTTGCAGCGTGCTCTGCCGTGATGATCTTCGTCTTGGCTGCGTGGGTGTGCATGCTTTTGGCCATTGCACTTGCGTGGCTGTGGTTGCAGAGCCTCCCCGAACCTCGGCACGGCGCACATTGCGCCGGCGATGACAGTCACGTCCGGGCCACTCGAACTACAGCGCGCTCCCTCGCAATGCTCTTGGCGCTCAGCTTGACCATGCTGGTGCTTCATTTTGTAGTGCCCACTGGCGAGGCGCGAGCGGAGGCCGAGTGGAGTGCGCGCGGCGAAGCCCGCATGCCAGGCAACCACAGCGTCGTCCCGCTTGACGGCAGCCATGATATGCTACCCGATTGATGCCAAGTCGCGAAATGTCTGCAGTCAGACGGGGTGTATATAAGCACGGGACAGGCAGGATGAATGACCACTGTGGCCGAACCCCCCAAAGTCCCCGAAAGCGATGCCCCTGCGAAGAAAGCCGAGAGCACCGACATGAGCAACATTCTGCAGCACATCAAAAACCTTGAAACTAACAACGTGACACTCAAGTCGCAGCTCCAGGACGCCGAGGTGCGCAACGGTAAGCTCAGCGCCAAGACGCGCGAGGGCATGCAAAGCGCACTCGACACGCTCATGAAAAAATGGATGGACGCCGTCGAGACCAAGGACGACAAGGTCAAGGACAGTTTCAAAAATGGGCTCACCCAGCTGGTCGAAAAATCAGCCGAAGACAACGGGGTGTGGCAAATGATGGTGGCGGCGTCCTCGCTCCACGAGCGCCAGAACCATGATCTGGACCTGCTCCGTGTCGAGAACAACAGCCTCAAGTCAAAGGTGGACGGCCTGTACGGTGATGTTGGCTCGCGCACTGTCGGCCAAAAAAGCAAGGCCGAAAACGAGCTCTCACGGGCAGACGTGCCGGCCGTGGTGTCGGAAGATATGTGGAATGACTTCGCCAAACAGATTGGCAGCGTCTATTGAGAGAGGAAAACACAGACGAGGTCTCTAACTGATTTTGAATACATCGAATAAAAATCATCAGTGGTATAGTGTGTTTTATTCACCAACATGTACGATGACACTCAACACACACGGTAAGCCGCTCAGGTTCTCTTGCGACCGCTAGACTCCCCCTCCTCATGCTCAAGGCGGAAGTCAAGGTCGACGCCTCCCATACTCCCATTGTCCCGGCCTCGCTTCATCTGACAATCCATCAGCTCTGCATGTCTTATCAATGCGTCGACATCGATGCCCTCCGTTTCCGCTGCGCGTTGTCTTTTGGTAAGCCGGTCAGCATGGGGCTGCGCAAATTTGGATTGTTCCGCCACGTGCTTGAGGCCGTGACGAGCGTTCAAACTCTGCGTGTCTTCCTTGCCCTGGGTAGCCGATCGGTCTGATAGATTGGTTTTGGGCTGAGCAGGTGTACAATCACAAAATATTTTTACCTCTGCGCTGGACATGTCGAAGTGATGTCTTTTGCGTTCTGCCACACACTCAGAGAGAATTTGCTGCCAATAGAAAACTTTCACTCCATTCATCGTAACCTCAATGTACTGGCTCACGGGAAAGCCCAACACAGGACAATACCCTCGATACCTTCCTCCAGCCGGCAACGCACCGTCGAACATTTCGGATTCCAACTGTTTTACCAAACGCGCACTCTGTGACTTTATGGCGTCATCCCTTGACAAACATTTCGGCTTGAAATTGTGAAACTTGTCTGCCCGATCACGTCGCTCAAGGAGGTTCTCCATGTACCGATTTTTAAGCCTCAGGTGCTTTTCTTCTTCGGTTGGAACGCGCCCTTTCGTGAAGATCATGTTTGGTTCGATGTAGCCGAGAATCGTCGGGCATTGAAGTTGGCATTGAATCTCCACCTCACGACACAAGGGCCACCATTTTCGGACGAGCGCGAAAGGAATTCCCAACAATTCGCCCCAGTTCATTCTGTCTACCAGAAGCAGTCGGTTCGGCAGGTCCCGTAAACTGAGGCAATATAATGTGGCCATGTACAAGAAGCTGTGCTTCATCACCTCCCTTTCTCTTTCAAGGGTAAAATTGCTAGAATAGTCCAATGTGTTGCTGACCACAGGCGACTTGTCTCCGGGCTTTATCTCGTCGATAATACAAAGTTTGAACAGATTGTTTTTCAGCGTATTCGGCACGAAAGTGTACATATCACCGGGGTTTAAGAACTTGAGGCGTGCATTTAAGATCTGTTTGTCGCAGTCTTCACGATCTGGGTGGCACGTCACGCCTGTTTTTTGTACTTTGCCTCTTTTTGGAGGCATATCTGCAATTAGCTCACCGGCACACGCTCCACGACATCGGGGAGCATTTGTCTGGACAAGGCCCTTAAATACTGGGGTTGGACTAAACTTTGCCAATCTCAAAGTCCACCCACACTCGCGAACGAATTTCCGGCGCCAACGGGTCTTGGTTGATGTTCCACCTCCCCGCCTGGCGACTGGTGTACTGCATGGTGTTCACCATAACAGCCTTGGAAGAAAACGGGAGCATTGCGTGCTGCTGGGCACAGACAGCCGCCACATGACCTCCGTCGCGCATTACACCGTAATTGGCCTGCAACCACTTCTGGGCGTTTTCGTGATCTGTCGCGTTGCAAGACGTAAAGACAAAAACGTTGGTACGTTTGTAGAGTGCCGAAATGTACTCGAGGTGACACACTGCAGGCGCCGCAAAGCACCACTCGCGAAAGGCTGGGGTAAAGTCGCGCACGCCCACTCGCACAGTCGTGGCGTTTGCAAGAGCCGTGGGCGCGGCCTGGCCTCGCAGATGCACCGCCAGAATGCGTCGCATCTGCAACGGAGGGCTGTCTCGCAATGTGCTTTCTGCAATGAAGGTGAGCAGCGAGTCGAGCTTGCCGCGTACTGTTCTGCTTGCGGCGGATGGCCCCAGCAGGGTCATGCGCGAGACGGCCTCGGCGCCCATCCCCTGGATACTCCAGACCTGTCCGACAAAGAAATTGGAGTCGAGCACCCCGGGAGCACACACCGGCTGCAGCAGCTGCACATCACGCACTGCCGCTACGTCCATGACGTCGCGCGAGTCGCCGACCTGTTGCAGCGTGAGGAGCATCTTGAACACAGGCACGGCCGCTCCCGCCAGCCAGTACGACACAGTCGAAGAAAGCACGCCCGACGCCAGCTGCGTGACTGGAGACTCAGTCACGCTTGTGCCATTCTCTCGCGTCATTCTTTCGCACGGACCCAGGCGGTGGCGGAGTTCAGAGAGCGACATTTGCTGCATGCCAAGCACACGAGAGGTAATGAGCATGTCCGTCCCGCGCGCGATGGTCTGCACCTGGAAAATATGCTCGCTGTAATTTTGCCGGTGCAGCAGGACCACGTGCACCTCCAACTGCGAGAGGGGCAGCATCTGCGCCAAACTGCCACTCAACGGCGCAAAAGCCACCGTGACGGCCCGCGTCGTGCGCAGCGCAAACGTGACGGACACCACCTTCCACGTGATCACGTCGACCAGCGAAATCACCAGCACACATGTCTGCACGGTGTCGCGCACCGAACACGTCGCAACCTCCGACAGCAGGCTGTCGCTCATGTCCAGCTCAAGCACGCCGCTGCTCACCTCTGTGCCATGGAGGCCAACGACTCCTGAGCGGCCGACGCACGCCTCTGGTAACACGGCCACAAGGCCCATGTGAGCCAAGGTGGACACGCGCCAGTGTCGGGCCAAGCAGCAGTAAGAGCCCGTGGCGCCCCGTTTGCAGTCATGAGGGGCGTCGCGGCCCACCACAACAGCAAAAAAGCCGTGGCTGGTGTGCGTCAGGCGCAGGCGCGCCATGTCATGTACCCGGGTGAAATCACCCACCGACACGCTGTGCGAAAACTCGCTTCTCGGGCTCGACAGGAGGCGCGCAATGTAACAGTCCTCGCTGCCATCTGGCATGAGCACGCGTTCGTATCCCGGCCGGCAGGTGAAGGCACACGTTGTCGCCTGGTTCATGTTGTTGGGAAACACTTTGAGCAGCACGTTGCCTTTTTCGCAGCTGACGCACCCCAGAAACGGCCGGCTGGCATCGCGCAGCCGCGAGTTGCCGAGACAGGTCACGCCGCAGCTGAAGGCGTCGTTGTACACGCGGCCATTGGTGCGCGCTGCGTGCAGAGACTGCCCATTCAATCGGGTGTCGTTGTAGCGACACGGCATGCAATAGCTGTCCGACACAGCGGTGTGTCCTCCGAGGAAGGAGCCTATGGCGCAGGACGCGAGGTCGCCTCCAATGTCACGGCACTCGCGGTTCTGATCCGTCTGGCACGGCAATAGTTCCAACTCGCGCGAAAAGTCACATAGCGTACACGAGCGACACTCTGCGTCCGCCAGATCTGCGCAAGCCCGGTGTGTGTACTCCTCTGCGTTGGCGCAGGCATTGCAGGCGTCACACACTGCGTCGCTGCTGGCGCTGCACCACACGCTGGTGAAGAGCCCGCTCGCGCCGCTGCAGCGTGTGCAATTTTCGCACTGATAATTTCCAATGCTGTTCTTGTACGTGGAGCCGGCTGCACACGCCAGGCACGTACTGGCCTGCCCGCCGCCGTCGCCAAAGCCAACGTCACATCGACAATCGTGGTAGGCCGCGGCGTTTGGACCCGCCGTGGAGCTGTGGGCCCGACACAGCACGGCGTAATTATCTCCAATGCAGTAGCGTCCCACCCCGCACGGCAGACACACGTTTCCGTCTTCTTGCAGCCCTGGGCGGCACGTGCAAACATCCTGGCGGGTCTGTCCCTGGGTCCACTCATCGCCCGGGCACGGGTAAATGTTGCCGTCCACACAGTAGTGGTCCAGTTCGCATGGGAGGCACCTGGTGTTGTTGGCGTTGTTGTAAAATCCGTTGACACAGCGGCAGTCGGCGGCCTCGTCGGAGCCGGCGACAGAGCGCATGCGCTCGTCGCTGCAGTTGTAAAGCGAGTTGTTGAAGCAGTAGTCGTCGGGAGTACACAGTGCGCACGAGAAGTTGTCGGCGCTGGACACGGGATCGCTGGCAGCCTCTGCCACTTTGTAAAAGCCCATCAAACAGATGCAGTCCTGGATGATGCTATTTTCCACTCCCAGGGTGAGAGAGTGTGCGGGGCACGCGGAAAGTTGCCCCCCACGGCAATACGTGTCAAATCCGCACGGTGTACAGTCTGTCGACACAGTGGTTGCGTAGCCGAGCACGCATCCACAGTCTGTCGACGAATTGCTGCCGGCATCGCTCTCTGAGCCCCCGGGACATAGGGTGCGCCCGCCCCCCCCTGCGCAAAAGTAGCCCGGCGTGCACACCGCGCACACCGTGTCCGCGCGGTCGTTGCTGCTGGCGACCCCACACACGGGCTGCGACAAAGTGCCAGGCGCGCACACGGTGCACGGCGCGCAGACGACGTCGCGGCTTGCGTTGCATTCCAGCCTCACGAAGCTGGCCGTCTCCAAATCACCCTCACAATGCTCGCTGCAATCCAGACACGCCGTGCTGGCCACTTCTGTCGTGAACTCCCCGGCGGCGCACTCGGCACAGGCAAGGGTGTTGTTGGTGTGTTCCTTGAAGCGGCCCGGGGGGCACGCCACACAATCCCGCCCGTCATACTCGTAGCCGGCATTGCAGGCGCACGCTCCGGCACCACTGCGCTGCCGACCAAGGCTGGAGCTGTGTGGTGGACAAGACACACACGCGATCGGATGCGAGGCGTTGCACTCCCGCTCCACCTCTTGGTCCACCGCGCACAACTGGCAAGCACCGCACGCCTCGCGGCCGAAGACGTCCTTGAACGTGTCGGCGGGACACGGCTCACACGCGCCGTCTGTGTTGAACTGCTCGCCGGGCGCGCACACGCACTTCTCGACTGACACACTGCCATTGAACTCCGTGGTGAGGGACGTTGCGCACAGCCAGCACGGCTCGTTGCTGGCAGAGGGCCGGAAGGTGCCGATGCAGCAAGCCACGCACTCGCCCTCTTCCGGCGAGCCTTGCAGAAAGAAGCCCGCGTTGCATTCGCAGTGCTCGACCAGAAAGGACGCCATGGCGGACTGTGAGTCAGCCCGGCACGTCAGACACGCCGTGTTCCCGCGCGTGGTCTTGTACGTGTCGGCGGCGCATGAGGCGCACGCAAAATCACCCTGTGGCGCGAACCCGGGGTTGCAGTCGCACCCGGTGTAATTGGCATTGCTCGCGGAGTGGTTCCAGCAAAAGTGGCACTCGGACATCGCGCTCACGTTAGCAAAGCGCCCCTCGGCGCACGCATCGCACACCTCAGCGTCCAGCGTGTCCGAAAAGAGGCCTGGCGCGCACGCCGCGCACTCTGCCTCGCCGAGTTGCTGAAAGCCAACCGAACACTGGCACGCGGACTGGGGCACCGAACCCGGCTCGGATTCCGAGTTGTCCTGGCATGCCACGCAGCCTTCATCGCCGTGCAACTCCTTGTAATAGTTTGCCGGGCACGCTCGGCAGCGCAGGCACGAGCTGTTGGTCGGGCACACCATCCAGCCCTGCACCGCCTCGTAGCCCGCGTCACACTCGCACACCACACGCGGTGTGGCGTACGAGGCTGACCGCGCCTCGCACACGCTGCACGTAGTGCGCGCTTCCACATCAGTGAAGGTGCCGTTGGCGCACGCGGCGCACTGTGCTCCCACCTCGGCGCCAAAGCTGCCGGCGGGACACGCCTGGCAAGCGAAGGCAGACACGTTCAGCTCATGGCCGGCCGCGCACAGACACGCCTCCAGCGCAAGGCTGGTTTCCGGCGAATCCGCGCCGGCATAGCAGTCCTGGCACCGGGTTGCGTTTGTTTGTGAGTTGAAGGTTCCTGCGGCACACGATTCGCAGAGTTCGGGTCCGGGGGCCTCCTTGAAGTAGCCAGGATCGCAGTAATTGCACCCCTCCTGGTATATGCCAGGCGTGAAGCCCGCGTTGCACGAGCAGTCGCTCACATTCGTGCTCGCGTTGCGCGAAAACGAGGCCTCGGGACACGCCACGCAGTCAGTCTCAGGCGCGCCGTTGCTGACCGTGGCCTTGAATGTTCCCGCGGCGCACGCCACGCACGTGTCATAGGCTCCTGTGAAAAAGTAGCCCTCGTCGCACAGGCATTGAGCCTGCAACACCGCGGCCACGGGAGATCGCATATATAGACCACAGGCATCGCAGGCGTCCGGCCCAAGGCCCTCCTTGTACGTATCAGCCACACACGGCGCACACACAGGCGCCGACACGAGCACTCCGGGGTGCGCAGAGGTGTGCCCCGCGTCGCACTCGCAGTAGGCCCGGCCTGGCTCTGAGGTGGACGACCCGCCACATGCCAAGCACTCGGCCTGTGCCGTCGCGTTCTGGAAAGTGCCGGCCGCGCACAGCTGACAGGCCGCGTGAGAAACCTCGGGCTTGGACTTGCCCACAGCGCACGCTGCGCACATGTCGCCGCCAGCATTTTGGTAGCCCGCAACACACTCGCATTGGCTTTGCTGGCTGCTCTGTGCAGGCGACACCGACTGCGCGTGGCAGGCGAGACACACCATGGCTCCAGTGCCGTTGGAAAAGGTGTTGTTCGCGCAGGGCTCGCAGGCTGCGGGGCCTGTCTCGTCTTTGTAGAACCCGGCGGCACACAGCTGGCACTCGCCCGGAGCATCTGCTTGACGAAAGGAGCCCGCATCGCACACACAATCTGTCACGGCCGAGCTCGCCATTAGCGAGTGCGAACTGCGCTCCGGACACGCCACACACGCTGTCTGGTCGTGCAACTCGTTGTATGTGTCGGCCGCACACGGCTCACACGAGCCATCGCTGGCATGGTAGTACCCAGGAACACACAGACATTGCTCAGGGAGGCTTGATCCGTTCGAATAGGTGAGTTTGTGTTGTGGGCATGGCATGGGGAGGCCCTGTTGAAAGTAGAAAGGGCCGGGCCCGCCAAGCTCACACGTGTTGTGGGAGCGGAGGTAGCCGGGCAGGCACACGCAGTCCTCAACATCCGATGGAGAGTTGTTCTCTGCTGAAAATTCAGTCACACTGTGGTCGGGACAAGCGAAGCGCCCTCCGCCCGAGCAAAAGAAAGAGGTCCCGCACGGCTCACACTGCATGCCGTCGTACACCTGATCAAATGCATGGGGACCAGTGGTCTGCGAGAGAGTTGATCTTTGGAGGTGGCCCAAAAAGAACAGCACACACCACACGCTGCACTGACGCATTGCACAAGCACTCCATGGGGTTAAATAGTGTTTCATTTATTAGAACACGTTTCAAAAAAAATCACTGCTCCAGCTCAGTCTACCATCTGGAACTGCAGATCGTTCGCATCATCACCCATGTTGGGCGTGTTGACCTCACTCATAACATCACCCGCTTTGAACGTGTTCGCCGCGCTGGATGATTTCTGCGGAAAGTTGCGCACGAGGGTCGCTGGGCCAAAGTGACTAGGACCCATCATCGTCATGGGAAATTGCTGCACTTCTTCGTAGAGCCATTTTTGGCGACTCTCCTCCCAAGTCAAGCCATCCACACCTTCATCCGCATTGAGCACGCGTTGATCTTCCACCCTGTGAGTTTGCAGCCATCTGTGAGTTGATGCGAATCATCTCGGCTATCCACCTGTTCCTCTTAAACTTATACCATTTGCTGATGAAGATGCCCTGATCCTGCAACAAATTCTGAGTGGGAGCATCATCCTCGAGCAGATTCTCTTCGATGAGTGCAGGGGCCAAAGTCTGCTTCTTCGCTGCGGCCCACAAGCCTGGCATATTTCCAGCGTCCTCGTCCAAAGCCGCAGCACCACGCTTCAAGGAAGCCTCCTGCATACCGACGTCCATGCTGGCTAACTCGTCCAACGCTCTTGTTCCCAAGATATTTACGCACGAGAGAAATAAAATGCATTCCGTGAAATGCATTTTAAATGAAAAATCACAACGTTTCACATTGTTGCGCCCTGAAAATAATTGTCGCGAACCCACAAGATTTTATCGCGAACCGGCCACGCAACAATGCGAACCGTTGCGATATTTTTGTTTGTTTTAATTGCATTCCAATACAATTCATCCGACTCCGCCCGCAAATCACGCGAACCCACCCGCAAATCACGCGAACCCGCCCGCAAATCACGCGAACCCACCCGCAAATCACGCG
>Ga0209390_10010330_pt1 | contig 10944 bp, 10 predicted proteins | sample BON01_FD_187212 | JGI IMG/M metagenome (GOLD analysis project Ga0209390, IMG submission 187212) | Freshwater microbial communities from Lake Bonney liftoff mats and glacier meltwater in Antarctica - BON-01 (SPAdes) (version 2) | ecosystem: Environmental > Aquatic > Freshwater > Ice > Glacier... | reverse complement strand
GGGGGGGGGGGGGGGGGGGGGGGGGGGGGGGGGGGGAAGGTGAGGCATACTATTATTGGGGTGCATGTGGTGGGGGATGGGGCGAATGAGTTGATTCAGTTGGGCTCGATGCTGGTGCATTCACATAGTACCTTGGAGGAGTTGAGTAATATGCCCTTTGCGGCTGTGACGTTGAGTTGTTTGTATCAGATTGCGAGTGATGAGGCGTTGTGTCGGAGTCCGTTTAGCACGATGAGGAAGCCGGCGGTGGACCCGGGGATGGTCAAAGTGGAGATTGGGAAGGAGGGAGGGAAGGGAGGGAAGAAGGAGCTGGAAATGTTGAAGTCGGATTGACTGGGGCAGGGGGTTTCGATGTGTGAGAGGTTTTGATTTTAGAGCAGTAGTAAATGATGAAGAATGAGAGGGGATGCATGCTACGTTTGTGTATATACTTAGGAGGGGGAATTTGTTAGTGAGTGAGCCAATAGTGCGAGTGTAATGTTGATTCTAAATTCAGCAGGTTTGAAATTTCACAATCTTCTTTTCGAGGAAGGACAATGAAGAAGAAAAAGAAGCAGCAGCAACAGCAACACCGTAAGATGAGAAATCAATACGCGACTTCCTTGCGTTGTGTAGTTTTTTTTCCTCTTCTTCTCTTTCTATCTTGCCCCAAAATTCCTCTTCATACAAACAATGTAAGCAATTATATCTATATATATATGTCACGCATCCTCCTCTCTCACCTCTCTGTCATAAACCCTACTGTATGCAAAAGAATTCAATCGTACTTGTGTTTGTCGTCCTCCTCCCTCTCCTCGTCCTCATCCATTACCCTCGCGTCCTCCCCTTGTCTTTTTTTCAATTCCATGAAAGTATGCGGTCATTTCCGCTCGCTCTTTCTATTCTATTTTTGCTCTCTCCTCTCTCTTCTTCATTTCATTTCATACCACACGTGGACTTTTTTCTCGTCCAAATTTTCTCTCCTATCTTTTTCAGTTCCATTTCTCAACATGTTTATGGTTCATTCCAGTGCTCGACTCCAACCATGCATTTCCTCCCTCCCTCCCTCCCTCCCTCCCACCCTTCCTCCTTTCACTTCTGAGGCACCGCCGCCACCGCTTCCTTCTGCATCATCTCCTCACATCGGGCCAAGCGTGCCGGTGCATCCAATTTCGCCATTCCTCCCGCCGGACATTTATACACAACCTGTAACTGTTTATAAGCCCGTGGGCACGAATCCACACGTAACCCACCCGCCTGAAGCAGCTGCATGGGCGAGTCCAACACCGGGCCCCCCTTCGCCGTTGCCAAGGCCTGCTGCGCTGCTGTTGTGACGTCCGCGCTTTGCGGGCAGCTTTCCAATCGCCAGGCTGCTGCATTCCCTCGATCGGTACAGGGGCCATCAGCGGCGGAGGTAAAACGACCGAGCAAGGCTTGAATGACGACTGCAGTGGTGGGGCATGCGGTGAGCTGCCATCCGTTTTGGGCTTGACATACATATTCTGTGTGAGTCTGTCCTGCTGCTGCTGTAGGAGTGTCTGACTGGAGGGTGTCGAGGAGGGAGCTGCAGAGGGAGAGGGCCCGGGCTGCTTGTTCCTCGCCGAGCTTGGTCAGGAAGTCCGTTTGTTGGGTTTGTAAAGTCGTGCTTAGTTCGGCTTGATCTGCTTGGATTTTGGTGAGAGAAAGATCGAGGGCATGCAGACGTTCTTGTTGTTTGGTCACCAGGGCAACGGCGCTGTTGCTGTCCATCACTGCGCCGGATGCCGCTTGGATGGAGTGGCGTTCCTCGTCGTGTTTCTTGAGGCCAGAATAAACCTGAAAGCCAGTGACGGCAACGAGGGCAAGCATGGCTAGCCCCAAAGCAATCCAGAGACCCGCAACATAGGACTTGCTAAACGTGCCCGGGTGACCACCCGTGCGCGGAACACGATGAGAGGGGCTGTCCGCGCCTTGCAACGAGCCAGCGTCGTCATCTGAAAAGAAGTGGTTCTCGTGGTGGTGCCCCTCCTGATCCTCCTCGTCGGGGGGCGGGACTGTGAGGTTGCCCCGCTCGAAGCTCTGCAGGTGACGGGTGCGTTCGTCTGGGGTGAGGATGGACTCGACGGTGTGTATGTCTCGGCCGGCGGGAGGCATTATGATAAGGGTTGTGAGGAGTGAAGAGCGAAGTGCCTGCGGTGGCTTGTGCTTGCTTGTTGCTTGGAGAGAGAGTCGGCTGTGGGGCTGATGTAGGATCGAAGCAAGTGATGAACGAGCTTGGCTGGAAGAGAGGAGGAGTGAAGCAAGTCCTTGCAGGAGCGCGGGGCTTGCTGCTTGCTTGCTTGGGTGCTGCTGCTGTGGGATTGCGGGGAGAAAGAAGAAGGAGGAGGCACAATTAGTAAGGGAAGAGTTGGAAATGTGCGGGCTTGCTTGTGGGGCAAGCAAAGTCAAGGCACGTCATTCCGGCTTGGACTAAATATTTGAGGGTGCCTCCCGCCGCACCGACAGCTGTAGGCGGGCTCAGGGGACTTTGACAGGCCCATCGCACGACTTTTTGGACACGAAAGCCCACGCCACACCCCACCACACACTACCACGACAGGCAACCATAATGCTGCGCTGGTTGAAGCAGCAGGCCGGCGCAGCCTCCTTTTCATCCTTTCTGGCGGCCATGCTCCTCCTTCACACTCAAGCATCATCATCATTCCGACATCAAGAAGACGCTCTTCTCCAAGACGCCAAGGTCGAGACCCCCACCGCCCCACCAATGCTGTACCGCTACAACCTGTCCTACACCCTCGCGCTGCCTCCTGTTGATGCGTATGAGGAGGCCATGCTCGTGGCGACGTTAGCTGGCTTGGTGAATAAGGAAGGTCCCCGCCTCTTCACCCCTTACCTGCCTGCGGACGAGTATTGGTGGGACTACATGCGCAAGCGGAACTTCCCCCCAGGCGTCTCCTACAACGATAACTCCATCATCGATTTGCCGGATTTGAATGCATTGATGGACGTCTTTGCCTCCGTTGTGCAACACAGCGTGATTCTGTTTGACCCGTTGGTGCCCGCCACGAGTTGCGTTGCGCAGACGGCGGCAGGAGTGTGGGGCGTGCTGCCCATTGCCTCTCGACCCGAGGACCCTACTTCGCTCTACATGCGCTATGTGCAAAGTGGCCGCTTGCAGGTCAAGCACAGCTTGGTCGGGCAGTTTCCTCTTGCGAAAAATGGAACGGGGAGCGCCAAGGGCGATGCGTACATGTGGGCGATCGACACCTTTCTCCGCGGTGGTGGCAACAAATCCAACCCTGCCATGCTGGCCTACTTTGTCGATTACTTCTGGACGCAAATACCCAACGGCAGCGGGCATCAAGGGGTCGCCCCCAGCTTTGATCTGCTTACGGTCACGAATCACGATTATTTCGTTGCGCACAAGGCCTTCTTTTTCGACCTGAGTGTCTGGGCTGACGAGGCTCCGAACGATGACTTGGGCCAGCCCTTGGGTACTGACCGCAAGGTGTTTGAGGCTTTGTTACGCGCGTGCTATGAGGGGACGGGGGGCAAGGCGATGATCACGATCGGGGGGTTCACCCCCTGGTTGTTCAAGTACGTGGGGTGGAAGCACCAAGGCGTCGAAACGGAATGGGAGACGGCCAAGCTTGTCTCGGGGTACAATGCACTGTTGGATGCGGACGCGTGCTGCGTGGGCGCCATGGCCAACGCGGCCTTCTATCAGCACTATCCCCTGCCCGAGCGCTTTGTTCAGCAGCCGGCGCCGACACCGGATGAGCTGATGCGCAAAGGTTTTTTGGTTCGAAAGGACGACGGCGCGATTCCCTCTTCCGCCTCCTCGTCTTCTCAATACATGGTTGCTCCCGACAAGGGCTTCTATGCCTTTTACGCCGGGGATTTCGACAGCTCCGCTTGGGCCTACCAACAGCTGCATCTTTTATGGAACGATCCCGCCCGCGGCACGGTCCCTTTAGGCTGGGCAGTCAATCCGAACCTCTCCAAGCGCTTCCCTTTGATCTTTGAAATGATGTATGAAAGCTTGACCCCTCAAGATCGGATGACGACGGGGGACAGCGGCGCCGGGTACCTCAATCCGACTCAGTTATTTGCGCCCCGGGCGAGCGGGCTCCCTGATGGAAGCGCAGTTTGGAAGGAATGGTGCTTGCCTTTCTACCAGCAATTTGATTTGAGCTTTACCGGATTTCTGTTGAATGGCAAGGCAGGGAACATGACGCATGAGTGCCAAACTTTTTACACGACCTTTTCCCACGACGGCCTCACCAACAATCATCGCCGCAGTCCCGACTACCCAATGGTGCCCTCCTTGGAAGGGAATACGCCTGTTTTTGAAGAGATCGACTTGCCGGACGGCAACGCCACGGCGGCAGCGCAAGTGGTGGTGGAACGGTACGACGCCGCTGGGCAAGGCGCTCAATTTATGGTGTTTCGAGGGACTCTCAAGTCGCCTTCCTTCTATGCTGCCGTGGTGGAGGCTGTGCGGGCTTTGCATCCTACGTTGGAAGCGGTCGAGCCGTTGGCCTTGTCGTATTTAGCTCGCTTAGCTTTGGGTGGGCATAACGACGATCGGGTTACGTACGTCTCTGACAGCTTGCCGCGGACAGGGGGGCAGCTTGGGCAGGTACTGTCGAATGTGGCATTTGTTGTGCACAATAATGGTTTTAACACCCTGGACCTAAATGAGCTCGTGCTCTACGGTGCCTTGTCGCCTTTGCAGGAGGGAGAGGAAGCAGCCACGGCAGCGGCCGCCGGCCAACAAGAAGGTGTGGTGAATTTTGTGGCGCGGGCGAGCAATGACGACGACAACGACGACGACGGCAGCGGCACAATCACGGCTCGATCCATCGCTCCTGGCGGTCAGGGTACATTGATTGTTCCGCAAATGACCTTGCCGACCACTCCGGGCAGCTACCGATTGGAGTATGGCTTGCGACGTCTGGGTATCCTGGGCAGGGACTTTTCGTCATTTGGCAACCCTCGATACGTGTGTACGGTGGTCATAATGAGAGAGCACAAGGTCCAGTTTAAAATTGAGCCTGAAGCGATGCAGTGAGTTGAATGGCCTTTTGTGAGAGCGGCGCTCGAGTGAGGGAATGGGGGGTTGCGTGTGTATATTGAATGAACCAAAATGATGTATGACAAAACAAAACGAATGAATTGACTATGAACCATGATGATGAAGGAGGGCATACGACAGTCGACTGCACATCCCGTTGCTCTGATTTTTATAAAGTCGCGTGCGCGTTTTCCTTTCCTCAGATCAAATGCCTCACCAACAGCACGATGCACGACATATAGTATGGTTGCTATCTAGCGGCGCGTACAAATCCCTAAGAATACCATTAAATGTATCATCAGTAGCTGCAGGAAGTTGTATTTGCGGCCTCATCGGATTCATCGCATGTAGATGAGCTCGGCTTTGACGTCCTTGACCTCGGCGATGAGCGTCTTGAGGAGTTCGGCTTGGTCTTCCGGCACCTGTGCGGTGGGAGAGGGAGAAGGAGAGGGGGAGGAAGGCAAAGCATACTGTGGGGCTCTGAAGTAGAATTTGTACCCGAGTTTCCCCTATAAAAGCAGTGGGCCTTTTGATCATTCATACATTCGTAATTACATTGCCTTCCCCTGCGCCTGCTCCGCCGCCTTGGCTCATCAAGGAGCGTTTGGTGCCTATGTTTGCCCGATAAGCTGCCGCCCGTGATGCAAACACGCTGCATGTCAGCGTTGCCGAGGAAAGTAAGGGCACAGGCTGACGTAAAAGTATGGTGGCACTATATAGATGTGTTGTAATGCTGTAAAGGGTGCGCGAGGGGAATGACGAAGTGAGGGAGAGAGAAGAGGGGGACAGTCGGCTTACCCTTGGGCGCTCTGTCCGGCCAAGGACTTCCAGGCGGTAGGCGCCGCCTTATTGCCCTGTGGAAAGTGAGTGACGGCACTATACAGTGTGTAATGAGAGTAGCGAGATGGTGTCAGATAGCACGCGGAAGGGAGGGACGGAGGGAGGGACGGAGGGGAGGAAAGGGGCAACACTTGACTTACTAATGGAAACCGCTTGTGTGTCGCGTCAAGGACGTCCAGGCTCTGCTACGCACCGCCCTGCTACCCACCGACGTCCACATGCTAAGGCTCCTGGTGACGGCGGTCATTGCCCGAGAAAGCTGTGGCCAAAAGGGCACGTCGCTACTTTGTTTTGAGGCTAGATGCATCTGGTTGGGTCTTCAACAACCCCCTCAAGTTTTCTCGGGCGTCCGAAAGGGCGGCGCAATTTCTCAGATTCAGCCGAGCTTTACAAAGGCATTCACGCCGTGTCTCCTTCCACTCATAAAAGCATTTACTCGACCCCTATAGGCGCGGGATTCCCAGAGTGTGCAAAGAAGCTGGAGCAGTCGCTTGAAAAGGGCCTGCTTGTCCACCTACGCGTCATCGTACCGCCATCAACATGAGCAACGTGCCCCACAAGTTTGACACCAGCAAGCCCATCCAGGGTGGGGGCACGGTGGCTGCTCTGCCCGTCGGCATGAGACTTTCTATGGAGAATCGGAGCGGAGATAAAACGCCGGACCTTCTAGGGACAATTCGCGGGTACGGGTATCATGACCCTGACGACTGTGGAAGATCCAGTTACGGATGGGGAGGTGAATTATGTGGCCATTGAGGACATTCCGGCTCGGGAGGTAATTGGAAGGTGCTGTCGTGAGCGTGGCAGGGGGGGGGTGATGGCAAAATTGGATCAGGATATGGCCTTCCTTTCTCAATCGTGCTTCTCCGTCGGGCGAGCAGTTTTGTGTGGGGGGCGTCGGGGCGGGGGGGGAATGATAGTCGATCGCAATATGCTCAAGCATCTGTAATTCACGTGAAGCCAAATATTAAATTCAAAATAGAAAGAAGGACGAACGCCATACCATTCTTGTTATGTTTGGTACCTTCATCATTATTATTCTCAGATCGGCCTCCACGGGCACCCAGGACCCAGGACGCACCATTCTATTGTTGTGGCGCTAGGGAACAAGTCGTGATAAGGCGTAGAGTAAAAATTAAAGCTTTGAGGAAGATATGTGGACAAAATTCTCTTCGCTTTGTCACTCTAAACCTAAAAACGCACGTCTGGGAAGTTGTCAGAAACAACCTCCTCTGCCTCCTTGCGGTCGGAACTTGAGAAACGGCTGGCCACGGCCGGCATGTTCTTCTTGATCCGAGCCACCGAAGCCAAGACGTCCCCCTCTCCACTCAACACCTACAAACCCACACACACTGCACCACACAGGCGATGACAGAAGCGGGCCCAAGATGACAGCAGCCAGGTAGACGGTGCCATTGGGAAACGGGAAGCCAAACAAAATATTAGGTTGCCTACAGCACCTCGGTCAAACGACGAGCTCGACGTCTGGGATGGGCCGCGTCTGGCCACTGCGACGGCGCACACTTGCCTTGCTGGCGTTCATCATGACCCTCTTGGGATATTACAACATTCTCCATCGACTTGAGAGGCAGCGGGACGAACCGGGGCTGCACAACGTCCAGCAGCAGCACGTCGTGCTGGAGGACGAGGTCGAGGCCACAGCGGACCAGCACCAGACAAGTGACTCGGCTCACAACATGGCCTGCCTCCGCCAAGGGCAGGGGTGTACGCTCGTGTTCTTGCATATGCGCAAGGCAGCGGGTTCGAGCTTGTGGAAGTTGCTCTGGTCCCTCGTCGACGAGGACGGAGGAGGCGGCTTGCGAAGAGGCATCGTGCACCGGTGAGTGTGTGTGGTGGGTAGGATTGAGCATGGACCAAAAGGGGTGGATGAGACCCCTACAATGACGTAGCATTGGGGATAATGATCGGTGCTTTGTCATGTCGCTCACGTCATTCTTTTCCCCCTTCCCTTTCATCCGCTCTCTCCCACCCAGGGCCGAAGGCAGGACGTTCAACTCAGATTGCTTCGATTCAGGCGCCGTCTTTTTAACCGCTTCGAGATCCCATCTCCCGAATCTTGAGCAGCTACCACTATGAAGGTCGTCTGTACTTCGAGATCAAGGAAAAGCAGGCGGAGGCCGAGGCAACCTGGCTGCGAGACCGGAAGATCGGCGCATTCATCGACCGAGAAGCGAAGAGCCTCCGGCAGTGGGTAAGAGATGTGCAGCACGATTATCAAAAACAGAGTATGGCGTATAATAAGAACAGCGTGTGGATTGATGCGGAGAATTACTATATCAAGACGTTGACGAATCGTCATCGTGCGAATGCGGGAGGGCCAGTAACGCGGAAGGATTTGGAGATGGCAAAGGACATTTTGGGGCGTATGGACGTGGTGCTCATCACGGAGTGGCTCAAGGAGGCGGATCAGGTCACTTACTTCAACAGTGTGCTGGGGCTGCAGAATGTGACCTTTCCCGCGAAGCATTTGAGTGATAAGACGCAGGTGAGGGACAAGGCCGAGGAGGAGGACAAGGCGCTGATGATAGAGCAGCTGCGGGAGATGAATCAGGTGGATATAGAGTTGTATGAGTGGGCTAAACGTTTGGTGCGGAGCCGAATGGACGCGGAAGTAGCAAGAAATGCTGAAGAGGGGCCTTTGTCTGAGAAGGATAAGGGTTTGCTCTCTGAGCGGCAAAATATAAAAATGAAAATTTCTTCTCGGTTTGACAAGAAGCGCAACACGACTACAAGGGCCATCAATGCCGCGCCGCGGTGTTTTGGGCCCCCGTTTCGTCTTGAAGGAAATGAGGCGAGATACAAATAGAGTGTAAAAACAATAAATGAAATGGTGCATGAATCAACGATATGTTGTAAAGTTGTGTATTTACATCTTTATTGACAGTCAAACACATGTGCTAGCATCCCCTAGCTCCCGTCTCCCTTCTCCGCCTCTTCCTCAATTCACCCCGAGAAGAAGGGAAATCATTCGTGCCTCGCCTTAAACCCGCTTTTCTTCCCCCACTTTGCAAGCCAACCCCAACTCCCAAAGCCATCCCTACCGACCTGCACTCCCCACCCCCGTAAACATCACCCCACAAACCCACTTATCACGTAGCCCCTTTCTCCCCACCCAAGCACTGCACCTGCGGAATCTTATTCTGCTCACACACCTCCCTCTTCGTCCGTGCAATGCGACTAGAAGGCAACACACCCACATTTCACATAAAAGCCTATCGCGTGGCCCCCACCTCTTTCCCGACCTCCCCACCCAAGCACTGCGCCTGCGGAATCTTATTCTGCTCACACACTTCCGCCGTCGTCCTCGCAATCCGACTCGAGGCCAAAACAATCTTATCCTTCAACCCATCAAACTCAAACACACACCACTTCTCCTCCTTCCCATCCCCCTCTTCCTCCTTCCCGCCCTCCTCAACCAACACCGCCAAATGCGCCAAATTTCTCACCGTCGTCCCATTGACCTTTGAAACCCTCACCACCTCCTCCACCTCATAACCCGTATTCGCCTCGTGCCGCAAAATGTTCGTCAATACCACCACCTCCTCCCCTTTAAAACGACACCATTGCTCCAAGCCCTTCAAAGCCGAAGGCACGCTCATATCCCCAAACCTCTTAATCATATAACGCATATTTAACAATTCCATGGACAAAGGCAAAAACACCAACCCCGCCACCACACAATACGAAAGTGTCGCCGGCTTAGGCGGGACAAGCAACGCCGAATTCTCCAGCGGAAATGAGAGAGAGAGCACCTCGCCCTCCCTCAAGACCTCGACCTTCAAAATATCTCCCCGGAATTTATCACTTAGTAAATGAGTCACTTGAATCCGCTCTCCGTCCAGGAAAGACACCGAGCCATCATTCCCTACCTGCTGCCCTTCCACACTTAACAACACATCATCCACTTCCAAGGCTTCAGCAACGTGCGTCTCGGGCGCCACTGCTCGAATCACAATCCCCGTCTGCTCCTCCCCCATCCCATGCATCCTACGCAAATCCTCATTTTCCAACGCCTGGCACTCAACATGTAAAGAGGTAAAGCCCGTCCATGCTCCATGCCTCTCGAAATCATCCAAAAATCTCTTTACCACCGGTACAGGTATGATATATCCTGTACCTTCTGCTTCTTGTTTCGCCATACCTTGGAACGTAACGCCCACCACCTCCATCCGTGCATTCAACACAGGGCCCCCACTATTCCCTGCGTTGATAGCCGCGTCAATTTGGACAGTAAGCAAGCTTTGCGTGCCGAACGACTGAGAAATATCCGTCAGATCCAACCGAGATACCACGCCCTGAGTAAGTGAAATGTTACTCCCTCCTACCGGGTAACCAAGCACCGACACCGTGTCTTGCAAACGACAAAGATCCGCACTCAACGGTAAGGCGGGAACGTCCGTCCAAAACGCGTCCGATTCAACCGTGAGCAAGGCAAGGTCGCACGCATCAGCTATAAGCAAAACCTTGCAGAAATACTTTTTGGTGTCGCCTCGCTTGAGCACCTGCACCACCACGGCATCTTCCACACAATGCGCATTCGTAAGAAACCGTCGATTGGCCTTGTCAAAACAAAAACCCGTGCCGATCGAAGTGAACTGCTGCTGCTGTTGCCAGGGGGTGAGGTAGTTGGGCTGGCAGTGCGTCGTAAAGAGCTTGAATACCGAGGCATAGACTTTGCTTATGTGCGCTTGCATGCCCTCCAAATCCTGGAGCAGCAGCGCATCGACATCCAGCTCCTCCTCCTCATCCTCCTTGCCGGCAGCCGCACCCTCCGCATCAACGTCCAGCGTAGAAAGGCTCCCAAGGCCCTTGCTCAGCTCGCGGACAAGCATCTCAGACGCGCGGCGCTCTCCCAGAGCATGGGACGTGGGTACCGGTGGCTCGGTCCCCGCCTCAACAGTGCTGCGGGATGTCTGCCGCCTGATGCCGTTCATCTTGTGTGCTCTTGTGTGTGTGTCTGCTGCTGCTGCTGCTGCTGCTGCTGCTGCTGCTGCTGCTGCTGCTGCTGCTGCTGCTGCTGCCGCTGCTGCTGCTGCTGCTTGCTGCTA
>Ga0209390_10010329_pt1 | contig 10944 bp, 10 predicted proteins | sample BON01_FD_187212 | JGI IMG/M metagenome (GOLD analysis project Ga0209390, IMG submission 187212) | Freshwater microbial communities from Lake Bonney liftoff mats and glacier meltwater in Antarctica - BON-01 (SPAdes) (version 2) | ecosystem: Environmental > Aquatic > Freshwater > Ice > Glacier... | reverse complement strand
TGACTACGAGCGATATTTGTCGTCCCCAAGTATTGCTAAGAGAGAAATCGAAGTGCCGAAGACACTTGCTGCTTCCGCGTCGTTGGGTGGATCGCTTTCTCTTGCGCAGTTTCTCCTGAGTTGGTCGCGAAAAGCACGCGACCTAACGATTCGAGCAACCGGCGATCCAGCTCATGCAGCATGAGTTGGGGAGAACGGAACATCGAACATCCGTCTTTGCCATGGCTACGAAGGACAGGTCGAACTTCCAACATTGAACGTCGAAGGGAAGAAATGAAGATGACCCGGACGAGTCCCGCGCTGAATTGGCTGAATCCGTATCTGCCGATGGAGGCGATTGATGGAGCGGTGGCTGAGCGGATTCGATTCGGGCTTTTCAAGCGCTGTTCGGATGCGTAGGATTCCGCCAGATACCAAAACCATGCTATTTGAACGACAACGCGTGCTTCTCACACTGTTGGATGCCCTTGGCGGGCAGGTGGCACCCACGGATTTTCAAAAACTGCTCTTCCTCTACACGCGGAAGGAGGCGACGCCGAGTTACGAGTTCGTGCCTTACAAGTTCGGCTGCTTTTCGTTTTCGTCGTATGCGGACAAGCGGAGGCTGGTCGAGAAGGGGTTGCTGGTGGACAGCGCGGACCAATGGAAGCTGACGGACGAGGGGCGCACGACCATCCGCAAAAGATCGGTCAATCCGCTGGTGGCCGCGCGTTTCAACAAGGACCACGCGGAGTTGCGGGGCAATGATCTAGTCGCAGAGGTTTACCGCAAGTATCCCTACTATGCCACCCGCAGCGAGATCGTGGAAAAAGTGCTGAAAGGTAAGGCGGAGAGGGAAAACGTGGCGAAAGCGCGTCCAGCGAAGGCGGCGGCTGGCTTGCTAACGATCGGTTACGAGGGGAAATGTTTGGAAACCTATCTCAACCAACTGTTGCAAGCCGGGGTGACGATTTTGTGCGACGTCCGACGGAACCCGCTGAGTCGGAAATACGGGTTTTCCAAAAGCACGCTGCGCACGGCCTGTGAGAGTCTGGGAATCCGCTATGAGCACATGCCAGAACTCGGCATCCCGTCTGAAGAACGCCGGGAGTTGAAAATCCAAGCGGATTACGATGCGCTTTTCGAGGCCTACGAACGGGACAGCCTGCCACTTCAAACCGACGCATTGGCAACGATCCGGTCATGGATCAAAAGTGGTGAGAGCGTGGCGCTGACCTGTTTTGAACTGCATCCGCATCAATGCCACCGGCACTGCGTGGCGGTGGCGCTGGAAGCAAGCGGTGGAAAACAATTGAAGGCGACGCATCTCTAAATCAACGGACCATGGCACGGGAACGAATTCTGATTACGGTAAAGACGTATCCGACCTTGTCCCGCAAGCACGGCGAGACGGTTTGCACGGCTGGAATCCGGGCGGATGGCTCTTGGATCAGGCTCTATCCGGTGCCGTTCCGTCGGCTTGGTGAAACGGAACAATATCGGAAGTTTGACTGGGTGGAATTGGAGGCCAAGAAATCCACTTCGGATCCGCGCCCGGAGACCCTTCATCCAACGGACGCAAAGGCGATGCTTCCCGTGGATCACCTCGACACTGCCGACTATTGGAGAGAGCGGCGGACAGTGCTCAGAAACGTAACTGTTTATAGCCAGATGCGGCCATTGCTCGATGGAGCCAAGAAAAACACTATGTCCCTAGCTTTGTTCAAGCCGACGCGGATTCTCGACTTCATCTGGGAACCCTGCGAGCGAAATTGGGACGAAGCAAAAGTGGCGGCGATGCGCGAAAGTGCATCTCAAGGAGAATTGTTCGACGATGAGCAGTGGCGGCAGACTTTTAATCTGATGCCAAAGCTTCCATATAACTTCTCATACCGATTCGAGGACGCGGAGGGCAACAGAAGAGAGCTACAGGTGCTGGATTGGGAAGCGGGCCAACTCTATCACAACTGCCTGCGGGGTTCCGGAGGCGACGAGTCATTGGCGTTGGCAAAGGTCCGGCAGAAATACCTCGAAGAATTCTTGAGGACGGACCTGCATTTCTTCCTCGGGACGTTGAAGGAATTCCACGGATTTTCTCCGAACCCTTGGGTGATAATCGGCGTTCTGCCTTTGCCGCATTTACCGCCTCAACAGCAACTGCCCCTTTTCGATTGAGTTCCTACACCGAAGACCACCTCGTCGAGCAACCGGCGATCCAGCTCATGCAGCATGAGCCGGGTTGGGATGTGGAGGGAGAGAGATTTTCAATGGTGGATGGTGGATTTTAAATGGGGGAGAAAGACGGATGAACAAAAGCTTGCAATATGTTCACTTAAAAAACATGTTCACGGAACTCGTGAACATTGAATCGCTGTGAACATGAAACCTCAAGACGCCAAGAACCTGGAGTCCTCTCTCGCTTCCAAGCTTGAGGAGATCCTCGGTGGGATCGCTTGGCTCTCGTCGGTAGAGGTGCAGGTCAATCCAGCGGATTATGGGCGGGCCTTCGATTTTCTGGCGGGAATCGCTCTGCCCCGTGGAAACCGGATCGAGCTATGGGTGGAGTGCAAGGACATGCCCAAGCCATCCCGGTTTCCGTATGTGGGCTTGGAGAACCGGTTTCGGCAGGACGGATCGAAAACGGTCCGGGTTCCCACCCTGGCGGCTCCTTATATTTCTCCCAGGATGGCCGAGATGTGTGAAAAGCATGGCTGGAGCTGGTTCGACCTGGCGGGGAACTGCCGAATCACGGTGCCGGAGTTGCTGCATCTTGAGAGGACGGGGAACAAGGCGGTTCATTCGCGCCCGAAAAAGGGAGATGCCAACCTCTCAACCCACGAATCCGCCCGGCTTCTGCGGGTGCTGATGGCTCCCGAGAATGCAGGGAAGCGATGGACCCAGCGCGAACTGCAGGATGCCTGCGAACCCAAGGTCAGTCTGGGCAAGGTCAACACGCTGGTCAGCTACCTTCGGGAGCAAGCGTATCTGGTCGATCAGCCAGGCGGCGGCGTCCGCATGCACGACTACGAGGGACTGCTCAAGAAGTGGCGGGATGCCTATGCCTACGAAGAACACCGGCAACTGAACTGCTTCACCCTGGGTGATCGGAAAAGCATCTCCAGCAAGCTGGCGGATAGTTGGTCGGATTCGTCGGAGAACAGTGGAGGAGCTTGCCTGGCGTCCTTTTCGGCGGCAGATCATTTGGCCCCCCACGTGAGGCAATCCCGCACTTGGATTTACGTCCGTGCCCGGGACACCCGCGAGGTGCAGAAGGTCCTTGAGGCCAAGGAGGTGGACTCAGGAGCCAATCTGGTGATACTGGAGACGGCTGATGAAGGGGTGTTTGATGGAGTGCGATTCGGGAGTGATGGGGTTCCCACGACAAGCGCGCTGCAGAGCTATCTCGATCTCTGGCAGGCCGGAGGCCGGGGCGAAGAGGCCGCCACTGCGATCCTGAATCAGTGCCTGAAACCCGTGTGGGAAGCAGCGCGTAACAAAGATTGAACCATGCCGGGAGGAGATCAATACGACGACTACGATGATGTGACCGTCGATGCGGCACGCTCGGCGATTATCGAATTGATGACGGTCCTTGGCGAGTATCGGGAGGAGATAGTTCTGGTCGGGGGATGGGTTCCATTTTTCTCTATCGATCCTCCGGAGGACCCGCTGGAACGGCACCCCGGCAGCGCGGATGTGGACATCGTGCTCGATCACCAAGAACTTGAAGAGGCAGGCTATGAAACGATAGCCAAACGACTCGGTGATGCCGGCTACGAACCTACCGGCGATCAGCCGTTTCAGTTTTCAAAGACGATCCGTGGCGTGGTGGTCCATATCGACCTGCTTGCCGGCCAATATGCGGGCACCGGGAAGAAGCATCGCACTCAGAGCATCCAGGACGTCAAGGCGCGTAAGGCTCGGGGAGCGGATCTTGTCTTTCAAATCAGCCCGAACAAGCGCGAGATCGGCGGCCAACTCCCCGATGGCAGTCATGACCGTGTCGTCGTTCCCATCGCATCCGTGGTCCCCTTCATCGTCATGAAGTGCTTTGCCATGGATGACCGGATGAAGCCCAAGGATCCATTCGATATCTGGTATGTCGTCAAACGTTTTCCGGGAGGAATCGACTCGCTCATCAGGACTTTCCGACCGCATCTGAGTCACGGATTGGTCAAACAGGGCTTGGAGATTCTCGCGCGGAAGTTTGAGCGGCTGGATTCGTGGGCACCGGCCCGGGTAGGAGCATTCGACAGCGCCCTGAGTGACGACGAGCAAGAGGCGCGCCAGCGCGACGCCTACGAGCGGATCGGGTATTTGCTAACTGAGTTGGGATTTAAAACGTCATGAGCAGCTACACCGAAGACCACCTTGTAGAGCAACCGGCGATCCAGCTCATGCAGCATGAGCTGGGTTGGGATGTGGTGAATTGCTACGACGAGTGGAGCGGCGGCGTGAGCAAACTGGGGAGGGATGAGAAGCGGGAGGTGGTTCTCACGGGGCAGCTGAGGTCGGCGCTGCTGCGCTTGAATCCGGATCTTCCGATGGAGGCGATTGTTGGCGCGGTGGAGGAAATTTCCCGGGATCGCTCGGCGCTGAGTCTGGTCGAGGCGAACCGGGAGATCGACAAGCTGCTGAAAGGCGGAGTGAGGATTGCGTTCCCGGATCGGGAGCACGGCGGGCAGCGGACGGAGATGGTGCGCGTGGTCGATTGGCTGGTGCCGGAGAACAATGATTTCCTGCTGGCCTCGCAGCTATGGGTGGCAGGTGAACTCTATTTGAAGCGGCCGGACTTGGTGGGCTTCGTGAACGGGCTGCCGCTGGTATTGATCGAGCTGAAGAAGCCGGGCGTGAACGTGCGCGAGGGATTCGATAAGAACCTCTGCGACTACAAGGAAACGATCCCACAGCTTTTCCACTTCAACGCACTGCTGCTGGTGTCCAACGGCGTGCAAAGCAAGATTGGCAGCCTGACGGCAGAATGGGAGCACTTCGGTGATTGGAAGAAGGCGGTGAGTGAGGACGAGGTTTCCGCGATCTCGCTGGAGACGCTGCTGCGCGGGACTTGCGAGAAAGGGCGGCTGATGGATCTTGTGGAAAACTTTTCCCGGTTTTCCGAAACTAAAGGATCGGTTATGAAGCTGGTGGCGAGGAACCACCAGTATCTTGGAGTGAACCGTGCGGTGGACGCATTGAAGGAATCGAAGGATGGAAGAATCGGTGTCTTCTGGCACACGCAGGGGAGCGGGAAGAGCTACTCGATGGTGTTCTTCGCGGAGAAGGTTTTCCGAAAACTCAAGGGGAACTGGACCTTTGTGGTGATCACGGACCGGACGGAACTGGACACTCAGATTTACCGGACCTTCGCAAGTTGCGGGGCGGCATCGGAAGGACATTGCCAGGCGACGAGCGCCAGCCATCTTCGGGATCTGCTGCGGGCGGACCACCGCTATGTGTTCACGCTGATCCACAAGTTCCGCACGGAGCCGGGGACGCTGCATCCGGTGCTGTCGGAGCGGGATAACATCATCGTGCTGACGGATGAGGCGCACCGCAGCCAATACGACATGCTGGCGATGAATATGCGCACGGCGCTGCCAAATGCGAAGTTCGTGGCCTTCACCGGGACGCCTCTCATCGTCGGTGAAGAACGGACGCGGGAGGTGTTCGGCGATTACGTGAGTGTCTATAATTTCAGGCAGTCCGTGGAGGACGGGGCGACAGTGCCGCTGTTCTACGAGAACCGGACGCCGGAACTCCAGATCACAAATCCAGAGCTGAACGAGGAGATCTATCAAACGATTGAGGACGCCGGGCTGGATGACGATCAGGAGGAAAAGCTGGAACGCGTGCTGGGCCAGCGCTATCACCTGATCACGCGGGATGACCGGCTTGACGCGGTAGCGAAGGACATCGTGCATCATTTCCTGAACCGCGGCTATCAAGGCAAGGCGATGGTGGTATCCATCGACAAACTGACGACGCTGCGCATGTATGAAAAAGTCCGCGCAGAGTGGATGGCTGAGGAAGCCCGCGTGCGGAAGGCGCTGGAAGGAATGGTGGGCCCTCATCCCGATCATGCCATGCTGCTGGCCCGGTTGGTTAACCTGCAGGAGACGGACATGGCGGTGGTCGTATCGCCGGGGCAGAATGAGATTTCCGAGATGAAGGAGAAGGGCTTCGACATCACGAAGCATCGCGAGCGAATGGTGAAGGAGGACCTGGAGGACAAGTTCAAGAACCCGCAGGATCCGTTCCGCCTGGTCTTCGTCTGCGCGATGTGGCTCACAGGATTCGACGCGCCGAGTTGCTCGACGTTGTATCTCGACAAGCCGATGCGCGGTCACACGCTGATGCAGACCATTGCCCGCGCCAACCGAGTGTTCGGCGAGAAGGTGAATGGCCTAATCGTGGACTATGCGAATGTTTTCGAAGAACTGGAGAAGGCGCTGGCGATCTACGGCGCAGGCACCGGCGGCGAGATGCCGGTGAGGGACAAGAAGGAACTAGTGGAAGCCCTGCGGATCACGCTGGAGCAAGTGGCAGAATTTTGCCGGAAACAGAATGTGGATCTGGAGGCGATTCTTGGAGGCACATATCAACAGTTCATCCCTGCAGTGAACCAGTTGGTCAGGACGGATGAGGTAATGGACTCGTTCCTCGCGCAGGCCAACGATGTCGCTCGGCTGTATAAAGCAGTGATGCCGGATCCGGTGATCCCGACGCTGGCACCGAAAGCGCAGCTCATAGCGGAATTGGCGAAAGCTGTGCGAGCCACGAAGGCCCCGGTCAACATCAAGGAAGTGATGGACGCAATTTCTGTAATTCTGGATGCTGCAATTGTCGCTGAACCGCATGTCCCGCTGGGCGCTGCCACCAGGACGGTGGATCTTAGTCAGATCAATCTGGTCCAGCTAGAGCGGAAGTTTGCGCGCAGCAAAACAAAGAACATCGAAACGCAAAAGCTTCGCGCACTCATCGAGCGAAAACTCGACAACCTGATCCGCTTGAACGCGAGCCGCTATGATTTCCTCGATCGATTTCAGAAAATGATCGAGGCGTACAATAGCGGAGCGATGAGCATCGAACAGTTGTTTGCGGAGTTGGTTTTGTTCACACAAGAGCTCACCGCAGAAGAGCAGCGGCACCTACGCGAGAAAGTCAGTGAAGAAGAACTGGCTGTCTTCGACGTCCTCACCCGTCCCGGCCCTGACCTCACTCCGCAGGAAGTAGAAATGATCAAGAAAATATGCCGTGATCTGTTGGCAAAACTCAAAACGGAGCTGCTGGTGCTTGCTTGGCGAAATAAGCGCACGTCGCGCGCGGCGGTGCGTCTCGAAATCGAAAAGATGCTCGATGCCGGCTTACCCGAAAAATACACGGCGGAGTTGTTCGAAGCAAAATGCGGAGCGCTTTTCCAGCATGTGCTGGAGAAATACCCGGATCGTGATATGTCTGTGTATCAAGAGTGCGCCGCTTGACGTAGATCCGTAAGTCGACCATTCACCCCCAGTATCACGCCTACCGAAACTCTCACGAACTCGCGGCCTGATTACGCCTCCGCGTCCAGGGCTGCCAAGTATCGTTCGGCGTCGATTGCTGCTATGCATCCCATGCCTGCGGCAGTGATGGCTTGCCGGTAAACGGAATCCGCACAATCTCCTGCCACGAAGACGCCGGGCACATTGGTGCGGCTGCCCTCATGTTGTTGGACGTAACCACTCTCATGCAGGTTGATCTGCCCGGCGAAGACCTCAGTATTCGGCACGTGCCCGATGGCAACGAAAACACCGGCACAATCCAATGTGGAGGCAACTCCCGTGTGGACATCCTTGATGCGGACACCCGTTACCGAGTCTCCCCCGATCACTTCTTCCACGGCGGAATTCCATACCGGCTGCACCTTCGGATTTGCGAGGAGGCGATCTGCCATAATCCTCGAGGCACGAAGCGAATCTCTCCGGTGAACCAGATAGACAGTGCTTCCAAAGCGGGTGAGATACATGGCTTCTTCACATGCCGAGTCGCCACCACCGACGACTACCAGCGGCTGATTGCGAAACATCGGAAGGGCTCCGTCACAGGTTGCGCAATACGTGACGCCTTTATTTTCGAGTTCGTGTTCGCCGGGCACGCCCAGATGCCGGTGTCGCGCTCCGGTGGCGATGATCAGCGTTCGCGTTTCAATTTCGGTGGTCTCATCCACAGTGATCATGAACGTCTTCTTCGATAAATCCACCGCAGTGACCTTCGTGAGAAACTTTACTTCGGTGCCAAAGCGCTCTGCCTGAGCCTGCATTTCGGCCATCAGATTGTATCCATCCACACCCTCTTTGAATCCCGGGAAATTTTCGACAACCGTGGTGGTGGTAAGAAGCCCGCCGGGCTGCATGCCAGTAATCAGGAGAGGGTTCAAACTTGCCCGTGCGGCATAAATGGCAGCCGTCCATCCAGCGCAGCCGGATCCGATGATGGTAACGTCTCTGATCATAATTCAATAACGGTGCACCCATAAGTTTCATGCGTCAACTTGAGTATATGTCGTGACAAATATACGCGCTGATGCATGTTTGGTGTGCGATGGAGATGGTTCAAATTTATCAATGTCTATGTGATGTCACCCGGCTAAGGATTCTTCATCTCCTCGGCGGCGGGCCCTTGTGTGTTTGTCATTTGCAGGAAATCCTGAAACTCCCGCAAACCAAAGTATCCCAGCATCTGGCCTATCTGCGCAAGCATGGGATGGTGGAATGTCGGCGTGCGGGCACATGGATGGTTTACCGCCTGCCGTCGCGGGCTCCTGCTGCGCTCGTGCGGCATTTGCAGTGTCTGCAGGACTGTGCCCAGACTGATCCCCGCATGAAGGCTGATCGGAAAGCGCTGGCAAAAATGAAAATCGACCGGCAAGCGCTGGAAGCGGGGCGGGCGAACGGACGATCCGGGCTTACGCGGAAGGAGAAATAAAATTATGAAATCATCACTAAGCATTCAGATTTACGACCCGCCGATGTGCTGCTCCAGCGGGGTGTGTGGGAGCGAGATAGACCCATCTCTTGTATCGTTCGCCGGATTTTTGGATCAGATGAAGTCCAAGGGAGTGAAGGTTGAGCGATTTAATCTCGCTCAGCAACCGCTTGCATTCATCCAAAATCCTGAGGTGAAGGCCTTCCTGGATGCAGAGGGTGCGGAGGGATTGCCGTTGATATTTGTAAATGGGAAGCGGGCGATGGCTGGCGGGTATCCGGATCAAGAGGGGCGGCTCGTGATGGCACGCCTGATATTGGATCAGCCCTCGGAGGAGGTTTAATGTCTGCGGATAAGGATTCCTTTTCCGCACTGCTCAACGAAGCCCCTCGACACTTGTTTTTTACGGGCAAGGGCGGCGTAGGGAAAACGTCGATGGCGTGTGCCACGGCTATCGCTCTTGCAGATCGGAGCCGAAGTGTTTTGCTGATCAGCACGGATCCGGCCTCCAATCTTGACGAGGTACTCGACACGCCGTTGTCAGGCGTTGCGACCCCCATTTCGGCGGTGCGTGGGCTTTCGGCCCTGAATATTGACCCTTCCGCAGCGGCTGCTCGTTACCGGGCTCGCCTGATCGATCCGTTGCGGGGTGCTTTGCCTGAGGCGGTGCTTCGCACGATGGAGGAGCAGCTCTCTGGCGCATGCACCACTGAAATTGCCGCCTTCGATGAATTCACGGCGTTCCTTGGAAACCCTGCGGTCACCGCGGCTTTCGACCACATCATTTTCGATACGGCCCCGACCGGACACACGATTCGTTTGCTCCAACTTCCCAAGGCGTGGACGGGGTTTCTTGATCGAAACACATCGGGAACATCGTGTCTGGGACCGCTTGCGGGATTAGAAAAGCAACGGGAGGTATACTCCGCAGCGCTGGCCACGCTTGCGGATGCAGCCGCTACCTGCCTCGTGCTGGTCACGCGGCCGGAGTCGTCCGCACTGGCGGAAGCTGCTCGAACCTCTCGCGAGCTTGGCTCGCTGGGAATTGAAAATCAGCGTCTCATCATCAATGGCTTTTTCCGAACGCTGGTCTCCGACGACCCGCTCGGCAAGGCGGTCGAGACGCGCATGCAGAAATCCCTCGACGAGGCGCAGGCCTTTCTTAGTTCGCTGCCGGTCATCCGGATTCCCCTCCGCGCAGCAAATGTGCTTGGTCCTGAGCGTCTGCGCCAATTGGTCGAGGATGGAGAACCATGCTCTCCGGCTTCGGCGGCGGACGTGGACGGCGAGGTAGAAGGGTTCGAATCTTTGGAATCCTTGATTGGGCGGCTGGAACTGTCAGGCCATGGAGTGATCCTCACCATGGGAAAAGGAGGGGTGGGGAAAACCACCGCCGCTACGAAGATTGCTGTTGGATTGGCTCAACGCGGACATCCGGTTGTGCTTTCCACAACGGATCCGGCTTCGCATTTGGACCTCACGCTTGGCGATGGAATTCCGGGACTCACTGTGGAGCGAATCGACCCGGATCGTGAGACGGCGCTGTATCGGGACCAGGTGCTTGCGGAACAAGCACCGCAACTCGATGCTGCGAGTCTTGCGTTGTTGAAAGAAGATCTGCGTTCACCATGCACGGAGGAAATCGCCGTATTCCGCGCATTTGCCCGCACCGTGGCCGAAGGTGGGGAGCGATTTGTGGTGCTCGACACCGCGCCGACCGGTCACACGTTGCTTCTGCTGGATGCATCCGAGGCGTATCACCGCGAGCTTGGCCGACAGGCGGGCAGCTCCGGCCGCAGCGACTCTGTCCGGCAGCTTCTCCCGCGTCTGCGCGATCCGGAGTTCACCAAGGTCCTACTTGTCACGCTGGCTGAGGCAACCCCTGTGCATGAAGCGGCGGCGTTGCAGGAAGATCTGCGGCGGGCAAAGATCGAGCCGTATGCGTGGATCGTGAATCAATCCTTCGCGGCGATCCCAACAGCGGACCCGCTCTTGGCCGCG
>Ga0209390_10010326_pt1 | contig 10948 bp, 6 predicted proteins | sample BON01_FD_187212 | JGI IMG/M metagenome (GOLD analysis project Ga0209390, IMG submission 187212) | Freshwater microbial communities from Lake Bonney liftoff mats and glacier meltwater in Antarctica - BON-01 (SPAdes) (version 2) | ecosystem: Environmental > Aquatic > Freshwater > Ice > Glacier... | reverse complement strand
ATATATATATATATATATATATATATATACATATATATATATATATATATATATAGATATAGATATATATATAGATATAGATATAGATATGTAGATATAGACGTGTATCTATATGTTGTATGTATGGATAATAAGATAGATAGAAAGATAGATACATGTATGTACGGTGGGGGCGGGGCAGCCCCAACTCGTCGTCTTGAGGCGATGGGCAGCGGTGCACTGAATAACGATACGAATCTGATCCGTACTGAGCTACTGCTACTGCTACTGCTGCTGCTGCTGCTGCTACTGCTACTGCTGCTATCACTACCACTACTACTACTACTACCATCACCTCTCCTACTACTACTACATTAAACCTATCACAACTACTGTTACTACTACTACAACTTCGACAACGACTACTGCTCTAACACTACTGCTCCTATCACCACCACTACAACGACGACGACGTCGTCCTTGGGCTACCCCGACACTGCTATAAAAGAAATTACTACCACTACTCGTACTCCTACTGTACGACACGGGTTCGAGGTCGGTGCCCATGGATATGATTTATATGCGTATGAGCACAGAGATATATATGCATCGAGATTCACGTATGTCCGCATGATAAGGTAAAGTAGAATTATATAAAAACATTCCTTACGTGCTCCAATCTTTGTCAGGCGACGCGTACGGCATGGGCTCGAGTTCGTTTCTCATGGATATGAATTATATGCATACGAGCACAGAGATCGATATGCATTGTGACTCAGTTGTGTCTGTACAATACGACAAAGCAGTATTATATATAAACCCCTCACGTGCCCCCCGCCACTTAAGGCGACGCGTACAGCATGGACTCAAGGTTGGTGCCAATGAATCTCATGTGAATCTATATTAATATAAATATAAATATTAGTTGATTCGCATATGACTTTGTTGTAGGTATTATGAACGATAATGTGTATCCACACATCGACCCCTTACTTGCCCCCACCGCTGGCAGGTGACGCGTACGGCATGGGCTCGAGTTCGGTGCCCATGGATATTATGTATATGTATATCAATATGCCAATATGTATATTAGTTGATTCGCGTGTGACTATTATGGGTGTTATGAACGATACTGTGTATCCATATATCTATCCCTCACGTGCCCCCACCGCCGGCAGGTGACGCGTACGGCATGGGCTCGAGGTCAGTGCCCATGGATGTGATATATATGCATACGAGCACATAGATTGATATGCATCGAGATTCACGTGTGTCCGTATGATAAAGTAAAGTAGTACATATATAAGCACAGAGATATTTCTGCATCTTGATTGAGTTGTGTCTATTTGATAAGGTCAAGTGGTATATATATGAGCACAGAGATCTATACGCATTGTGATTCATTTGTTTCTGTATGATCAGATGAAGTAGTGAGAGATCTATATCTATATATATATATATATATATATATATATATATATATATATATATATATATATATATATATATATATATATATATATATATATATATATGTATGTATATATATATATATATATATATATATCCCTCACGTGCTCCCATCTTTGGCAGGCGACGCGTTTGGCATGGGCTCGAGGTCGGTGCCCATGGCGTCGCCGCGCCGTGCGGGCGGCTACGACCCTCAGGTGATGACACGACATATGTAGAGGAAACGGGCCGTACGTGTACCAGTTCTGCCACTCGTCTTATACAAAACATCGGCTGGAGAGGCGCTTACCCGAATGCCGTATAGTTAACCACTTGCGGCCACCACAAGTCAAACCCCACGAGTCGATGTTTTGTAGAGAAACCGTGCGTACTGTAGTAGTTATGCCACTCTTCTTCTACAAAACATTGGCTCCTGGAGAGGCGCTCACCTAAATGCCGCCGAGTTAAAGGTGCCCTGCAGCTAATAAGTATGCGCGATAGGTAAATTTGCTTTGCTCATGTACGAGAGTGAGTTTTTTTTTCACAGACGGTTTATAATACAAAGGGGACACGAGCACACACACACAGGGAACTGATCCAGAGGGGGGCTAGTCGAGCGACCAAGGGTCAGGAGGCACTGTGCTCAAAGCTCGTCGCCGCCATAAGCGGCAGCGTCTGCATCGCTGTCGTCGTAAGTGTCAGCGTCGGCGTCTTCAGTGAACAGGCAGTCGTTCACATTCTGACGGCGATAATCAGCAATTCACCCGCGATCTGCCCGTGAACCCGGAACAATTTGGAACATGCATCGACCTAGTCGAAACTAAAACCGTCGTTCAGTCGTTCATTATGAAGCAGATCACCAAAGTAACTAGTACAGTTTGATTATAAATATCTGCTTGGATTTACGCAGGTGCGCAGGGCACCTTTAACCACTCTGGGCAACCGGAAGTCGAACCACGGGAGTCGATGTTTTGTAAAGAAAAGTGCCGTACTGTACGAGTTATGCCACTTTTCTTCTTAGCGCTTAGATTAAAAGTAGCATAACTGGTACAGTACGGCACTTTTCCTGTACACCATCATAGTTGTGCCCGTCGGATGCGTGTGCGTGTTTTGGTCACCCTTGGTGTTCCTTGTTGCGGCGACACGTATGTATGTATGTAAAGATTCTGCACTAGCACACGCGCATACACGCGCACACAGGCCCGCGGCGCCACGCCAGAGCTCCGGCGTGTCGCAGACACCACATCCCACGGCTTGTCCGCAGGCGGGCATTCCACACGGACCACCATAGGTAGCCCTAGTCTGTGTGGCCGATCCAAAGGGGGGGGGGGGGTAGCAAGAAATTGTAGGCTAGTTGCGGCGACACCTCTGGTTTACCGTCGAATCCAGAATCGGGTTAAAAGGGGGTTTCGGATTCACTCCGGGTGAGCTATTAACCCTGAGTGAACCGAGCCCTTACCCTAAATCCTAGAGCGCCCCAGCGCCGAAGTGGTTCTCAAAACCGAATCTCTGACATCCCCTCGGTAGATTCGACGGTCCATGGGTCAGCCCGCCTTTGGCTGCGGAGTGGCGTCAGTAGTTCCTGTTTACATAAGGGGCGTGCATCCCCTTAACACATAAACTCAAACTGGGGAACTGGGAGAGGGGGTTAGGAGGGTTGTTGGGAGGAGGGGAAACCCGCGTTCATCGCGCCGCTATGAGCAGGTCCTAGTTTGCTTTTCTAATTAGTAAATTATCCACGCGAGCAGACGTCAACCATTGCATTGCAAAATGGCGAATAACTGTGTTATTCTCTATTTATGTTGGCCTAATTTATTTAGCCATTTAGCCGCTTCTTAATGCCTATTGGTTGGCGTCCCTCCATGCTAGCCGTTGAGTTATTTCACAGTGAAACTAGGGTCTGCTCATTCTTGACGTGTCATGTGTCTCTGTTCTTCTGTCTTCAGCCACCCACGAGCTTCTCCTCGGGCGTCTTCAGCCGCTCGCCCATGCACTCGGGAATGTCACGCATCGGCACCCCCGACCTGCGCGGGGCCTCGACCACTCCTCGCTTCTCGTCCGGGCTCGGACCACTGTGTGTGCTCGTTATTACCATATTCGATGTTCATATTCTTATTACTATCATTAAAGTTGTCATAATGATGGTGTCAATTAGTATTTACCCCCGACCTGCGCGGGGTCTCGACCACCCCTCGCTTCTCGTCCGGGCTCGGACCACTGTGTGTGCTCGTTATTACCATATTCGATGTTCATATTCTTATTACTATCATTAAAGTCGTCATAAGGATGGCGTTTATTAGTATTTACCCACGACCTGCGCGGGGTCTCGACCACCCCTCGCTTCTCGTCCGGGCTCGGACCACTGTGTGTGCTCGTTATTACTATATTCGATATTCTTATTACTATCATTATAGTCGTCATAATGATAGTGTTTATCGTTCTTTACCCCCGACCTGCGTAGGGCCTCGACCACCCCTTGCTTCTCGTCCGGGCTCGGACCACTGTGCGCGGCCCTGTCGGTGGTAGTAGAAGTAGTATTGCTATTCTTGTGAATTTGTATGGGTTTTAGTTCATTTCTACTCGCTCATTCAAACCCTAAACTCAAATCGTTGACGGGGTTAACCCGAGTAGTAGTAGTAGTACTAGACGTAGTCGGGTTGAATTGAGCGCACTAGTTGTGAGCTAGTCGGCGCTGGTCGGTGCAAGACCAACATGGGGTTTACCCGAGTAGTAGTAGCACTAGTAGTAGCACTAGAAGTAGTAGTGGTAGTAGTAGTAGCAGTAGCAGTAGCAGTAGCAGTAGTAGTAGTAGCAGTAGTAGTATACGTACTAGCAGCAGTAGCACCAGTAGTAGCACCAGTAGAAGTCGTAGTAGAAGTAGAAGTAGTAGTAGTGTTAGTAGTAGTTGTAGTAGTAGTAGTTGTAGTTGTTGTAGTCGTAGTCGTGGTCGTAGCAGTAGTAGCAGCAGCAGCAGCAGCAGTAGTAGTAGCAGCAGCAGTAGTAGCAGTAGAAGTAGTAGCAGTAGTAGCAGTAGTAGTAGTAGTAGTAGTAGCTGTAGTAGCAGCAGCAGCAGCAGCAGCAGCAGCAGCAGCAGCAGCAGCAGCAGCAGCAGTAGTAGTAGTAGTAGTAGTAGTAGTAGTAGTAGTAGTAGTAGTAGTAGTAGTAGTAGTAGTAGTAGTAGTAGTAGTGGCAGTAGTAGTAGTCGTAGTCGTAGTAGTAGTAGTAGTAGTAATAGTAGTAGTAGTAGTAGTAGTAGTAGTAGTAGTAGTAGTAGTGGTGGTAGTAGTAGTAGTAGCAGTAGTAGTAGTAGTAATAGTAGTAGTAGTAGTGGTGGTAGTAGTAGTAGTAGGGGTTAGCCCGACTTAACCCGACTGCTACTGCCAGGTCAATGTCGGTGAGATCCTCGACAAGCTCTCGCCTCGCCGCGTCAAGGTCAAGGGCATCTACCTTGGTATTGACAGGAGACGCGGCGGCCACTTCGTCTAGCTCATCGACCTGCGGCGCATCACCACCGTCTCGGACGTGACCTTCGACGAGCACAACTTCACCGCACCCGGCGCCCTCCGCGCCACCGTCAAACTGCGACGCGCGGCGAACAAGGAGCTTGACGAGCCCGTCGCGCTAACGGCACCAGGGCGCCCTGAGGCGACTGCTCGCGCCATGCCTGCTGCTGTGGCCCCGCGTGTGCCGCGTGCACCTGTTGTGGCTTCTCAATGTGCTCGCGCTCCGGCGGTGGCGCCGACGCCGCCCGCGCCGCTGGTGGCGCCTGCGCAAGCGCCGGCCGCGTCCGTCGCTGTCCCGCCTGCGCCGCTGCCACCGGGGCCCAGTACAAGCACCACGTGCTACGCCGCCGCAGCCGGCTCGTGGCTCAGCCGCTCGCACTGGCCCTGCCTCTCGCACGCGCAGCGCCGCAACTGTTGCTTACCTGCCTGACTCCGCTGCCTTCCAGAATGATGAGTCGGTGCGCTCTACTCGCCGCAGTCGCCGCCTCTCTTCATCGACCAGGAGAACGTCAACTCCATCCGCGGCTCCTTCGTCTCAGGTTCGACCGACGCCGTCATCTTCTACGGTGCCTCGCAAGGTGATGCCTACGCGGTCAAGCTCGACCCCGGCATCGTGCCCATCCCGCCACCACGCCGAGGCGGTCAGCGACCCCGTCTACGGCGCGAAGTGGCGCGCTGCGTGCGACGATGACATCAAGGGCAAGTACACCATCCTCAAGACCTGGGAGCTCGTCGAGTCCATCCCCACGGGCCGCCGTGCGATCAAGGGCAAGTGGGTCTTCTCGGTCAAGTACAAGCCTGACGGCTCCATCGAGAAGTTCAAGGTCAAGGCGCGCTACGTCGGCTGCGACTACAGCCAAATCCAGGGCCTTGACTACGTCGACAGCTTCTGCAGCACCCTGCGCCTTGAGAGCCTGCGCTGCTTCCTCTGCGGTGGCTGCCTCGATGACGACGACCTGCTCGAGGTCGACGTCGTCAAGGCCTTCCCGTCGGCGGGCGACTGGGATGGCACCGAGATCTACTTGCAGCAGCCGCCGGGCTACGAGGAGGAGGGCTACGCGGCCTGCCGTCTCCTGCAACCTCTCGAGGGCACCAAGCAAGCTGGCAAGCTGTGGATGACTGGCAACGCCAAGACCATCGCCAGCTTCGGTTTTGAACGCTGCGCTGTCGAGCCTAACGTCTGGCGCAAGATCACGCCGGATGGCACCATGCGCCTCGCCATCTACATGGACAATGTCGGCATCCGCTTCCCGCGCGGACGCCGCGACCTCGTCGACACGCACTTCATCAAGCCCTACGGCGAGCGCTACAGCATCACCATCGTCGGCGAGCCCAAGGTGGTCCTCGGCATCGAGATCTTGCGTGACCGTGGCGACCGTACGATGCTGCTCACGCAGACACGGTACATCGATAGGATCTTCACCAAGTTCTGCAGCGAGTGCACCACCAAGGACTTCACCATCCCCGTGCACCAGGCCGGTATCGACGCCTTCCACCACATGCTGCCTGGCGACGAGGCCGACCGCATCGCGATGGGGCGGCGCTCGCTGCTCGAGCTCCTCGGCTCGCTGCTGTGGCTGTGGGCTACAGCGACGCGCCCCGAGATCGACTTCTACGTCTCGTGGCTGTGCCAGTTCATGTCCGCGCCCAAGCTCGAGCATTACCAGGCCGGCCTCTCCATCCTCTCGTACCTGCACTGCAGCAGGGGCCTTGGTATCAAGTACTCGGCCGACCGCCCCGCGCTCAAGGTTTACACCGACTCGTCCTGGGGGCACATGCCGCGCGACTTCTTTGGCTACGCCATCATCCTTGGCGGCGCGGCTATCACTGCGTGCGCCAACCGCGTCAAGCTCATGACGAAGTCGACGCACGAGTCCGAGCTCTACGCCTACGCGATGGCGTGCAAGGGGCTTCGCTTCATGCAGCAGCTGCTCGAATTCGAATTCAACGGCTACGAGCTCAAGCTGTTGTCGCCCGTACACACCGACAGCGCGGGTGCCATCCCGTACATCAAGCAGTCCGGCGCCACCGCTCGCACTCGGCACTACGAGAAGATCATCCTATACGGCCGCGAGCAGTGCCTGAACCTCATCTCCAAGCCGGTTTGGGTCGCGGGTACTGACCAGATGGCGGACATCTTCACGAATGCGCTCGACAAGACATCCTTCCTCCGCTGCCGTGGCAAGCTTCTCAGTATTCCTGGCAGCTAATAATATTAATAGTGTATCGTCTCGTTATGTAATTGTAGTATATATGTATTCTCTCGCTCTTATTTCTTGTATAGTTCGTTGTGTATCTCGGTACATAGTTCCCGGACTCCAACCCCTACGGCTGTGACGGTCTAGCACACAGTCGCTCTCTCTCCACCGCGCGGCGCGCTTTGCGTGTTCGTGTTGCCTAAGTCGGTGTCGCTTCCTTTATTAACCAGTTTATATAAATGGAAGGAAGGAAGGGAGGAAGTCAGATCACCAAAAACAAAACTCCTAATCATTTGGGTTAGCCCGATCCTACAAATCTGGCCACTGCCAGCTACGCGCCGGCGCGGCGCCGCGGGGCGCGGGGCGCGGGGCGTGGTCCCATCGACTTGTGAGCTGGTAAGCTCAGGGATGAGCAATTCGGAGCTGGTTGGCGGTAAGTCATCGGGACATCGGGACTGCATTTAGTTTGTGTTCTGAGAACGATAGTGTAATAAAAAATAAAAATAAAAAACCCACACTTAGCGGCCCGGATATATAATTATTCACAGCCACTTACTTAATGAAATCAAAATCGTTCACACCGAGCTACGAGCTACGTAACCAACGTGTTGCCAACGTCGTGTGGCCTTCATTCAATTGTTTGTGGCCTTCAAAGTACTCGTCGAGAGCTTCCAGATGATCCTAGAAACCCCTATGCCATTCCCAGTGGTTCTCAATATGTATTAGGGGAAGGCCCTATGGATGGCGCCCCTGACTTGAGCTGGAGCGGGCGCGCTATACAGTGCTCCACACTATGATAGCATCATGGGACTTGGCGGGTTGGCGGGGGCGGGGGCCACCCATAGCACTTAGCAACCCCTGCTAATACTAGGCTGTGAAAATGCCGCTATACGCTATACCTATAATCCTGCCATCACAATATATTGTGAATGTAAATAACCTATGCTCATAGCCTATACAACGCCTGCCGTTTGTTGGAGCTTATAGTCAGTGTTTTTGTGTTTGGTTCCCACGGGGCCACGCACGGGCTCGGGGTGTTCCTGCACACTGCACACCTGCGCGCACGCATACCCCGCGGCCCAACAGCTTACAGGGTGGTCCGCTCCGCGTCGCGGCAGTTTTTGATTTAGAGCTAGTTAGTAGTTAAAGAGAGAATACACTAGCTAGCTGTGAATAAGAGTCCTTGGCTGCCTTGTTGCGTTATTAGTGCGGGATGGCATGGTCCTGGCGAGCCCATCCAGAATCCAGAAGATCCAGAGGCCCCAGAAGAGCGAGCCGACCGTGACGACGCTCCAGTTTTTTTTAGCATGCACAAATCTTGGGATCGCATCTCAGCAAGCAACTCTGACTCTGCTGACAGACACTGGAGTTGAAGTTAAAGTTAGGCTCTTCTCTCTTCTGGAAGTCTTCTCGTCATATATATTAGAGATAAAGGAGCCTATTCATCTTCAGCCTACGAAGTCATGTGTTGAGAGCAGAGTCGGACGTGAGAAAAGGACTCAGCTCGATCCCTCCCCCTCCCGCCGAGTGTAGGCTTAACATTTTACAACACGCCTTATACATTCACGCCGGCGGGGGGGAGTGTACATAAAGCTACCGCAGCCCGAACCCGAACCGCCGCCGCTTGCTCTGCCGCGCGTCGTCCGCCCTCGCCCTCAGACCCTCTTCCCCCTTCACATCCTCCTCCTCCGCCTCCTCCTCCTTGTCCATCTTCCCTAGCTCCGCCCCCTCCCCTGCCTCCTCGCCCCCCTCGCCTTTCTCGCCCCCCTCTGAGTCCGAGTAGCTATACGAGTTCGACGACGATGAATAGTAGGAGGAAGAGCCGCCGTCGCTCTCGCCATCGGCAGACGCACCCTTAGTAGTAGTAGCAGGACCGCCTCCCCTCCCGCCTCCCCTCCCACCCCCACAGCCGCTCTCGTTATCGGCAGACGCACTCCCCCGATAAGCCTGATTCCTCGGGGGGTTCGCCCAGAGGGTCAACCCGGGTCGCCCTCCCCCCCCTCCTCCTCCCTCCCCGCCCGCCCCTCCTGCTCCGGTTCCTCCCTCACACTCTCGGCAGCGCGCACAGACGCCATCGCGCTGCGTCACCGGCGACGCCCCCACCGGTATTGGCTCATCTCCCTTCTTCGATTTTGCCAGCTGCTCCGCCAAGGCTTTCTTGAGCTCGACCACCATCGTCTTCTGCTCCGTCAATTGGGTTACCTCAGCGTCCAGCGCAGCTTTCGCCCCTTCCAGTTTGGTTTCCAGCTCCTCCACCGTCGCTTCCACCTCCGCCCTCGCGCCCTGCTCTCGCTCTAGTGCCGTGTTCGCCTCGTCCAGTTGCGTGGTCAGCTCTGCATTGGCGCTGGTTTCCGCCGCCAGTTTGGTCTTCAGCTCTTCCAGTTTGGCGTTGAGCTCTGCGCTGGCGCCGATTCCCGCCTCAGTCAGTGAATGCACCTCCCGCTCTCGACCCGCCTCCTGTTCGTGTCCCAGTGCCTCAAGAGCCGCCAGCGCCACCTTGGCCTCCCGCGCCTCCTCCGCCGCAGCCGCCAGCGCAGCGAGACCCGCCGCCTCTCGCCCAGCCGCCGCCTCCTCCGCCCTCGCCGCCTGCTGCGCCAGGCTGCAGCTCGCTGCCGCCACCGCCTTCGCCGCCTGCGCCTCCAAGTCAGCCGCCGTCTCGCAGAGGTTTATTCTCGTCTCCCCCAGAGTGGTCTCCGCGGCCTCCAGTTTCGTTTCCGTCGCCTCGAGCTTAGTTTTCGCCGCCGCCGCCGCCTCCCGCCCTTGCTCGCACGCCGCGTCCAACTCAGCGGCGGACCGCGCTGCCGCCGCGCTCGCCTGCCCCCGCACGCTCCGCAGCTTCTCCGCATGCGCCGCCTTCACCTCCTTAACCTCCCGCGCAAACCGCGCGCGCTCCTCCGCGAGCGTCGCGTGCGCCGCCGCCACAGCCACCGCCGTGGGAGCCAGCCGCGCGTCCAGCGCAGACTCGCCCTCGCGCGGAGGCTGCCTCCGCCCCCCCGCCACTTCCCCGCCCGCCGCGTCTTTTACGCCCGCAGTAGCTGCCGAGGTGCTGCCGCACGATGAGCTTTGGCAGTCGTCAGGGATTTCCGGTAGATCTCCGAGTTCGAGAGGAGGAAGGCTGGCGAACTCCTCCAGCTTTCCACGCAGGTTGGCGTGCAGGCTGGCATATTTTGAGGCCCAGTTGCCGGAGTCGGGCGCCGCGCCGCGCGACGCCGTGAGCGCCAGCGCTGTCGCTATGGGCGGCAGCGGCGTCTGCGTGGCGGCCGCGGCCCGCGGCGGCGCCACCCCGGGCACGTCGAGGTACCGCAGCGCCGGCAGGCCCGCCTGCACCTCGTCGTTGTAGCGCGGCAGCTCGAGGTACCGCATCTCCTGGTCGTCGTTCGTACGCTGCATACCACTCGAACTAGAGTTTCGCGCCAGCTTTGGCGTCGCCGCTCCCCACTTGTATTTTTTAATCAACAAGAACCTAATCTCTCTCACACAGCAAACACACACTCGCCGCGCAACGCACACAGCGCAAGCGCTGAGGGTACCGACCCTGTTTAGGGGTCGGCGATACGGAACTGGGAGGAAGCGGAGCTCAAGCTCTGCACGATGCCGCTCTTGCGCTCGAGGCAGCCGAAGCAGAGCTCCGACTGAAACGAGTGGTAAGCGTGCATGTAGGAGAACTCGGCGAGTCGCTGCGTCAGCTTGTCCGTCTTGGTCTTGGTGAGACGGTAGTTGGTGGAGTCGAGGTAGTAGTTAACGGTGTTGGGGTAGGAGCGGTGCTTAATGGGAATAAAGTTGTGGTGGGCGGTGGTGAGGTCTGCGATGCGTGTGTCG
>Ga0209390_10010325_pt1 | contig 10949 bp, 1 predicted proteins | sample BON01_FD_187212 | JGI IMG/M metagenome (GOLD analysis project Ga0209390, IMG submission 187212) | Freshwater microbial communities from Lake Bonney liftoff mats and glacier meltwater in Antarctica - BON-01 (SPAdes) (version 2) | ecosystem: Environmental > Aquatic > Freshwater > Ice > Glacier... | reverse complement strand
CTCCCTCGCTCGCAGCACTTGTCGTCAACTAAACAGCGACTCCCTGGGATCGAATTCGTTTCCAAGGTGGTCTTCGGCTTTGACCTCCAGCTTCGAATAGTCGGTCCATACGTCCGGGAATCCAATCTTGACGGATTAACCCTTACACCCATTATAACTATACCAAGTATATAGATATATCCATGTATATATCGTCCGACTCCTCACCTCCACGATGAAATTGTCATAAATCTTGAACGTCTTCCCTTTACCGCATCTAATTAACACATTATATCTATACCCAAGATATATGTAAGCCTATCTATCTATGCATATATGGGCCGACTCCTCACCTCCACAATGCAATTGTCACGAATTCGGGTAACCCCGAAGCGGTTCATCGTGTCGAGGGCCTTGGAGCGCGTCGGAGGAGACATCCAGTCCAACTAAGAAAATTGGTTGGGTTCACCCAACTATTTGCTACGACTAGCCACTGTCCAAACTCAAGCTAAAACAACTATCGTGTTTGCTCCCTGCGCATCTTTCGTAGGTATTGGCCTTTACAAGATATTTGTTTGCTTCGGGGCTATTGTGCCCGAATCAACCATCCCTTCATTCCCCCCCGCCCACCTGCATGGCCCACCCTAGTGCAATACTAGTGCACGATTATAACACAGTATAAGATTCCATTTCCGACTTTCCGTGTGTATGCTATACACCGTACATTGTTGGTAATAACAATATCGTGTGAAGGCCAACGTAGGTAAGAAATATGGCCGGCGCTTTCATCGACGTCGGCGCCAGCAGACAAGGTGGTCAGTGTATCGCTAAGCTTCTAGTTGCTACGAATCATCATCTTAAACCAAGTTAAAGGTGCCCTGCACGCCTAAGTGATTCAAATTCAAATTTCTTCTAATAAAAACGACGAAACTCTTGGTCGAAACTCGCTCGTGTACATGAGCAAAGCGAGTTTAACCATAGCGGTTAATTAGTATCTGCAGGGCACCTTTGAAACCAAACTATATCAATTCTTTGATGATGTTTCCCTTTCTTGTGTAGGTTAGAAATATGGCTGGCGCTTTAATCTACGTCGGCGCCAGCAGACAAGGTAGCGAATGCATCGCTGAACTATTTGTTACGACTAGCCATCATCCAAAATGAAGCTGGAATCCCAATCATGTTGCTCCCTTCGAATCTTTCGTTTTCTAGGTACGGAATATGGCGGGCGCTTTAATCGACGTCGGCTCTAGCAGACAAGGTGGCGAGCGCATCGCCGAGCTTTTGGCGGAGCCTAGCCAACGGCCACAACCGCATCTGGCCCCGCCTGGCATGTTCAAGGTGCGGTTAACCTCAATCGCTTTCTAAGTTTAACCCAATCTATCTATATCTATCTCTATCTATCGATCTATCTCGTTCTCTTTATTTATCTCTCTCTATATATCTATATATAGTTTAGATATATCGTTGACGTGCTCATAGGTCGGTTGGGGTTAGCCCGTTCGCTAGGCGCGCTAACCCGTTCCGGGACCTCTGCTCGTCGTGTGGGCTGATGTATGTATATGGTTAAACCTAAGCTCGCATCTGGCCCCGCCTGGTATGTTCAAGGTGCCTTAAGCTCTAAAAGTATCTCTGTCTGTAGAGGACAAACTACCACTATGCCAGTTGCCCTCTAAGCGTTTAGAGGACAACTGGCATAAGCCGATGTTTTGTAGAGGACAAAAGACCACTATGCCAGTTGTCCTCTAAGCGCTTAGAGGACAACTGGCATCTCGGGTGAGCCCGGGGTTAAACCTAAGCCCGCATCTGGCCCCGCCTGGTATGTTCAAGGTGCCCTAAGCCCTTAAGACGTAAGATCTGTTTTATTTAGCCGCGCATATTCAACAAAAGTACTAAGCTTAACCCAATCTATCTCTCTATCTATGTATATGTATTTCCCTATCAATCTATCTCTCTTTATATATATATATACATGCATCTCTCTCTATATATATATATTGGGTTAATCCGAACTGGCGCCGTCGTCTCGGGTTCACCCGAGGTACTTAGAAAATTACCTCTCTCGACATTAGGGGAATTTGGGCTAGCCCGACAACCGCGCCCGCAATTGCCCCAGGCTGGTGGGTTTAAGGTGCCCCTTGCGCCTAAGTGTCGACTCTCGAGTTTCTTATCATCAAAACGACGAACCCCTCAGTCAAAACTCGCTCATGTACATGAGCAGAGCGAGTTTACCCATGGCGGTTGATTAGTAGCAGCAGGGCACCTTTAAGGTGTCCTACGCTCTTGAAATACCTTACCCTATATTAGGGGAATTCGGGTTAACCAGACGGCCGCGACTGTAATTGATCCCGTCTAGTGGGTTCAAGGTGCCATGTGCGCCTAAGTGATTCGACTGCCGAGTTTCTTATAATCAAACCGACGAAACTCTAAGTTAAAACTCGCTCATGTACCTGAGGAGAGCGAATTTAACCATGGCGGTTGATTAGTAGCAGCAGGACACCTTTAAGGTGTCCTGAGCTCTTAAAATAGCTTACCCGATATTACGAAAACGCGGGTTAACCAGACGGCCGCGCTTGCAATTGGCCTTGGCTGGGGGTTCAAGGTGCCCTGAGCTCTTAAAGTACCTCTACCTGTAGAGGACAAAAGACCACTATGCCAGTTGTCCTCTAAGCGCTTAGAGGACAACTGGCACAGTGGTCTTTTGTCCTCTACAAAACATCGGCTTTCTGTAAGGCGCTCACCCGAATGCCGCAGAGTTAACCACGTGCGGCTCGCCGGGAGTCAAACTTCAGAGGACAACTAGCACAGTGGTCATTTGTTCTCTACAATTATACATTAATCCACGCGACGAGCAGAGACTCTGGAGCGGGTTAACCCGTATAGACAGAACGGGCTGACCCTAACCGACCTATGAGCATGTCAACGATATTTCTATATTGTACATATATAGAAAGAGCTAGATAGATAGAGATAGATAGATATGATAGATGGTTAGCCTTATATAGCGATCGAGGTTAAGATAGCGATAAATGCATAGCTATAACGAAATATAGATATATGTTTAGATATAAATATAGACAGATACAAAGATACATATATAGATATGGATACACTTAGATATATACTATATATAATGTGTGTGTGTGTGTATAAATAGACTTACATTTAGAAAGATGGATATCCAGGTTGATACCTAGCTAGATAGAAAGATAGACCGATAGATAGACAGATAGATCGATCGAAATAAATGTTTAGATAGACGGATAGATGGATAGATAGATAAATAGAAATCCAACCTGTCCCACACTTCCGCTACGGCCGGGGGGCGAGGGGCAATGCCGGGTTAACCCAGCACGTATCTGTATACGAGTGCCGGTGTGTTGTAGCACTATGCGAGTGCGTCTGTGTGGTCTCGGTTGGCCTAAGCTCGTTTGTACTTCACACGGGGATCCCAACCTGGGCCATACTTCTGCTACGGCCGGGGGGCGAGGGGCAATGTACGGCACATATATCTGTATACGTTTGCCTGGGTGTTTTCATTGCCTGTGCGGGAGTATGTGTGCGGTGTCTTTTAACCTGCGACCTTCTGTACAACCATAGGGCTACACCGGCCCACTATTTTTCTAGGCGAGGGAAACTGTACGACAGCTATCTGTATACCAGTGCCTGTGTGTTGTCTTTAAGTGCGTCTGTGTGTTGTGTCAGTTGGCCTAAGCTCTCCTTTACTTCGCAGGGATATCCCAACTGTTTACACTTCTGCTACGGTCAAGAGGCGAGGGGCAATGTACGGTACATATCTGTATACTTATGCCGGTGTGTTGTAGCACTATGCGAGCGCGTCTAGGTGCGATGTCAGTTTATCTGAGTTTTTCTTTACTTAGCAGTGAGACGCAACCTGTGCCATGCTTCTGCTACGGTCAGGAGGCGAGGGGTAATGTACGGCACGTATCTATATGCAAGTGCCGGTGTGTTGTAGCACTATGCGAGTGCGTCTGTGTGTGATGTCGGTTGGACAAAGCTCTTCCTTACTTTGCAGAGAGACGCAGCCTGTGCAATGCTTCTGCTACGGTCAGGAGGCGAGGGGTAATGTACGGCACATATCTATATACTAGTACTGGTGTGTTGTAGCACTATGCGAGTGCGTTTGTGTGCGGTGTCCTTGACACAAGCTCTTCTTGGCTACGCAGGGAGATCCCAATTGTGCCACGCTTCTGCTACGGTTAGGGGGTTAGGAGCAATGTACGACACGTATCTGTATACGTATGCTGGTGTGTTGTTGCACTATGCGAGTGCGTCTGTGTGTGATGTCAGTTGACCTGAGCTTGTCTTTACTCCGCAGGGAGATCCCAACTGGCCCACACATATCCTACGGCCGGGGGGCGAGGGGTAATGTACGACAAGTATCTGTATGCTAGTGCTGGTGTGTTGTAGCACTATGCGAGTGTGTCTGTGTGTGATGTCGGTTGACCTGAGCTTGTCTTTACACCGCATGGAGATCCCAATTGGCCCACACATATCCTACGGCCGGGGGGCGAGGGGTAATGTACGACACGTATCTGTATGCTAGTGCCGGTGTGTTGTAGCACTATGCGAGTGTGTCTGTGTGTGATGTCGGTTGACCTGAGCTCTTCTTTACTCCGCAGGGAGATCCGAACTGGCCCACACATATCCTACGGCCGGGGGGCGAGGGGCAATGCACGGCATATATCTGTATGCTGGTGCCTGTGTGTTGTAGCACTATGCGAGTGTGTCTGTGTGTGATGTCGGTTGACCTGAGCTCTTCTCTTTTGTACTTTGCAGGGAGATCCGAACTGGCCCACACGTCCGCTACGGCCGGGGGGCGAGGGGCAATGTACGGCACATATATCTGTATACGTATGCCTGGGTGGTTTTATTGCCTGTGCGTGTGTCTGTGTGCGGTGTCTGTTAACCTGCGACCTTTTGTACAACCATAGGGCTACACTGGCCCACAATTTTGCTAGGCGAGGGAAACTGTACAACACCTATATGTATACGTATGCCTGTGTGTTGTATGCGAGTGCGTCTGTGTGTGATCTCCGTTGACCTGAGCTTTTCTTTACTTTGCAGGGATATTCTAACTGGCCCACGCTTCTGCGATGGTCAGGAAGCGAGGAGCAATGTACGGAACGTATGTTTGTAAACTAGTGCCTGTGTGTTGTAACACTACGCAAGTGCATCTGTGTGTAATGTCGGTTAAACTGAGCTCTTCTTAACTACGCAGGGAGACGCAACTGGCCCATACTTCGCTACGGTCAGAAAGCGAGGGGCGGTGCACGGCACGTATCTATATACTAGTGCCTGTGTGTTGTAGCACTATGCGAGTGCGTCTGTGTTTGATGTCGGTTGGACAAAGCTCTTCTTTACTTTGCAGTGATATTCTAACTGGCCCACGCTTCTGCTATGGTAAGGAAGCGAGGGGTAATGTTCGGCACGTATATATTTACTAGTGCCGGTGTGTTGTAGCACTGTGCGAGTGCGTCTGTGTGTGCTCTTGCACGTCTTGCACAACCGGAGCCGCGTATGCGGCTAGCGGTGCGTGACGTGCCTAAGGGCGCGCTTCGCACGCACTCTGCCTAGCAGACTCCCCTATGGCGTAGTCTAGTAACTTGTGTAGTGTATTGTTTGCGCGTGCGCCAGTGTTAGGGCGTGTTTCTTTGTTTCTGTGATATCGGTTCACCTGAGCTTTACTTCACTCCGCGGAGAGATTTCAACTGTCCAACGCTTCTGCTACGGTCAGGAAGCGAGGGGCAATGCACGGCACGTATCTGTATACGTATGCCTGTGTGTTGTAGCACTATGCGATCGCGTCTGTGTGTGGTGTCGGTTGACCTGAGCTCTTCTTTACTCCGCAGGGAGATCCCAACTGGCCCACACATATCCTACTGCCGGTGGGCGAGGGGCAATATACGGCACGTATCTGTATGCTAGTGCCGGTGTGGTGTACCACTATGCGAGTGCGTCTGTGTGTGATGTCGGTTGACCTGAGCTCTTCTCTTTTGTACTTTGCAGGGAGATCCGAACTGGCCCACACGTCCGCTACGGCCGGGGGGCGAGGGGCAATGTACGGCACATATATCTGTATACGTATGCCTGGGTGGTTTTATTGCCTTTGCGTGTGTCTGTGTGCGGTGTCTGTGAACCTGCGACCTTCTGTACACCATAGGGCTACACTGGCCCACAATTTTGCTAGGCGAGGGAAACTGTACAACACCTATATGTATACGTATGCCTGTGTGTTGTATGCGAGTGCGTCTGTGTGTGATCTCCGTTGACCTGAGGTCTTCTTTACTTTGCAGGGATATTCTAACTGTCCCACACTTCTGCTACGGTCAGAAGGCGAGGGGCATTGTACGGCACGTATCTATATACTTATGCCTGGGTGTTGTATGCGAGTGCGTCTGTGTGCGGTGTCGGTAAACTGAGATCTGATGTACACCATAGGGCTACACTGGCCCACAATTTTGCTAGGCAAAGGAAACTGTACGACACCTATCTGTACACGTATGCATGGGTGTTGTCTTTGAGTGCGTCTGTGTGCGGTGTCCTTGAGCTTGGATCTCCTGTACCCAACAGGGAGAACCGAATTGGCCGAGGCCGGTCCCTGCCAACGGCTTGACGCTGGAGCGTGTCTGCTACGGCCAGGAGGCGTGGGGCGGGGCGTACGCACATCCACTACTGGGAGAGACGGTGGCCAATGAAGTCGACTTGGACGACAGCTCGGCGCCGTTTGTATGGCACTGATCATACACAGACTGTTCCGTCGGTCTCTTTTCATCGATGCCGCTGTGTGAGTGCGAGATGTGTTGAGCGTGTGGCTCCCCGCGCCTCTGCCGGCGTCGCGAGCGCCGCCGGATCGGGTTGACCCACGCGTATATTATTGATAATTGATAATTGTATGTATGTACATTCTCATTTCATAATATATTCTCCTATTCTAACACAACGAAGAAAAAAATAATTGTGGTATGGTAGTGTTAGTTAGTGTCCACACACACACAAAGAGTGTCGCTTGCAATAAGTAAGGGGCTGTCGTTGGAGGACATCCCCTCACCCTTACCCTAACTCCTAACTTAGGGGGATGTCGTTATTGGACCTAACACCTAACACTAACGCCCTGCTGTGACGTGGAGCCATTTCTTAAACGCCTCCCGCCTTAGGCTACCTTAGGCACGCAAAGCTTAACCCCGGCTGAGCTCCGCCAACGCACCATTTCAATGCCATTTCTTAAAAAAATCTTCGGAAACCCAACGCGTCGTGTCGTCATTTCTTAATGGTGGGGTTTCTGAATGCCCGACAATGACTGTTGACTGTAAGGCCCATATGTCCGCTAAGCAGGGCCTCATTTATAATTATGGCCGGAAACTTACTAAATTAAGGCACTTCACCCTTAATCTGGAAAAACGTTCGTCGCCCTTACCCCGGGCAGGGGGGGTAAGGGTAAGGGTCGCGACCCTTGTTTATTACGCCGTCGCAAGTCAAAGAGCCGTAGCTCAGTCAGCGTCACGGACGCCGCCTCGAGAGAGGGGCAAATCCGCTCCCTCAGGGTTAAGAGGTTAAGGGGTTAACCCTGTAGGGTTACGGGTTAACCCTGTAGGGCCACGGGTTCACCCTGTAGGGTTACGGGTTAACTTACGGGTTAAACCTATAGGGTTACGGGTTAACCCGGTAGGGTTAACCCGTAACCCTACAGGGTTACGGGTTAAATCTATAGGGTTACGGGTTAACCCGGTAGGGTTAACCCTACAGGGTTAACCCGTAACTATACAGGGTTAACCCGTTACCCTACTGTCCCTACAGGGTTAACCCGTAACCCTACAGGGTTAACCTGTGACCCTACAGGGTTCACCCGTAACCCTACAGGGTTCACCCTTAATTCGAGAGAGGGACAAATCCGCTCCCTCCGATGTCATCATGCGCTAACAAAGCGCGCGCGCCCGCTGATCCGTTGCGACGCGTTGATGAGCGACGGGACTTTTCCCAGGCCCGGGAGCCTACGTAGGCTACCAAGTAGAGATGGTACCGCGATAAAGGGGTGGTTAGTGGTTGGTGGTTAATAGTGGTTAAACCGCTGCGCTAAATTAAATTACTAAACATAAGTACAAATATACAAAAAAAAAAAAAAAAACATATACGCTGTTCAAACATAGAAGTGCTCAACTGCGTTTGCGCAGTTTAGCCCTACGTGGGCAATAATACGCTGAAAATACCGAATACGAATATACGTATTCATTTTGGGAAAAAAATGGAATATATGTGAATATCAGGGCTGTATCTGTATTTGAATATATGTGAAAACGTTACACGGCCTTCACAGGGTTTTTCCTATGTATGAATTCTGCAAGAAAAAAAAATGCGCGGGTTAACCCTATTCTTGGCAAGTCTTGGTATAACTCGGAAGAACACACACACATATATATATATATATTATGTATAGTATATATATATATATATATAAACACATACATAAATAATATGTATAGATTTTATATATATATATGTGTATATATATATATCGGGCTAACCCGTTATGAATACTGAATATGGTATTGCCCACGCAAAAGACTTAGCACGTCTATTTTTGAACAGCGTAACAAATAGAAAATAGGCTGAAATTGAATATATTTAATACTCGGGTTACCCGAAGTTAAACCGACTAGCGTATCAACCCGAGGCGCTTTGTTCGTTCGGCGGTTGGGTCCAGGATTAACCTTTTATGTAACTTATGGTAACGACGTCGACAAGCAACTGTGCCGATTCTGTGTTCTGTAGCGTAGCGTAGCAAGCAACTTGGAACTATTTACGCGGTTCGAAGTCGAAAGTCGGTATCGCTTCTTCTATTAACCATGTATATCAAAAAAACAAAAAAAAACCTCGCGCTTCTTTCATTAACGAGTTTATATACAAATATAAGAAAATAGACCTGCTAAACTGCGTTTATCAACCGTTTTTGCAGTTTAGCACGTCTATTTTTAAACAGCGTGAATGGTTTTTAGCACGTACGTCTATTTTTGAACAGCTTAGAAGCTATTTATAGGTTATATGTTGGCTTTGCTATTCCTGTCGACCGTTTTGTTTGCATCACGTGATTATAATTATAACCTTCTACCCGTCACAGCACGATTGCCATATATCGCTCGGGTCTGCTGCCTGGTGCGCTGCTGCAACTTCCACCTGCGCGCGCAGGGCGAAGGGTTGCGGTCAGTTGCTCACGAGCTTTGAGCCGCACGAAGTTGCCCCGACAGGTTGAGATACCTATGTATCCGTATTAGGTCTCTTTTGTATCCGTAACCAAGATTTGTAACAGTGCACAGTGCGTAACAGGAACGTATTAAGCCGATTATAGACTGTATCTGTTTTGTTACGAAAAGGTATTCGTTTTGATTTTTGATACGGCATTGATACGGATTTGTGTTTACACATCAATCACATGATATTGATACGTAACGATATGTAATGTTACACGTCCGATATGTACATGATACAGATACGTATATTAATATGTTTCAGATACTTGTTATGATACGTTACGTGATACTCATTATATTATCATAAACCCGAGCTATTACACAAATACGTATCTTTTTATTGTGTTTATGTTTGGAACCAGATACGATTTTGATACGTACATGATAATGATACAGTATTTGTACTTTGTTGTACTTTTTGTGATACGGATACGGATGGGGTGGGTGGGTAGAGGCTGCTTCTGCAAGCGCGGGACTCACCTCGGCGACCGCGAGACCACCGGGGCGGTGCTTCTCTCTGCTGGCCGTCCTCCGTATTTACCCCAAGTCCCCACTCTCGTTGCTTGCTGCTAGAGTTGGGGCTTAGCCCTCAAGTCTCAGCTCTCGCTGCCAGAGTTGGGACTTACAGCCCCCCAAGCCTGTGTCGCTTTGCGATGCAGCGGGTTTGCTACCCTTGTGGCGCTTAGATGCGGCTTCTCCTTGCCAGTATGTGTAGCTTTGTGAGGATTTTTGATTGATTAATTTGAGAAAGGTATTGTTACCCCGAGCAGAAACCTCGGACTCGGACATATTTCGAAAAGAATATATGTCAACACACCACTCCCCGCCGACCCCGCCGACCCTCCACCACAGCAGTACCCCTCCGCCCCTTGCTCTCCCGCCGCCTTTGCGCCCTCGTCCGACATCGCGGACTACCTAGACCAGTTCCCGCCCAGAGCCACTGTCGTCCGCAGATGCACATGCTTTAAGGTGGGCGGTGTCCCGGTCGGCCTCGATCGGAAAGCCGTCAGCAGCTGGTGCAATAAGAAAGCTGACGTCTACGGCAACTTCACCAAAAAGCTAGTCTCTCTAGAAATCGGCGCGCAGAACCGCTTTGCCTTACTCCTCTTCTGCGGCCGCCTCTCTGCCAAACTCAACCATTTCTTTCGAATCACTCCCCCTTCGCTCACCACCGAAGCAGCCGTCATCGCCGATGCACACTTAGCTGCAGCAGTCGCAGCAATCACACGCACCCCTGCTGCATTCTATCAGACAGGTCACCCGCTCGCCCTCCGCGCCCGCCTACATGCCCCGATCACAGCATCCTCGCACACAGCAAGCGACGGAGGGGGCGCGGGCTTTGCATCTCTTCACACCATAGCACCCGGCGCCTACCTTGCGAGCTTCATCGATACTCTCCCTCACCTCGCCGCCCGAGAAGTCACAGCTGCATACGTATCAGACCCCACCTCCTTCGCCTCCAGCTGCTCCCCCGCCCTCAAAGAAGTCGCGGATCACTTTACTAGCATCACTACCAATCCATACTTCTCCGAACTCGCACTCGACTGGCGCACAGAACACATCCACCGCGCCCTCACAGACGCACCCACCCCCGACACTGCCACCAGCATCCCCAACATTACCCTCCTACCCAGAGCCGCGGGACGCCACTCCCAGCGTTCCTTAACACAAGTACTGCAGCGCAGCGCAACCGTCGCCTTTACCCGG
>Ga0209390_10010324_pt1 | contig 10950 bp, 11 predicted proteins | sample BON01_FD_187212 | JGI IMG/M metagenome (GOLD analysis project Ga0209390, IMG submission 187212) | Freshwater microbial communities from Lake Bonney liftoff mats and glacier meltwater in Antarctica - BON-01 (SPAdes) (version 2) | ecosystem: Environmental > Aquatic > Freshwater > Ice > Glacier... | reverse complement strand
GGCATATTTCTCTAGCTTACTTTCTTTCTTTTCTTTCAGTTTTTTTAGGGCGTACTCCCTGCGTTGTTTATCCATAAATTTCCTCTTCTTTTAATGGTTCTTTAGATTGTTTAAGTTCTTCTTTTAATAATTCAATTTCAGCTTTAAGTGCATTTTCTCGCTCTTTTGCTTCAATCTTCAATAACTCAATTTCTGATTTGGCATCCGTTTCAAGTTGTTTTTGTAGCAAGTCAGCATTATTCTCTCTCGCCGTTGCCTCTATCTTTAACATGTCCATATCCATCTTTGTTTGATTTAAGAGCTCTTCTAAATTCACTTTTAAATCGGCTATATATCGATCTTGCTCCATTTTAGCTTTGTCTAATTCAATATTCATTTGCGTTTTATAGCCATCGGCCTCTATATTTAAATGAGCTATTCGCTCACGTGATTCAACCTCTAAACGCCTTTGCTCGATATCTGCCATTTGTACTTGCACCCCAGAATCAACAGGCATTTCTTCATTTTGCTCAAGGTTTTCCGGTAATAGAATTTGATCAATACCAGAGATGCCTAATGCCTGATATACCCTAGTATATATCTCTCTCATATTATGTAATTGCGGGTCGGTAGAAGCTATCTTCAATAGACTCTCTGCCTTCATGATTCTTTGAGTCGTAGACTCTACGGACGGATCGGATACAGGAATAATTTTTAATGGTTGATGCTCCGCAAAATTATCGTCACTTTGCGTAAAGTCAGTTCCCATAGGATCTAATGCCTGAAATAATAATTGTATCTCATCGCTAAAAGAGGCATGCACCGTACGTAATATTGCCGATTGCATACGGTTAGCTACTTCAAGCATTGCCATGGTAGTTCCAACAGGTGTATTTGCATTATTTTCAGGCATACCTACTTCGCTTGTCGAAGCAAGCTGTTGCGTCTGATTTGTCACTCTCTGAAGATACTCAAGCAGTGCCGGTGACGGTCCGTTATATGGCAAGGGCATAATAGCCTGTGCTAACGGAAGTGCTCCCGTATCTAAAGTAATAAATTGACCGGGAGTTATTGTTATGTCGTTATTTTGATTCTTAATACCCGGTACTTTTACACCGCCCGGGAAATTCTGAAATATAGCAGCATCAATTGCCATTCTTTGCATACAAGTTAAACTCATGGCATTGCTACCTAAAACTTGAGCAAGTCCTAAGCCGTATATATCAAACCCAGGAAAAAGATTATAATGAACAAAACAATTAATTCGAGTGCGAGTCGGATCGTCTTCTTGCCAGTTAGGTATAATACTGACTATCTTATTGGTTAAACCGCATCTAGTTATTACATAAGGTGAAGGTAGTGAATCATTGTCAAGTTGCCACTCATTTCCAGAATCAAAAAACTCATTCAAATCTAAATATTCGTGAGTCTCATAAAATTTAAAGCGCGACAATGTACTATAAGCCGATATATCAATGCCGCTATTTACATCATCTTCTTTAAGGTCGTTATTTTCTTCTATATCTACAATGTTATTTGGTGATTTTAAATAATCAAGCGGGGCAGATCTAAATGTTCCGTCTTGCATATTAAGTAAGATTTCTCTTTTTGAAAGATACCTAATATGAGTAAGACGATTAGACTCTAATATGCTGCTACAATTATTATCTACTAAAAAATCTTCGGGGATAATAAATCTGCTTATCGGTTTTTTAGTTATAGAATCATAATATACTTTCCGAAAAACACAGCCGTACAACAATAGGTAAAGTAAAAATCGATCATAATCAGGGTAAAATCCTTTATCCTCTATTGTTAGATATTCATTCAACGCATCTTTGGTTATCTCACCTTGTAACTCATAGCTTTCCGTATTATTACTATCGGTTTTAAATCCACATGGACCTTGGGACGGCAGCAACTCCGAACGAAGTAATGCCCACAAGCGAAGTAGTGCAGTAGAAAAGGTAGTATCAAATGTTTTTATTTGGTCATTATTGACGGTAGAAGGATTAATTGTTGCATTTATCTTATTGCTTGCTTCTTCAAGACCAAAGCCCAAGAACGGTTTTGTTTTATTGATGATATCAAGCCAAGGTTGCCTAGACTTTATATCCTCCGAAGTCACTTCTTCTAAATAAGCAGCTATTTTTTCAAGCACCTTTTCCGGAATGCTACTTGAGATGTCACTATTAAAGGGTTGAGACTCCTCAGCATCCTCATTATCTAGTCTAGATAAAAGCTCTTCTTCTAAATTAATGCCCTCATCTTGTGAAGCACCGATATCATCTATTAATTCATCGCTTATATTAGTCACTTCAGGTGAAGGTATTTCATTAGTGCTAAGAAAATTATCTATTTGCGCAGTATCGATTCCTTTAAGCGGCATGCGTCTTTTTTTTGGTTTATTCCCAACACCCATATTAATATTTTTTAGATCAATTTTGTTGTTAAAATAACTATGAATATTATAGCATTTTATACCTCTAAATGCAAGGTTTTTACCTGTAAAAGATTGGGATACAAGGGGTTCTTAATGGATTTTAAAATGAGGAATTAGACTAATATAACCAGAATAAAATGAGTTTAGGATCAAACAATAATTAAAGCGGTTTTGACCTATAACAAATTGCAAATTGATGCAATACTCCTAGTAATTTTAATATAATTAGAGTTGGACAGAGCCGTGAGTTTAGGATCGCTGATAGCTAATCAGTTGCTCTATAAATAATGAAGTGAATTAATTTTATTATATACAAATAATATAAAATTAATTCATCTTGATTTCCAATTTGTTTTAAAATCTAAATCTTTATTCATTTGATATTGATCACAGCAGTTAATTGAAAAGATTTTACATACATCTGGTATACGTCTGTTAGCCCTAGTTTTCGCAGATTTAGAAACTTCATTTGTAACTATAGTTATATCAGTTCTTTGATATGCATACGCTATTAGACGTGCATCATTATCTATCGTTCCAAGTTCAGTTTCAGTTAGATCCTTAGCGTAACCTTTTGTAACCACTTCTTTTACAGCAGAGAAATCAGTTTCCAGATTATACCTTAAGATAGCTTGATTTTCATGAACCCATTTTCGCAAATGATCATCTTCACTACCTTGCATTATTTCTTGATAACACTCTTTGGTAATTTTTACATTATCCTTAGATGCCCTATACACTAGCCAACTCCAGTATTCAGGAACTCTCAAGAATTCATAATGCATTCTAGCTGATGTTATAAGAGTACTTGTATCAATTAAATAAAGCATCAAGCACTCTTTTCTATTAAAGTGTAAACATTCATTGGATTAACTCCTAGTACCTTCGCTGCTTTTGATACTGATATAGCACCTTCAAAAAGTGCTGATTTTGTTAAATTAATTAATGCAAGTCCAACTTTATCCTTTTTTACAAGATAATAATCTGGACCTCCTTTTTTTTTCTGATTGTTCTCTTTATTTTTCTCTTCATTCTTTTTCCATTCTTCTTTGAAGTGAGTACTTAAATTATTCCAAATATCTTTGGTAATTTTTTTATTTCTATAGAGAGTATATGCAACCATTGAATTACTGACATGTCTTTCTCTTGCAAAAGAAGCTATAAAGTTTTTTAACTCTTCTATATTCCAGTTTATATCTACATATAAAGCCTTTATTTCATTTGAAGGCAAAAGTATTTCTGAGGTTATATCATTACAAAATTTCTCAATTTTTAATTCTTCGCTTTCAATTGTAAATTCGTTGTTAATATTACTTATTCCAGATTTTCCAAGTAATAAGTGCACTAATTCGTGAATTAAGGTGAAAGACCACGCTGTTTTAGTATCTTGATCATTTATCGCTATAAAAGGTGCTATTGGATCCGTATAAGCAAGACCTCTAAAAGTTTCTAATGAAATATTGGTATGATAATTACCTAGATTGCCTAATAATAAAACAAAAACACCTATATCTTCAATTTTATTACGTAAGTATTTAAATGCATTTGTAACGTCATTTTTATTTCTATACTCGGTTATATCAATTTTTGTTTGTTCTTTTATAGAATCAACTACTTTCAACACATCATCATGTATATTCAAAGAATTTAAAGATAGTATTTCTGATCTACCTTCCTCTTCTAGAATAGAATGGACTAAGTACTGTCTAGCTTTAATATCTCTTATTAAGGCGTTCAGCGTAGCATCATCTTTATTAGAATGATATGACGGCAAACTTCTAAAATCTCCTCCAAAATTTTCTTGTTTTGGAGGATTATCAAGATAAAAAATAATTAAAGGCCTTCTATAATGTTTAGACATTTTGTAAAGCAAAGCGCGAGTAATAGCTTTACGTCCATATTCTAGTTCAATTAATTTTTCCTCAGCCGTTTGATTTTTAGAATCTTTTATGCCTATCTTCTTTGCAGCAGTTTCTACATCTAACCCTGCGGTCTCTCTCGCCCATTTAAGTATTACCGGATTAATCACAGTTTGCATTCCTTAATATTTTTAGACCGTCTGCTTATAATTCATCCCTGCATATTACCACCAATAATATTCCTTGCAAATCTTTACAACTATTTTTCTTTATTTATTATCAAGAGGTCTAAGCGTAAACCTCAGATTTTTCCGAAACTGGCTGCAAGTTAATAGATTTTTTAATATCAGCTATTGTTTTTTTACTTACAGAGAGTTCTTTGGTAATCCAATCATAACTTTTGCCGGCACGTAGAAAAATCTTCATTTTTTCAATTTTAGCTGACGTTTTTGGATTCTTGCTTCCTAAAGTTCTGCCAAACTTTACGCCGTCAATTTTAGCTTTTTCTATTCCTGCTTTAGTTCGGGCATTAATCATGCTGCGTTCTAACTCGGCAAATACACCAGCTATCTGAAAAAATGCCTTGCCCATAGGCGAAGTAGTATCCACACTATCTCCTGAATCAAGAGATACAAGCTCCACTTTTTTGTCTTTCAATAATTCTACAATTTCAATAAGTCCTTTCAAAGATCTAGCAATTCTATCAATTTTATAAACTACGACAACATCTTTCGCTCTGAGTGAGCCAATCATTTCTATTAACTGGGTGCGATTATTATCTTTAGCACTTACGGACTCACTAAATATCTTTTCACATCCGGCTTTTAGTAATTCCTCTTTTTGCAACTCAAGATCTTGAGTACTACTACTAACTCTAGCATATCCGATTTTCATGAAGCCTCCGGGACAATTTTATCTAAAAAAAATCGACTGTACTATATTTGTACATAAAGGTCTAATATTTTTGTTGATTGTACTATGATTTATTAAGTTCAGAGCAGTACGGCAAAACTAAACTTTGTTTGTACTAGAGTTTTATACAACTATAGATACCTTCTTAAACATCAATAACTTTTCTTGCGCTTTTGACAATAACAAATTGTTACGCCATAATTAATATTAATGATATAATTAAATAATATGGTATAGTGTATTATATTACTAATTTAAAAAAGAATTATCTCTATGAAAGCTGTAAGAACAAAACTAGGAAAAGGTGGAAGAGTAATCATTCCGACAGCTTTTCGTAAGAACCTCCACCTAGAGACCGGAGATGACATTATATTGCATATGGAAGATAATCTAATATACCTTACTACAGCTGAGCAAGCTTTACGAACACTACAAAATAAGGTAAAAAATTATATAAACACCACTGGCCAAGACATTTCGCTTACTGATGAATTAATAACTATGCGACGAAATGAGGCGAAATATGAATAATAGAATCATACTAGATGCTTCTGCTTTATTAGCACTTATTCAAGAAGAAACTGGTGCAGAAATCATAAAGCCGTTGTTAAAATTTTCTGTTATGTCAGTTGTAAATGTTACGGAAACTCTAAGTGTATTACAGCGAACAAATATTACCCCAGAAGAAGGGCTCGCTCTAATTGCGGATATTATTACAACCATTGTTCCTTTTGATTTAGAACAAGCTGAACAAGTAGCTAAACTACATCCTCTTGTACAGCCTCAAGGCCTTTCTTTAGCCGATCGTGTCTGTGTTGCCTTAGGGATAAAATTACAGATTCCAATATATACTGCTGATAGAATATGGGGCGAATTGCAATTAGATGACGCTAATATTAAATTGATTCGTTAGATTCTTACAATTATAAAAAGGACTTCCCATGCAATTGTGTAAATTCATACATAAGCCTCTAAATATTGTTATGACTTCTATCTTCAAATTTTATCAATATAATTTCTTACGTGGTTGAACTATTTCATCTTCATATTCATCTTTAGGATGTCTCAAGTGAGCATGATCTCTTATATAACTTAAAGCTTGTGTCATAGTATCAACCAGGTCTCTAGATTCGGCATTTGGAAAGCTGCTTACCGATTCGACAAATTCATCGGCAAAAGGTAATAACCTATCTTCATTTTTAGACTCGGTAGGAAGCCATACCAAACCGCTTTCTATATAAGGTAATACTATTTGTACTCTACTATTCTTATCTCCTTTAGGTATATACGGTATAGCACGTATACCGGCATTTCTAAGATCTCTAATTAAAGGATCACCCGTTGCTTTTGCCTCAATAAGACAAACGTCTACTCTGCCGATTGCAGGATATATATTTTGATGTACGCCCGTATCTTTGTAATCTCGGTTAAGTCTTTTAGCTCTTTCTCTAAGTTCGGGGTAACCTACTCTTCCTCGCCACATGGATAATAGCATTATGTTTTGTATTTCGTGATCGTCGCTACTCCTCCATATTCCCCAAGTAGTACAGGCAGAATAAGAGCTATCTGGTTTATCTGAAAAAGCCGTATCCCAGCTTTGTAGTATAATCTCATATTTAGGAGGGTTGGGCATAGTCCATTTTTTAAACCATGCTTTTTTAATGTGACCGCCACCTTCAGGACTCGGTCTTTGTTGGTATTGTCCCGCATAACCGTAAGAGCCTAATTCTCGTTGTAATCGATTTATTATCTTGAGAGGAAACCTTTCAGGCCATAACAACTCTCCCTCGAATGTTCTAGGGTCTTCCCATATTTTATCGCCGTCACCGGCTAATAATTTAATGGTTTTAGCTCTTCTCTTTATCTCAAACTCCATAGGGATTATAAGCTTAACCCACTCGGATTCAGTATCATTTGCTAAAATATGCCCCGTAATATCTTTTTCATGAATCCTCTGCTGCACAACAATACGAATATCATTTTTAGGGTCATTTAAACGGGTAGACCATACCTGATCCCACCAACTGTTAGTACTTTCTCTTTTTACCGCGGACTCCCCGTCTCTAGCATTATTCCCGTCATCAACTATAAGTATACTCCCCCCTTTACCGGTAGCAACGGATCCAACGCTTGTTGCAATACGACATCCGCCTTTATTGTTTTCAAAAAGCATTTTAGCCTTTTGATCCTTAGCTAACTGATATTTATCCGCCCATCTTTCCTGATACCAATCAGATTCTATTAATCGCCTGCATTTTAAAGAATGTTCCGTAGACAGAGAATGGGCATATGAAGCATACATAAATCTCTCTTCAGGATTTTGTAACCAAACCCAAGCCGGGAATGCTATTGAAATTAAACTGGTCTTACTGGTTCTAGGCGGGACATTAATTAAAAGATTTTTTATCTCTCGCCTATAACAAGCTTCTAAATGTTCGGCTATGACTTTTAAATGCCAATTATCGATAAAAGGTGTTTTACCTTCGATAATAGGCCATGCTTGCTTTAGAAATTCGTATAGGGAAAGTTCAGCGTTTATAATACTTAGTTCAATTGCTTCAGGAGATAATTTTTCCTTTACTAATTTTTGGGTTTTCATTAGTTTTCTGCATTTGCGTTATCTTTGCTTGTGTTTCAACAATATTTTCTAGTAGAGCTTTTTTCTCTAGTAACTCTTCTCTGGTACTAGGACGGTACACTTCCGTATCATTACACTCACCGTCAATAATAGCTTGCATCTTTGCACTATTTACTATGGCGGTGTAGTCATTAACCGTAATCATGTCTTCGTCTAAATGCTCTTTTGCCGTTTGCATCATTTCCGCAGCTGTTTTCTTATCGGCTATTTTGAATCGAGACCTTCCATATCCAAAACGATTGCGCATTATCATTGACCAATAAGGAAAATTAAAGCCAGACTTCTTTAAGGGGTAAGCCTCCCATTGTCTACCGGCAATATTAATAGCAATATCATAGGCTTCTTTAAATTCTTTATGCGTACGAACCCATAGATTAAATGTAGTTTGGGTAATAGCCGCCTCGGCACAAAAAGCCATAACCCCCTCTCCTTTAAAATAAATATCAAGCAGTAATTCTATATGTTTTTCCTTCTCATATTTTGTAGGTCTTCCCGCAGTGATCTGTTGTAAAACCTTCTGTTTTAGAATAGTTTCTTTCATTTTTATTGTTCTTTATAAGGTTTCTGGGCAGTGATTATTATCTAAAATTCCTTTTTGACCAGTTTCTTTCTCCCACCTTTGTACGATGATATCTACGTATGCAGGCGATAGTTCCATCATGTAACAATTTCTTTTTGAACGCTGGGCAGCGATTAAAGTTGTACCACTTCCGCCAAATGGGTCATATACTCCTTCACCAACTTTTGAATTATTAAGAATAGGTCTTAACATGCATTCAAGAGGCTTTTGCGTACCGTGTCCTGTTTGCTCTTCGCCACCACCACCAAATACATTATTATTATTTATCTCCCATATCGTACTCTGATCACGTTTACCTTGCCAGTTATGCTGCTTTCCCTTTTTTACCGCATACCACAAAGGTTCATGTTGATGATGGTAATCACCTCGACTTAGAGCAAAATGCTGCTTACCCCAAATAATTAAGTTTATTAATTCAAATCCACAATTCTCTATATTCTCAGCAAATTTATGCGTATATTTAGATGGATGCCAAATATAAGCAACGTCACCTGCAAATAAAGAGTAAGCTTCCGACCAATCGTACCTATCGTCATTTAGGACTTTACCGGTATTTCTAGCTACTCCATGCGCATCACCGATATTATTCCTCCATTCAGGTTCATAGCTCACTCCATAAGGTGGATCAGTAACCATTAATATAGGATTAGCTCCATCTAATAATCTCTCTACATGTTGCGGATTAGTACTGTCTCCACATAATAATCTATGACTGCCTAATACATACAGATCACCTAGTTTAGATTTAGGCTCTACTGGTAAATCAGATATATCAAACTCATCAACGCCAAGTATATTGTCTTCGCTAAAGCCCACAAGCATATCATCTGACATGCCAAAATCAATTAAGCTCTCGAGGTCAAATCTATCAGCAAGAATATCAAAATCATACTCGCCGAACGGTAAGTTATCCCTGATATTAATGCGGTCTAATTCTTCTGCACTTAACAGCCTGTCGGAAATTAATACGTCTATTACATCATTTTTTTTGTATCCAGCCGCAAGTAGTGCTTTCTTGCGTTGATGCCCGCCTATTATCGTATAATCGCTGTTCACGATTATTCGCTGATGGTAGCCGTCTTCTTTTATGTGAGATGTTAGCTTTTCGATTTCTTTATCAGCAATCTTTCTAGGGTTGAATTCATAGTCTTTAAGCTCGGCAATGTTAACACTAGCATTTTTCCAGTTTATCATTTTTTTGTTACCTTATTTAGTATCTTTCGTTATGTTTAACGGTGTAGATCTAGCTCCTCTTTATCTGAGTAATAATTACCCAAAGATTGTAATTATCACCACAATAAATCTACGTTCCTAGCTTCTTCCAATAATCTTTGTTTTTTCTCTTCTGCTTTTAGTTTGTGAAACCTTTCAAGAGCTTGACTTGGAGATAACTCCCCTTTACAAGATCTCATCCAGTCGTTATCCTTTATTATTGTAAGCTTAGGTTTTTTAGTATCACTTTTTTTAACAGATAAAGGGTCTCTCTCTTTCTCCCACTGTTCCACTGCATCTAATCGTTTGTAGTAATTTTTAAACTTAAAACCATACTTATTCTCCATTCTGGTTTTTATATACGTAAACTCAGCAGAGTTATAATCAGATATAATACACGCTTCTTGCAAAAATTTGCCGTCACTTTCCTTAGGGCTATCATCAGTAATAGTTCTATCTATTCTACCAAGAATACTCTTTCTAGCATACACTGTACTCATTCCTCTACCTCATCCTCAGCGTTTAAATCAAGGTCTAAAAATATCACTATTCTATCAATTTTGCTATTTAACTCCTGTAGTTCTTGTGTAATATTGGCATGACAAAATAGTGTAGTCATGAGAAAACATGTTACAAAACTCGCAGTAAAAAAACTGCATACTACTATTAATTTATTGATCATAATTATTCCCAAAACTATTTATAATTGCCTCTCCTAAAAATTCTGGAATTAATGGTACGACTGCATTGCCTAAAGCCATAAGACGCTGCCTACGACTTCCACTCTCCGTCCAGCTACTTGGAAAGCCCATAAGCCATTCTACCCAATCAGGATTTAGACGACCTTCTTTTAGTCTAGCTATTGATTCCGGTTCTACTCCCCATTGTTCAATTCCTCGTGTGCGATAGTACAAGCTAATCTGCTCTTGCTTACATATTGCTCTAATTTCTTGAGATCCCCCGTATCCTTGTAATCTCTGGCAGTTGGGGTCGGAAAGAATCTTACATGTCTTGCTAATCCCAGACTCCCCGATGTCCCATTTTTGGTGTGCTTCCGAATACTTCCGCTCGAAGTCATCTTGTAGATATCCTCCCTGCCGATTATATCTCCCACAGTCGCATCGCTTGCAGTCGGCGTCGGTAGCATTTTTACAATCGTCTCTAAACACGGGGAGTCTCTTCTCCTCTCCGATGGACAATCCATCTGTGCCGATGCACGCGGCGTAGGCAATAATCCATATCCTATCTCGCCTGTGAGGCGCACCAAAGGCAGAAGCTGGTATGCAGTGCCATTCTGCATTATACCCGATCTCCCATAAATCTTGCA
>Ga0209390_10010322_pt1 | contig 10950 bp, 14 predicted proteins | sample BON01_FD_187212 | JGI IMG/M metagenome (GOLD analysis project Ga0209390, IMG submission 187212) | Freshwater microbial communities from Lake Bonney liftoff mats and glacier meltwater in Antarctica - BON-01 (SPAdes) (version 2) | ecosystem: Environmental > Aquatic > Freshwater > Ice > Glacier... | reverse complement strand
CGTTCGTCCTCGGTCAGTCGGGTATATGTCTTTGACATAGTGATCTCACATTGGGTTTTAGTCGACCGTGAGCATCGCCCACTGGCCATCAAAATTCAATGTGTCGCACTGGCGACTGAAATCCGCGAGAGAATAAATGCACTGTAAATGAATCTAAGACACTAGAAGGATCGATGTATGTCAGATACAGAGAACAACTCCTCACCTTACGCCAAAGATAGCCTGACCCTAATGGGTACTGTCATGCTCGGCACCGGAGTCATGATTGGTGCTGGGATCTTTGCATTAACGGGGCAAATGGCCGAAATGACGGGCGCATTGTTTCCACTCGCCTTCTTAGCAGCGGCAGTAATAGTCGCGTTCAGTTCTTACTCGTATGTCAAGATCTCCAGCGCCTATCCATCTGCAGGCGGGATAGGGATGTATCTCCATAAAGCCTACGGAGATCGGCTTCCAACGGCGTTTAACGCTTTGTTGATGTACTTCTCAATGGTGATAGCGCAAAGTTTTCTAGCGCGTACTTTCGGCTCTTACACGATGCAATTATTCGGAGGCGATGATTCCGGCCGCATGGTGCCCATTCTGGGTGTAGCACTGATTTTGACTGCGTTTGTTATTAACCTGATGAGTAATCGTTTGATTCAGGGTGTCGCCGGTTTCATTGGGGTGCTAAAGATTGGCGGGATTCTGGCTATTGGACTCATTGGCGTTTGGTTAGCCGACAGTTTGGCTGTTGATTTTGGAGAAGTGGGTGAATCTGGAGCTATAGGTAATTTTCTCGGCGCCACCGCACTGGGCATTTTAGCATTCAAAGGTTTTACCACCATAACAAATAGTGGTTCGGAGGTAATAGATCCCCACCGTAATGTTGGTCGAGCCATTATCATTTCAATCGCAGCCTGTGTTGTTTTGTATACATTAGTTGGTTTTGCTGTCGCTAGTAATCTTTCCTTAAGTGAGATTATAGAAACTCGTGACTACTCTCTAGCTGCTGCGGCTCGCCCTGCGCTTGGCGAGTATGGCGTGTGGTTCACAGTTGGCATCGCGATGATGGCCACCGCTGGCGGCATTCTCGCCAGTATATTTGCAGTCTCTAGAATGCTGGCGATGTTAACGAAAATGCGTTTGGTGCCACACAAACACTTTGGTATGCCAGGTAACATCCAACAACACTCACTGGTTTATACGGTGGTCCTAGGTCTCGTACTCACTGCATTTTTCGATCTTTCTCGCATCGCGGCGCTCGGCATTATCTTTTACCTAATTATGGATATCTCTATTCACTGGGGCGTAATCCGTTACTTGAAGAAAGATATCAAGGCCAAGGCTTGGGTTCCCGTAATCGCGATAATATTGGATCTATCAGCACTAAGCGGATTCATCTGGGTAAAGGTGAATTCTGACCCATTCGTGTTAGTGGTGGCCGTTGTCACTATGATCATATTAGCGATCGGTGAGTTTCTATTTCTCAACTCAGAATCGAGGAAAAAGTCGATACAAGACAAAGAACGGTTTGCGGATATGTAGGAGAATCTCAGTCGTGTTTGACTATTACAAACTAGGAGAGGGCAATGAAACTTGATGCAATGAAATTAGGGTTGGCTAGCGCTATCAGCGCTGCAGTACTTTGGGTAATGTGTAGTTTTTTGGTTATGTTATTGCCAGCGATGATGATCGGCATGTCAGGCGATATGTTGCACATGCAATTGAACGACATGGGTTGGCATTTGTCTTTCAGCGGTGTTGTAAAGGGTTTAATTGCGTGGATTGTTATGGCGGGAGTGACTGGATGGTTAGTCGCTGCTGTATACAATCGCTTACAATAAGAAAATTTTCCAAATTTAAAGTTGAAGTGAGTGATCGACATCTATTGCTTTTGAGTAACGGGGAACCGCTGTGACAAAATTGAGGTGTCCACATAGTGGATTTTGTGGATGGAAATAGTTAACTTGTCAGTAGCCGAAACAGTCTTTCGCTAGAATAGTAACCGTACCCCACTACTGAGCATTATGCTAACACTCACGTCAATTTTCTGGACCGCGCTTGTAATCACACTCATCAGTTTTTGGTGGCAGGGTGACATGATCAAGAGTATTGCCCTGCAGTACCTTGATCAGCATTTTCGTCAACAAGATCTGCAATTGTTGGATCAGACCATCGTGCTCAAGGGCGTGTGGCCACGCCGTGGTGATTCCGGGTCTCTGCAACTGCGCCGTCGCTATGGCTTTGAATTTACCTCGACAGGCGAGGAGCGCTACAAGGGGTTGATCGAGCTGAGCGGCCGTCGCCTGCAGCGTATTGAGCTTGAAGCACATCTCATTCCCGAGAGTCAAGATCGCCTGCAGTAGTCTTATTCTTTGGCGACTGATGCCCTTAGTGCCGGGAAATAGATCAGCAGTGTGGCTGCTCGCGCAAGCACGTAGATAATCATTGCCCACCACAAACCGCTAACACCGTAGCGGCTCTCCAGCAACCACCATGCGAACAGGAAGAGTCCGGCCGACATAAGCGCAGCATTACGCATCTGTGCAGTGCGCGAAGCACCAATGAATATCCCGTCGAGCTGGAACGCCGCAAACGAGACGAAGACATAGATTGCAGCGAGCAGCAGCATATTGCCGACTGCAGATCTAACCGTCTCAAGATCGGTCAATAGCGCCACAACATACTCTCCGAAGAGCCAAATCAGCAGCGCGAGAATCAGCGCCGATACAGCCGCCAGTACGGTGGAACGTTTAATGGCAAGATCGAAGAGCGGTCGGTTGCGCGCGCCAATCGATGCGCCAATCAGTGCTTCAACAACGAAAGCATAGCCATCGAGAAAGAACGCTGCGAACGAAATGAGTTGCATCAGAATATGATTGGCGGCGAGTACAACGCCGCTATAGATTGCACTTTGATTGATAAAAAAACCAAATGAGAAAATCATCAACAATGTGCGAATCATGATGTCCGCGTTCGCGGTCAATGTGTTCCTTATTGCGGTCGTGTCGATAATGCGCGCAATCGGCCAGAAGCTACCACCACGCCTATTGCGCCGTGCCAATTCACGATAGATTAGCGTGCCGGCAAAGAACAGCGCGCTCCACTCCGCAATGACAGTGCCAAGAGCAATGCCTTCGACGCCCCAGCCCAGTACACCAGCGAAGAGCACATCCAACAGAATGTTTAATCCGTTTAATACGAGCTGCACGACTAACAGCTGCCTACTATTACCCAAGCCGATTAGCAGACCCATGAGGACAAAATTAGCAAGAGTGGCGGGTGCACCCCAGATCCTGATCGAGAAGTATTGTTGTGCCAGAGACTCCACCTGCTCGCCGCCGCTGAGCAGCGAAAAGGCAATGGCAGAAATAGGCCATTGCAACAGAATCAGGAACACACCAAGCGTGGCGCCTAACAATAGTGAGCGACCCAATACCGCGCGCACTTCCTCCTCATCGCCGGCCCCCACTGCTTGCGCCGTGAAGCCCGTAGTCCCCATGCGCAGAAAGCCGAAACTCCAATACGCAAACGAGAAGATAAGAGCACCAAGCGCGATCGCACCCAGGTCAGCCACTGTTCCCACGTTGCCGATGACCGCGGTATCCACCAATCCCAGTAGGGGAACAGCGGCATTAGCTAGAATAATTGGCCACGACTTGCGTAGGATGTAAGCGTAACTGATGGATTCTGCGCTAGTCATATACAAGGGTAAGAGAGGGATAAGGATATCGAAAACAGTGTACTGTAGCGTATGCACTGCTAACATGCGAACGCAAACCCTACTGGAGAAGTTGTGCAATGATCAAACTACATCACCTGCGTATTGGACGTTCTATTTTTACTGTATGGCAGCTGGAAGAGCTGGGCGCAAAGTACGAGCTGGAGGTTTACACGCGTGACCCTAAAACCATGCGCGCCCCGGAAACCTTGCAGAAGATTCATCCCTTAGGCAAGTCACCTGTAATTGACGATGACGGATTAGTCGTCGCCGAATCCAGCGCTATAACCACTTATCTGTTGGAGAAATTCGATACTGCAAATCGTTTAGCGCCACCGCGCTCAGACCTTGCGAATTGGGCGAAATTTACGCAGTGGTTGCATTATCCAGAAGGCTCCGTCTTTGTGCCGCTGTTCGTCAAAATGCTTCTCCTGCGCTCTGGTCAGTCCCACGATACATTCGATGCTTATAGCCAGAAGGAAATACAGCTTCACTTCGACTACATAGCGAAACAACTCGGCGACTCACCCTATATTCTCGGCAATGACTTCAGTGCGGCGGACTTTGGCGTAAGCTACGTTGTCTCACTTGCAGAGCGTCTCGGTCAGCTTAAACCTTGGCCGACACTGTCAGCTTATCTAGTTCGTAACCAAGCTAGGCCTGCCTATCTGCGCGCGCTTGAGCGCGCCATCGAATAGACGCGAACAAACCGCAAAAATATAAGTCAGTAGAGGCGTTGCACGGTTAGTTTGGGAATGGGAATAGTGACATTGTCAGCATCGGCCTAGGCCTAGGCGTCTAACAAGTAGGTGCCGGCCGATTTATTCGCTGCGCGGAATAGGGAGTAAGCTTTTGTCGAAATTCGAGTTCATCATGATGTTTGTCTCTGTCGTGGTAGCATTCGCCATGGCTGAGTTGTTGATGGGCTGGGGTAAGATTATCCGGGCGCGCCACCGCGTCAGCCATCCCGGGTTGCTGGCTGGCTGGTCGTTCTGGCTGTTGATTATTATCACCTATCATTACCTAGGGTTCTGGGAGTATCAGGCCTACAATTTTACCAAGGTAGCGCCGATGGTGCTATTCCTCGCAGCGCCGATCATGATGGTGCTGCTGACATTTGCACTGACCCCGGAACTGCGTTATTTCCAGAGAATTGATCTGGAAGAACATTTCTTTCAGAGCAAGAACTGGTTCTTTTGCATGGTGATTATTTTCCTGATTCTATCGCGGGCATCAGACCCGTTGCTGCCCGATTTCGCGGAGACTTGGGAGGCACGTTCAACGGGCACAGTGCTGGTCATTCTGTCAGTTATCTGGTTGTTGTTTACAAGCAATCGAGCGATACACTACGGTCTTTTGTTGTTCAACCTGGCTTACCTGATTTTGGTTGCCAGCATCATCCCCGTGACGGGTCTGACCGCTTTCTAGTCTGCGTTGGAGTTTTACTTTACTTTTGTGATTCCAACTAAGACAGCAATAACACCACTAACCATCGCTACCCAAGCTTCAATTGGCGTATCACCACTTAATGCGCGAGTAATTTGTGAACCGGCTGAATCATAAACATTATAGCCCCATATTGCTAAAGCAACGCCTACAACGATAAGCACTATTCCAATAATTTTATTATTCATTCTTACTCCGAATATCAATGAAGTTACAGTCGAATAAAGCTGATGCTCATGAAGGACATAATATTTTCTGTGTCCTCCACGTGATACTAATTTACATGAAAAATTGAGTGTACCCGCCAACTCTCCCATTTCAAACAATAAGATTAAATGACTACTTAGGTTGACGTGGGCGTTCATACCAAGTCAAATTGCAGCATGATTGCTATCCAGAATATCAGAAAAGCCTACGCTCAGAACATGGTAGTCAACCGGGTTTCCTTGACGGTGCCAGCCGGTACAACTTTGTCATTGATTGGTCCCAGTGGTTGTGGAAAATCCACTTTATTGCGCATTATCATGGGGTTGATCAAAGCCGACGAGGGAGTAGTCGCCATAGATGCAGAGGTAATGACGGCTTCTAATCGGCTAACTCTGCGCCATCGCATGGGCTATGTCATCCAGAGTGGCGGCCTGTTTCCACACCTGAGCGCCCACGCCAACTTGACCTTGCTGACGGGTTATCTGGGCTGGGATTCCCGCAGAGAAGACGAGCGTATCCAGACGCTGTGTGCATTAACCGGTATTGAAAACGAATTGCTACAGCGGCGTCCTGCCAAGCTCTCTGGTGGGCAAGCTCAGCGGATCAGCCTGATGCGGGCGCTGATGCTTGATCCGCCTGTATTGTTGATGGATGAGCCGCTTGGCGCCATTGATCCCCTAGTACGCTACGAATTGCAGAATGATCTGCGCAGTATTTTTAGAAAACTAGGAAAAACGGTCTTGCTCGTCACCCATGATTTGGGGGAGGCCGCTTTTCTGGGAGACAACATTGCATTAATGCAATCGGGAGAAGTAATTCAGGAGGGCACAGCCCGGCAATTGATGGACAGCCCCGCCACGCCCTTTGTTGAACAGTTTGTTACGGCGCAGCGAAGTCCGCTGCAGGATGTGTGACATGAGCCGCCACTGTCGTTTGATCAGCTGTTTACTGTTTGGGCTACTGCCGCTTTTTGCGTTTGCCCAGCCGATTAGTATTGGTAGCAAACTTTACACCGAGAATGTAGTGCTGGGATATTTGGCCGCTCAGTCTCTAGAAGATGCCGGGTATTCCACCTTGCACAATGCGCAACTGGGTGGTACACGCATTCTGTGGAATGCGTTGCTCAGTGGCAGCATAGATGTTTACCCCGAGTACACCGGCACCATTACGGAAGAGATTCTGGCCGGACAAGTCATTAACAGTCGTGAGCAAATGATACAGGTATTATCAGCTTACGGCGTGGGTGTCACCGGAGAGCTTGGATTCAATAATACCTATGCCCTTGGTATGCGCAGAACCCAGGCAGAGGAGCTAGGGATCGAGTCGATTGCTGATTTGCGTGCCCACCCTGCACTGCGTTTCGGATTCAGCAACGAGTTCATGGACCGTCCAGACGGTTGGCCGGGTGTCAGTGTCGAGTATGGTCTGTCGCCTGCAAGCGTCACCGGGCTGGATCATGCTCTGGCCTATCGTGGCTTGGAGAATAAGGATATTGATGTGCTGGATTTGTACTCAACGGATCCAGAAATTGCCTTTTATGACCTCATTGCCCTGCGTGACGAAAGGCAGTTCTTTCCAGACTATGACGCTGTTTTCCTCTATCGCGATTCACTGCCGACAGACGCAATTGTTGCATTGCAGCGTTTCTCTGGCGCGATCGGGGAAGAAGAGATGGTTCGTATGAATGCTGCCGTTAAAATGGAAGGCCGCGATGATGCAGAAGTGGCCGCGGAGTTTATGCGCACCCGCTTCGGTATCGAAACCGAGCAGGTCAGCGATGGGCTATGGCAACGCTTACTGACAAATACGCTGGACCACCTGACCCTAGTCTTCATCTCTTTGGGGATGGCCATAGTCGTTGCCATTCCACTGGGTGTGCTAGCGGCGAAAGTACAAGCGCTGGAGACTCTATTGTTGGGTTTTACTAGTATCCTGCAGACGATCCCCTCACTGGCCTTGTTGGTGCTGATGATCCCAGTGTTCGGCATTGGTGCTTTGCCGGCCATCGTTGCCATGTTCTTGTATAGCCTGCTACCGATTGTCCGCAACACACATGCCGGCATACGGCAGATACCCGGGCCAGTCATGGAGTCTGCCCGGGCACTAGGCTTGCCTAATGCGATAATACTCCGAAAAGTGGAGTTGCCGATGGCGATCCCATCGATTCTGGCTGGAATCAAGACCTCTGCAGTGATGAACGTTGGGGTGGCTACACTGGGTGCATTGATAGGAGCTGGCGGCTATGGCCAGCCAATTCTAACCGGCATCCGCCTCGACGATATGGCCTTGATTCTGGAAGGCGCGATTCCGGCTGCGTTGCTGGCGTTGGTGGTGCAGGGGGGGTTCGATCTGGTGGAAAGAAGGTTGGGCTGAAAACCAAAAGGGTAAGAGTTAACCTTGCTAAGCAGTTGCCTCTTCAAGAAGTTTTAAGCAATAGCGAACCCGACCTTCCAGCTATTCGCTCACTTATGTCATGGCATTTTTCTTATACTAATTACCTAGAAATAATGTTTGAATTTTTCTAGAAGTCTCCAGCGTATCACCGAAAGCAGGCCCAGGAGAATGAAGCAGCCAAGGTCTAAATAAAACCAATCGATTATATTTGTAGGGAACAGTAAACGTTTTTTCCCACAATGATTCATCAAGACCTTCTGTCTCTAAGAATTTTTTCAAATCTTGAAAATCACGCCACCCATATTTTTCAAAACCTTCGACAGTATTGGGCGCTATTTCTAAGCCAGTTCTCAAATGTTTCCAGAAACAAGTCCCTTCTGTCTTAGGATGATCCTTTGAGAGATAGACTACTCCAGCCCATTTAGTTTCCACATCTACATCATAGTGAATATGGAACTTGAATGAATCATTTTGTTTCGTAAACCTTATTCTTCCATTAGCATTTGTTGAGGAGTTTATAGAGGGTTCCAGTGTTAGTTTTTGCAACGCGTCTCTAATATGTTCCCCTAAATAAGCTTCGGTGGTCATTACCCCAGCATAGTTTCCAGTAGGTGAGTCTTCTTCTCGCATTGAGCTTAATGCAACTCGAACCAACTGATCCGGATCGTTATAAAAATCGTCTACTATTATGTACCGATTGAGCATTCTTGCACCGCTCTTAACAGATTAATAAGCCTCAGATTATTGCAACGTGAGGGCTTAATCTTATTGTTGTTGGAAATCCATCATAAATGGGGTCAGAGTAAAAATACAGTAGTTTTGGCAGTGTCGAAAAATATCGTCTACAGTTTAGGTAAGTGCATTAAATTCAAATAGTTCAAGGATGAACTCTATGCCCCGAAGAGTTAGATTATGCCCAGCTGCCGTGCCTCAGCATATTGTGCAGCGAGGAAATAATCGTCAAGCTTGTTTTGGTTCCGATGCGAATATAAAAGCATATGCAAACTGCTTGTATGAGTTGTCTTTACAATATCAGGTGCGGGTTCATGCGTGGGTGTTTATCTTTTTGCGTGCCAAAAATATATCGAACTAAGCCCGGTTAGCGCAGGAATAGTGCAGGACCCTGCAGACTATAGCTGGCCACGCTATCGTGCCAATGCTCTTGGAGTCAGCTCAAAGCGGCTGAAACCTCTCGATCATTACTTGCAACTAGGCAAGTCTAAGCCAGAGCGATACGCTCGATACCGAGAGTTATTTCAATCACACGTTGAAGGTGAGTTGCTGCAGGATATTCGTGATGCGCTTAACAAAGGGTTAGTGCTGGGTACTGAGCGATTTAAGGCAGAGGTTGAGTTACTTACGAAAAGACGTGTTACACCGAAGCGCCGTGGGAGGTCGAAGTAGTAAACTACTGTATTTTTACTCGGACCTCAACTACAAAAGCCCCGCATATGCGAGGCTTTTGTAGTTGGTGCCAGAGGCTTACCGGTAAGATGCTGCTAGTTATTTGTTTTTAAAATGATTATTGATTCAACGTCGTAGTGAGTACCCCCAATTGTACCCCCAAATAGTCTGTGTAGGCACTACCTAACTAGGCTTTAGTTACTCTGAATTATCTTTGATAGAGCCGGTAATGCGATTAAGGACGCTATAAAAAATTGTAGCAAGTTCTTCCATGCCCATTCGTTTGGCAAGTGGGATCAAAATCATAAGCTCCAGAACTAGCAACGCTATGGGGCCGCCAAAAGTGTCCATAACGCTAAAGAAGACGACATCTAAAAGTAAAACAACTGTAATTATGAAAACAAATCGCTCTTCACGACGGGCATCTTGCTCGTACGACAGGCGATTTTGAAGTTGATTGATTTGCTCATCTTTTTGCGAAGGGGCGTCGTCAATTAGCTCCTGCAAATCTGCCAAACTTTTAGGCTGCTCGTTTTTGTTTTGCGGCATCTCTACGTGCTCTAAACTCTTGAAGAATTTCGGAATTGGGAATTCTAACTCCTCTGCTCCCTGGCCTATAATGTTTAGACCATGCTCCTTTCTCCCAATGCGTTACCGCTACTAACCAAGCCGGTGATCGATGTGAGAGTTGCTCATAAACATTGTCCAATATGGCCTTCTCAGAGCTTTCTGGCTCAATGCTTTTTGCAGTATGGAAAAGATTCTTGACCGGGGCAGAGCCGTATATCTTAATTTCATGATACAGATTGGGTTGAACAGGGCCGTAGTCCCAAGCCTCAAACTCTTCCGTTATCAGAGGCGTTTTCTCTTTGCCCATGTGGAACATATGGCAAATGTATAGCAGCTTCTGCAATTGTAGATTGGTCAAAGTCCATTCAGACTTTTTGCATAAGTAATGGGCTGCGTCAAAAACCGAAAGTGTCATTTTTTCTTCCTCCCATGTGGGGAAAAGCCTCCCCGGTGCGTCAATATACAAAAGCTCTTAGGCGTGAATTCCGCCGCCAACTACTTCTATCTGATATCAATATAGCATAATTTGGACATTTAAGCCTTGTGGCATCCTAAGGGGAGATGGCCTTTAAGCTCGTAGTTCTGGAGCCTTCTGAACAGAGCATCGGCTATTTCCTCAGAGTTTGAGTGTATTTGAACCTGTTTAGTTCCGAGCTTGCTGATTATCTCACCCTGTCGGGGCGACTCCACATAACCATAGCTCAAAAACGTCGTAAGCACCTGCTCGTGCCCCAGATTCTGGCTCCATGCCTTGAAGTCCTCTGGAGTCTGACAAAGTGACTGACCATAGCGTACCAGCAGGTGTCGGAAGCTGTGTGGGTTGTAGTAGGGAAGTCCAGCGTGTTCGAATGCCTCCCGAAAGATCTTGCGGATCGGTGTAGCGTTGCTCCAGAACTTCCTATCAATGCCTTTAACTTCGAACCGGTGTGAGTTGCCACATTCAACAAGTGTTGACGGAAACAAAGGGTCATCCATGCCCCAAAGCTTCTGTTGGAGCAGATATTTTGACCAGTCTTTAACAATCGCACTAATTTCTTCGCCTACTGGGAAAAAGTACGTCGTAAAGGTTTTGCTGAATTTTGTTTGCACTTCGCGGGCATCCTGATAGACGCAATTTGAGGCTACATCAAGATGCTTAATTCGCATTGAGACTATGGCCCTATCTCGCGCCCCAGTTAACAGAGTAAATGCTACCAAAGCTCTGTTACGGCGTTCAATATCGCTTA
>Ga0209390_10010319_pt1 | contig 10953 bp, 16 predicted proteins | sample BON01_FD_187212 | JGI IMG/M metagenome (GOLD analysis project Ga0209390, IMG submission 187212) | Freshwater microbial communities from Lake Bonney liftoff mats and glacier meltwater in Antarctica - BON-01 (SPAdes) (version 2) | ecosystem: Environmental > Aquatic > Freshwater > Ice > Glacier... | reverse complement strand
TAGGTCGTCGGTTCGATTCCGTCAAAACCCCGACAACTCAAATTCCCATGAATTTGAACTTCATAGACCCTCAAACAAGGGTACTAAACTACTTTTGAAAGTAATAAAAGCAATTATCATCATATGACAAGGTGAACAAGTTTTTCCAGGACTTCGTGCATTCAACGCACGGAACACTGATTGAATCAGAAGCGCACACGCGCAGAGATCTCCTCAGGGGATCAAGCGCGTCGCTCGACCACATCATCACGTGGAACCTGACGTGCACGAACACAAGCAAAGTTCATTGGGTAGGTGCAGAATGCAATGACCATGCATTAATATCGTGCACAGTCGGTGGAGACTTGCTTACGTATCGCAAAGGCCGAGTGGTAGGCGGCCGACCAGGTGAGCTGAAGTTGGAAAAGATAGATAAAAAGCAGCTCCCCCGCATCCAGTCAAAGCTCAACCTAATCACAAGCCCGATAGCTCAAGAAACACGCAGAAGCTATACGGCAGGTGAGTGCAGTGCTGAGCAAGCAATTCTGCAGATGATTGTGTTGCAAGTCACAACAGCCAGACAGCTCATGCTTGGAAATAGGAAGGTCGAAGCAACCAGGAACGAGGCCCCCACAGAAGCCGAAAACAAGTCAGGATCTTGAAGGAAGTGGGGACATTGAAGGCGGCACTGATATCTGTGGGGAAACCTGGACAAGCATCAGCAGCAGCCATTCAACGTCTAGCAGAATTTGGAATCTACCATGACCTCCAAATGACGCTGCAGGAGGCACATCACGTCACCCTATGCCCACAGTGGAAGATTGTGCTGCAAGCAATGATCCAGTCCCGCTGGAACGAACTGCAATCTAAAGCCATCAAACAGGACTGCTGGAACAACAGAGAGGCTAACAAACTTCGCATGGCATGGGTCATGACATATCTCCTCCCCGTGATTGCAACTCGACGGTTTTCCCTGCGATTGCGAACTTCTGACAACGGCAACCGCGCGACCGACCGTTGAAAGACAATCGTCACGAAAATATCAAATGGGATCCATGAAGGAAAGATTCCCCCGAGAAGCAACAAGCAAAGAGATATGGTGGTCAAGACTCGTAGACGGCAAAGAGCCAGTGTATCCCTTCGCAGGGACCTTTGTTATGATAGATGGAGCCTCAGTCACATGGGCTATTTATACCCAGGGACAACTCCTGTTATGATCAAGCTTGATCATAATAGGAGTTGTCCCTGGGTATAAATAGCCAAGGTGACGAAGGCTCCAACTATCAGCCTGGACCCAGGACGAGGATGGACAATCACTAGCGGGAGATCGAACTTTCTAAAAAAGCAGGAGTGTTGGGAAGGCCACGAGCAAGCGCTGATTACAACTATTCGGAAGGAGACGAAAGGAACAGAAGAGTTGGAGGAAGCTGGATACAAATCACCAACGTGGGCAGTATTACAAGCACTGCAGCAGATCAATAGTTCCACGAGAATTGAAGGAGAGGCAGCGATGTCTGCTCCTCCTTTCTTTCAGTCGGCGGGACGAGGAGATCTATTCTTCTGGGGGGAAAAAGAAGGACCAACGGTAGTAATATGGGAGAGCCTACCAGAACAAGAAAAGGAAAGTTGGCTGGAAGAGGCAAGCACGATGCAGGACTGAGTCGTGTGGTGCAAGTCAATAAAAGGGCCGGAGGAAATCCGCTAATCTTCTCTAACTATGATGAAACGAAATCGAAAGTGGGAAAGAACAAAAAGAACGAGAGCAAAAAGAAGGCAAGTCGCGAGCAGAGCGTACGATAGAAGCAAGGCAACATCAAAATGGCAGTGAGTGAGGATCACGCTTCACACTGGGTTCACAAAGATCTCACTGTCACGACAAAACACATTCAGGCTTTGTTGACAGCAGCGAGGGCGTCGGGCGGAAAAGACAAATGTCAAGTACGACTGACACCGGGTATCGAGCGGGAATACTGGATGGGCACAGAGATCGGCAGATCAGGAAGTTACGGCTTCCGAGGCACAGTCACAGCGGGTAATGGATCTAACCAAAAAGGGGGGAAAATGGGAGCAGAGTATGTGAACCTGCGGAAAAAAAAAAGAAAAGGCAGCAGAGGAGGGTGGGACACGAAGAGAAAGGATCCAGCTCGAACCGTCCGGAACTAGCGGCCTTTGTCTTGGCATTATGCGGCATCCCTGTGACAAAAGCCATGCTGTATTTGTGCGACAACTAAACGCTGCTGAAAGCTGTAAAAAGATGGGTTAGTGAAGGCGAAAAAGCGACATTAGTAGGAGCGCCAGACGCATATGTTTTACTGGAAGCAATCGAAGAGCTTCGAAAAAGAACAACAGCAGGAGAAGCGACGTTTCTGGTGAAGGTGAAAGCGCATCGAGGAGAACCTGCAAATGAAGAAGCCGACATCCAAGCAGACAAGGCTATTTCAGGCAAAGATGTTCCCACAGAATGGCACGACAGGACAAATCGAGAAGTTTTCACATGGCAAGAGCCTTGCCGAAAAGGAGGTGCGGTGAGCTATGAAGATCGAAAGCCGACATGGAACAGCGGGGTGCGGAAGGCGATTAGACGAGGATCAGCAGAAGAGGAGGTGCGAAAACACCGGGATCGTGTGACAGGAGCTTGGAAACAAATCAGCAAACAAAGACGACGAGTCGATGTAATCTATGATCCGAGTATGGTAACGGCTATACAGCATGGTACATGGAGGGATGAGGAGGGTTTCAACAAGACTTGTATCAAGGAGAAGAAAACAAGTGGAGGCATCCACCAGCCTCTCTACGGTACATGATTAGCAGACTTCATGCTGAGACAGGATGCAGGAAAGTTTATGCTGGGGAAGTATCTTAGTAACAAAAAAATCCCACGGCAGCGAAGGAGACGATTGGGGATGGCGGTGGCAGGAAATATGCTAACAGCCAGTTTTCTGACCAAAATAGGCAAGATGCAATCAGCAGGGTGTCGGCTGTGTAGAATAGCGCGAGAGGCCCGAGGTCACAGCACTGACGGTCTAGTGGCTGAAACCCCATCGAGCTAGCCAATGGCTCGCCCTTGCTGTCCGCCACGGACGCAACCCGTCACAGATTTCTATTTTCGCCCATCTTTGTCGGGAATTTTGTACATTGATGCGATTTGTCGCATCACGTATGGTAATGATGATGATTTCTTTTATTATTTTGAACAGCAGTTTTGCACCCTTGATTGAAGGTTTATGTAAGTCAAATCCATGGAATTTGAGGCAGGTCAAATCCATGGGAATTTCCATGGCAACCCAGAGGAGGCCAAGTATGGTTACGATTCCGTTTACATCCTGCAGGGCTGCAACCTGCAAGTTGTGAGGAGGGACAGCAAGATCCACCAGGATTCCACCTTCCAAGAAAAATCCAGTGCAGGCCACGTTGCCATTCGGGTGCACTTGTTGCGTCTCAGCCACAGTTGATAGCAACTAGTCTTGGCTCAGTGTAAGGACTGGTCCGGATCATCTTGACCATTCTGATTTTGAGTATTCCTGACTCAGGCTGACTCAGGACTTCCCGCTAGTCCTTGATTGATGATTGCTTTCATTACTTGTAAAAGTAAATCAGTACTCTTTCTTGAGGGTCTATGTAGCTCAAATCCATGTAGATTCGAGTTCTCAGTTTTTTGATTTTTTCCCGGATTCGAACCAACGACCTCGGGATCAACAGTCCCGCGCTCTGACCAATTGAGCTAGTTTTACATCGTCTTGGATATCATAAATTCAATGTTTTTTTGTGACATTTGGTCGTGTTTTTGCAAGTACTTTGTCCTCGACTTCTATCCGCACGGTATACTCAATTCACTGGGCATTCTGGTACAATCGTGTACGCAGACCTTGTGCTGTGCTGTGCGTATAGTTGCATGGGCTAGAACTCCCAGGTCAGTCAACCTGATACGTGAGTACGTGTGAGTTGTATGTGATGACATGGTACCACCAAGTTACCTAAGCAATTATATCATAAGTTATGATAAGAACCAGTAGGAATTAAATCAGCCAAACCGGCCGGAGAACCTCGCCATGTCCGAAGCATTTAACCAATTCAGATTGAAGCTGTGGTTGTCAAACGTTGAACATTGGATGCGAAATTTGACAACCACAGCGTAGTGTTCAAATTTTTAGGACTTGAATTATCTGATAGGTTCAGCAGGTTCGGTTCACGCTCGTTCTTATCACTCAGATGACTCTTCAGATTTTATAGTAATCGCAATCCTATTCCTCAGATTTCTTGATACACAGCCCTCTGAGGGCATTACAACATTTCAGCAAGCACACGAGCTGCGCACAGATTGGGCAGATGCCACTAGCTTGGCTGAGGATGGCTTGCGCTACTATCTGATGATCATACAGAAAAATACAGAAGATTACGCTGCATCAACTTCGAAAGACAGATCAGCTACAGGTGTGGTAGCAATGCTGGAGGATTGAGTCACCGAAACGGGCCGCGTGCCACGCACCTTGCGTCTTGATGGCACAAAAGAGTTTGTTGGAAGCGACATGCAAGATTTCTGCCGCAAGCACAATATCACACTTCAGCTAGTGCTAGCCTACAACCATTTGCTGCAGTACCGGGTAGAAGGCGCATTTTGCATAACTAAATCGCACACTAGGGTAGCATTGAAGCAGAGCGGGTGTCCGCTACGTTTTTGAGGGCCGCTACAAAGGACTTTGCATGCAGAACAACCGACGAGCAATTGCAGGGCCTTTTGGTTGCAAAGGTATAGTTTGGATTCCACGTGAATCTAGCCTGAGCACAGATGGCAGCCACGGCAACGGGACATTGGTAAGAATCTACGTAGGAGCAGACGATTCCACTTCCTCAATTCATGTCCACCTTTTCAAAACTAACAAAACGAAGCTGTTTGATTGGAAAGTGTTTCCAGACGATTTTCCTTTTTGCGACCCGGACATGCTTTTTGACAAGAGCATCTTCTTAGCAAAAGATGCCAGGCGCATGCATTGAAAAGATGATGCTCAAGACAAGGATTTCATCGCGGCCAACACTCGATCGCACTGACATGCCACTACGCCATCAGAAGCAGATTCGCCGGCTACCAGCAAAAAGCGCGCAAAATCAGCCGCCACAGAAAAGGTAGCCAAGAGACCTGCTGCTGTGCGCCAGGTTATCTATAAAAAAGGTGAAGACGTGCCCCTCGATCATCCTCTTGCCCTGGCCGCTCTGCCTAAACTGGCCATGTGCCAAGCACTGATCCATCACAAAATTGCATTCCCGGCACCTAGCTCTTGGTAACTTGGTTTCAGGGGTTGCCTACAACTCTAGATGGGGATGTGCGTCTTCGCCCCACACATGCACATAAAATCAGTAAGGGCAGAGCCATGCTGTTTTGTAAGCTAGACGATGGCTTATCTTGCTATAGCAGCGTCATTGCAACAGCGGACAAAGCTTTCAACAGTTTTCAATTCGAGGCGTGAGGCATTATTGCGTCGCCACACTTGGCGCTGAATTTGGCACAATTTTTTTTGGCAGCTACAGCACTAACCACACTACCAGATCCAGACACTTCAAATCACTCCTTGCGGTGCGACATGTTTGAGCCAGACCCCAAACACAAAGGAGCAATGTTACGTATAGAATTTGTACCAGAGTGGATTAAGAGCGAGCATGTTGAAATGGATGGCTTATGGAGGTGAGGCGTGGTGGACAAAGTGCTGCTTAGCTCTCTTAATGCGTCTGCACGCATCTTTGGCTCACGTTTTCACTACAAGATCAAACGCCAGCTCGACATGTCTCCAGACAAATTAAAAGTACGACTAGTATTGCAAGGGCAGCACATGAAGCAGGGCGTGGACTATGAGCACTCATATTAGCCTATGCCACACGCGAGCGGATTTCGCACAATGCTTGCTCTTGCCACTGCCGAAGACATGCTTATCAATCATGTCGACATCAGCCAAGCCTTCCTTCAAGGCGACATGCTCGAAGAGGAAGGATTTGAAGGCGACATTTATATCTCACCTCCTCCAGGCTATGGTGAGGATGCAAAATGTGTTTAACGCCTTTGCGCACCGCTGTACGGTGCCTGTACCAGCAGTCGGGCATGGCACAAAACCATGTCAGTTTTTATGGAGCGGCAAGGCTTCAAAACAGTCAGCTTCGAAAAATCCATGTGCTGCCTCCACGATGCAAACGGAAAGCTCATGGTAAGCAGTCACAGTGACGATTTGTGCATATGCCGCACAAACCGCGCTTGCCTCGACGAATTCAGATTCGCGCTGCTCGACCCTGCCAAAGGCGGATTCAAAGGCAGATACGAAGAACCTCTGCATATCTATTTAGGATGCGCCATCACACGTGACCTCGACGCAGGCACCATTTCCCTCTCGCAAGCTAATTACATTGATCACGTGTGCCAAAAGCATGGACAATGGAATATCACGCCGCTCAAGACGCCCATGATACCCGATACTCGCCTTACAGTTGACACCTGCCCTGAAGGCTATGTAGATCTGCACTTTCACGCGCAGTACCGAGGTATCGTTGGCTCTCTTGGCTGGATTGTAGGCATGACACGCCCAGGCTGCTTCTTTGCGCATGCTTTTCTTTCGAGTTTCAGGCCCAGTACACATGCAAGCTGCTTTGCGAGTTCTTGCCTATTTGCGTGACAACATTGGTCAATGCTTAGTTTTCACTCACCCTGGCACTGCATACGAGTGACTGAATCACAATTGCCTGTGGGGGTGGGTTGACATGGACTATGCAGGATGCCAAGACACGCGCAAATCTCATACAGGCTATGTGCTCATGCTCAACGGCTCGGTTATCTCATGGAGGAGCAAATGGCAGGCAACAGTGTCGCTGTCGTCAGCAGAGAGCGAGTTCATTGCAGCCAGCCATGCGGGCAGGAGGTGGTGTACCTAAATTCTGAAAGGATTTGGCGCAGAACAGGACAGTTGCATGCGAATATTCGAAGATAATCAGGCATGCATTGCTATGTCAGAGAACACTGTGCACACAGAGCGCTCAAGGCACATTGATGTGCGCAAATACTATGTTCGGGAGCTCGTCGAGGGAAATCTCATCAAGCTCATGCCGTGCGGCACAAAAGAGATGACAGCAAATACCTTGACGGAAAGCCTGCTGTATCCCGCATTCAGAACGCACAGAAATACAAAGCTCAATGCCACATTACAACAAGAAACCTTGCTACCGAGAAGCCACATCATTGCGTGCAAGTGCCTGTTGGACATGGGCATGAAAAAGGCGTCAGGCGACGGGGGAGACACGACATATATTTATATATGTGTACTAAAGACGGGGGTGAAGTGAGCCTAGAGGGCGCACATGTAATGGCTCAAGCCGCAAAGGCAGCTCTCGAAATGCACAGCAGCTCTCGAACTGACTAGCAGCTCTGGAACTGCAAAGGCAGCAGCCTAGAGGGCGCACGTGTAATGTGACTCCAGCCGTAAAGACAGCTCTCGAACTGCAGGGCAGCTCTCGAACTGACCAGCAGCTGGTATATTTCGACCAAACGCCAACCGCCCGACACCCTTACGGTGCATTCCGTCAATTCAACTCAGCGTGGCTTCTTTGGAGAGATGCCCCCTGCCTACACGGGACCCACGATCCCAATCATCGCTGCCATTTTCAACGCGAATGTTGAAGTGTGATGTGAACCAGACCAACAGACTGTGCAAACAGCATGGGTAATTCTCTACTCTTTTCCTCTCTTCCATGCTATGTTTCTTGCTTCTTTGCTCCACTTCGTTCTTGTTTGCTCTTTTCCCTTCTTGTTTGTTCTTTTTGCCCTCTTGTTTGCTCTTTTGTTCTCTCTCTCTTTCTTTCCCTAAATATCTTTTATCTTTGCTCGTTTCGTCTCTCTCTTTTTGGCCCCCTCTTCCCCAGCCCCGCTCTGTTTCATTGCCTTCTTCTTGTAATTTTTTTTGGCCTCTCCTTTTTGGCTTCTTGTCGCCTGTGTGAGCAGGGGCTCATCAGCCGGCAAAATGTGGATGCTGTTTTCGACACCTACGACTGGGAATATTTCGCCATCAGTCACTTCCAGGTTACACACCACGAACATACTAATATTTGTTAGCAAAAAGCATATTCAAAATACATTCTCATATGTAACAAGGGCTTTTATACGTTGGTATAGACATCAAGTATCTATTAAAATATGGGCCCATACATTGTAATGATTGCGTTTGTGACGCTAGAGTCTGCTGCCACGCACACGCACAGGTGATGATGGATTTGCACGCCATGACGGACGCAAACACCGTGAAAATGGACACGGCACTAGATTCCATTGCCGTAATAGCAGGAGGACAGACATGGCCGGGAGGATTCATGGAAACCAGGCGCAAAAATGACCCAGCGGGGCGCCGAGCACGGAAGGCGCCGCAGCAGTTGCAGGGGAAAGAAGCTCAGAATGTGGCGCGTGCCGGCGCCAAACAATGTGGCGCTGCATATAAAGAGGACTGTTTTGTCACCAAAAAAGCCGGCATGGACTATCTGTTAATGGGTGGAGCCGCAGGTACGTTGTGTTTGACGTGGCCAGAGATCGAGGCTGGCACCGCGGAGATTCACAAGAAGGGCGGCACCTCAGCCCAGGTCAAGGCTCGCTTCTCCGCCGCTGGCCGTGGTGCGCCTCGCAATGCAAAGACTGGCCAGGCCTCAATCACGGCTGGCCTCGACTATCTGTTCATGGGAGGAGCTCGAGGGACTCACGGCTTGACATGGCGCCAGACTGAGGACGGCGCACAGAAGCTCAGGGTGAAAGGTGGCGCGTCAACCCAGATTGTGCTACGCATTGGTGCCGCATTCTTTGGCGCGCCAGTGGATGCTGAGACAGGGCAGGCATCAGCACAGGCAGGACCGTTTTATTTATTCGCGGGCGGTATGAAGGGATGTGTAGGCAAGACATGGCGAGAGATTGAGCATGAAGGGGCCGAGATTGATAAGAACAGTAAAAAGCTGGGAAACACAAAGATGGTTGAGAATCATCACCAGGCTGCATTGGCGGAACATCATTCGCACATTTGCAAATCTTCGTGGTGTGGGAATCGTTGTACTCCAAGTTCAGAGGCCAGTGGACAAGTACGTTTAACGCACACATGCCAGTGTGTCGACCCCGGCCGATCCAGGCCCAGATGTTCTGGTCTGGGCAACCACATATTTCGCCAGTGTCATCAATCTAGCAGTGTGTGCAGGACAAAGGACTGCAGTTATCGCGCATGTGCAACACCAAATACGTGGTGCAGGCACCTCCACACGTGAGAGATTCGTTTACCCGCTCGCATACGATACGTACAAGAAACAAAATAAATACCCTTCCTTCAAAACTTAGAAGCCAAATTCTTCCCATAATCAAGCTATGCTTCTGAAATAAGCGTCAGATGACAGATCTTTTGCTCATGCAGCTGGCCAGCTATAGATATGTGCTAACAAGAAAAATCAAATATCAACTTTATGGCTTGATAGATTTTATTTATTAGCCAATGTTTCTGGTATTGTTTTTTAATACCACAACACTGTTTTGTGCATTCTATTGTAGCGCGCCAGCTGCGTCAATACAAGGTATATCTTTTGTTGTTTGTTTCAAAAATTGCAAATGCAAAGGAAGCGCTCGAAGTGCACAGGAAGCGCTCGAACTGGCGAGACGGGAGCGCACACGGATGTGCGCTTAGAGGACGCACATGTAGTGTAGCTCCAGCCGCTGACAACAGAATGCGCAGGGAGTGCGCATGATTTGTCAAATATGTGTATGAATACAGGATTCATGCTTCATCCCTGCTGTGCTACTAATGTATCATACCACTGTGTATAGTATGTCACACGAACAGGAATGAAGGAACAGAGCAAATCTGTACCCGTCGCGGCGGTAGACTAGACACGGCCCACTACAGTCTGACCATTGATGATGTCACGCGAAGGTTATTCGCGTGGAGACAGATATGGAGACGTGACTAGTTAGATTTATACATAAAACATCTTCTAGAAAGAAAGAATCCGTTATGGCTTTCAGAGGCCCTATATGTATGGTTTGGTTGTTGATTGAAGAGCATCTTTCGGTGATACACACATCCCATGTTCCTCTCGTCTGCATGCCTTGCGAACCTTACGGTTCTCCTCAAGTCGAGTGGCTGTCACGGGTGTGGGAGGTTTAGACCATTTGAAAATGAAAAAGAAGACAGACATGTAGAGAGGAGCAGTAAAGTTCATGGATGTTCGACAGAGCATTTATCAAGATATCCATAGCGTTGTCGTGCACAGACGTGATTTCCTGTGTGGTGGTGGGGGCGGAATTCTTCGCCGGCTCGGGCTCGTCGGGGTCGGGGTTCACAGGGCTATTCAGTTGCAGCAGCATGCGCGAGATGTGGCGTTTTGGTGGCGGCTTGGCAGGTGGTCTAGACAGCAGCCTGCGCGTTGCCGCAGCCTGCGCGTTGCCTCCCAGCACAGTGGAGACGTATGACTGGCCTATGTTGGAGTCCAGCGAGATCAACATGGTGGTAATCGTAATCTGTGACAGGTCGACGACAGACTCCACCCCTGCCTGCTCCATTTCAATCTGCCGTCATGGCGTGGTGGGCGAAATCAGGAAACCCCGCTGGTATCGCGCATTCAAGCCGTGGTGGGCGTTCATGATTTGGCTGTGGTTGTATCCGAGCTGTCGGCTGTATTCAGTGTTGCCGAGCAGGTTGCTGGCCCAGATCCCGGCCTGGGTGCTGACGTTGATGAGATCGCTGGTGTCATTGGGTGCAATGTTGACAATCAACGTGGCCTGGAATTCCACAGCACGTTGTGCCACCTCACGTCGGGCCACACACCCGTATTGGTTTGGGATGGGCTGCAGCGGACACTGCAAAAGAAACACGTTGGTCGGCTCCAGCCGCATCGAGCTGCGCACAGGAGCAGTCATGCATGACAATTCAGAAAACAGAGATTTCGGGCCAGCACGGGGTATAATACTCATATATCTATTGA
>Ga0209390_10010315_pt1 | contig 10956 bp, 10 predicted proteins | sample BON01_FD_187212 | JGI IMG/M metagenome (GOLD analysis project Ga0209390, IMG submission 187212) | Freshwater microbial communities from Lake Bonney liftoff mats and glacier meltwater in Antarctica - BON-01 (SPAdes) (version 2) | ecosystem: Environmental > Aquatic > Freshwater > Ice > Glacier... | reverse complement strand
AGTTAGCCCAGATCATCAAAACCCGCAGCACAGCATATATATAGACAAATGTACTGTGTACACCTATACGGTCTACATGTATACTGCGCTTTAGTCGATCTGGATTCTTCTGGCTCTCCAGGTGTCATTCCCACACCTGGGCTCACATCAAGTACCCAAGTAGTTTGTGTGTGTGTATGCGCGTATACAAGCACACACACACCCACCACCCTAACACCCGCAAAAATGGAGAAATATACAAGACAAAACCCCTATCTCTACCCCTGCCAAAACATAGCCTCCCACGCCAGTAACAACATAGCCTCCCACGCCAGTAACTTTCATCATACGGTATACAGCTATTGTATAACTGCGAACTGGGTGTCTTTCGATTTTTTTGTAGCTGTATACCGTACGATGAAAGTTTTAATTTAAGAGTGTTTATTAAGGAGTAACTTCAGCAAGAGGAGTATGAAAGTGTTTACCACTGTTTCACAGTGGTAAACAAGTTTTTTTTTTTATTAATTATCATGTTTATTAAGGAGTAACCTCAGTAAGAGGAGTAAGAAACATTAAAATCGAAAGACACCAGTTCGCAGCTGCTAAGCTCCCCAAATGTCTACAAGTACTGACCGTCAACATGAATCAAGATCTACGGTAATCTACCTACGTACGACTCATTTTCCGGCCCCCTGCTGACATAAAAAAGAGAGATCCAGTTCGGAAATCCAACGCGCACACCAAGAGGGTCAAATATCATGTGGCGTAGGCCGCGTAGCCCAGCGTAAGTGGTTGATTCTAGTTCTGAGGTTCGAGTGAGACCACGATCTTGAGATTGGATCATCTTTAGTTTGTATAACTAAAGTAAAGTAAGGATGGGAGAAATCCATTCCATTTTCAGATTGGCATATGAATCTTTCTGCATTTCATCACATCACCACTCTCGCAAGGCGTGTGGTTACTTTTGAGACAAGGGAGGCGGGTATCCCTCTCTGCAACAGTTAAAAACAGGAATTCTCGCTGGTAAAGTAGGATAAAATGGAACATCACATAGTGGATGACCAAGTTTGAGATGACACACACATTCACGCCCACATCAATACATAAGTATCTACAAGTTTCACACTACTTGAGGTTGGTAGAAGAGAAAACAACCAAACAAACTACGAAAGAATGATTTGAAAGAATGGCTGTTGTGGTGACGATTGTGATGACGATCTTTATTTGTGTTGTATCTGTGTACGTATTGATCCACACACATGACTGTGTGTATACATGTTTACATAGATGAACACTGTCACACATCAAACGTATACGCACGCACACACACGCACGCACACACACACACACACACAAACAAACACACCACACGAAAAGGGGGTAAGTGTTGTATTGTCGGGAGGGGCAAACTTGTGAATCAATTGTATAAAAAAAAAAAATGCGCACAATCGACTCCGCGTTTTCATTATCCGCATCACACGCTTTCTCACTGGGCTCGATGATGTATGAACACCGGAAATAAGTTAAAATCATAAAAATTTGAAAACGTGACAGCGCGTGAAAAACAGCATTTCCGGGGAGTTTTGGCGGAATTGTTTGTTGGTGAACTCCCTCAAAAAAAGAGGTGTTTTAATAAACAAGAATTCGCTCGCTTCTTGTGAACTGGTGTTGTCTACAGCGTCGAGTCACGCGCTCTGACGTGTCCTGTCAAAAAAGGTAATCTGAGTATTTGGTCACTGATGAGTTGACATCCCACACATACACAACTCTGAATGAGACTCGCTGATTGGTGAAAATGTTGGTCTCCACAGTCAAAGACCACCCGAGTGACTTGGATTATGTAAACAAAAAGCGCTTCTCTTGAACAGTTTCTGTTAATTCACCCTTGCAGAGCCCGACGATCGCGTAGCGACGAGGGTGGTCACCAGTATCAGGCACTGGATCGTCTGAAACTGCGAGAGGTATTGGCTGGCAGGCGTCGGCGGGCGCGACTGAGAACGAGCACGAGGTCAACAGGGAAAGATATTGGCAACCGTGGTGGATTCTGCGTCAAAATCTGTAAGTTGTTGCTGGACAGTCCCCCGTGTACGTGTATGTTGCGTGTGCGTGTATCACTTGCAAATTTTCTTGTTGTTCTCTCTCTCTCGCAGTCATGACACATGCGCAAATACACAGGAGGATGTAGGGAGAGCGAAGAGAAATTCATGGACGAGAAGGAGGAGAAACCAGAAAAGAATGTTGTGTCTGAGGAGGATATTTTGTTTGTAGTTGGTCCGTTTCAGGTACCCCAACACCACAAAATTACACCACTATGTATCTTGGGCAGAGATCAGCAGAATCTGGAAACATATTTCCCAGACTTCTAGTGGTCTGGGTGCAGGTCAACACACATATTTGCTGATGGATGGTCAACAGCGTCACACAAAAATAAAATGACGTTGTTGGAGACGCCCACAGGGACATCACTTTTTTATTACAGAGACATTAAACAAGAGATGGTGCAAACCTGATTGTTGGAGGAATATGGTGTGTCCAACAAATATACAATCATCCTGGACAAGAGACGGGATGAAACTGCGACTTCAACTCAAACAGAAACAAATGGATCGTTTACTCAGGATCCCTACTGTGCCAGGGGTTCTGGAAGAGGCGCGAAGAAACAGCGTAGAAACGGAGACGAAAAAAAGCGAGTCTACTAGTTCTTGTGTTACTGTTACTTGTGTCGTTCTTGCAGATATCGTTGGATAGACAGGATTGAGTCTCATTGAGAATTCGCAGTGTTTTGTGCAGAGGCGCGGTGGTCGAGTTTACATCCCATCCTACCAGGTATGTGTCTGTATTGAGGGTGTCAGGACCGATCAAGCGGACGCTTCTGTAGCACATATAGCCTTCTTCAAGGGTACAAGCCGACGAACACCCATCGTTGGACTGGTCGTTGGCATCATCACAGATCTCTCCTTCTCCCAGTTTTCCATCGTCACACACTGCTTTCCGCGAATTGTCAGGAAAGAACAACACTTTGAAATGCACTATTCGAAAACTCGTCTGGACGGCTCTTTGCTCTAATTCCGAAGGATTTGAAAAAAGTGACGACATCTGTATGCGCAAAAGGTTGGGATTTTCTGGGACTTTGACCAAAATCGTCATGTGAAAGACTCTCTCTTGTATTCCTGACACAAGTAACATAGAATCGATTTCCGGGCCCAGGTGTACAGAGACGTCGGCACTAGTGATTGTGCACGTTTCTCCGCATGCTGCTTGTGCAGATTCCTCGAAAAAATTTGCTATCTCTTCCATGTATTCAACTGTAAAGTTGCTGGTGTTGCTGGTGTTGGCAAGTCTCAATGACACATTCATGTTAAGGCCAAAAAAATCGTTGTTTGGTGCGTCATTCGGTTGTGAAGAGCAACTTGCGACGAGCAAGAGAAATAAGCCATAATGAAGCACTTTTCGCTGCATATAACAGTCTTGAAACACCAAGTGACAAAAACCTTCGCACCATTAGTAAGTTCTGTTTATATAGCAAGTGCTTTCATTGTCTGCCCGAATTTGACTCTGTACAGAGCACTCTTGCATACGAAGAACAAGAATTGATGAATATGCTATGCAGATTTATCTCCTCCTGAAAATCTTCAAGTAAGTTTACAAAAATCAAATTTCCACATCAACATCAAATTTGAAAATGTGAAAGCATCTAAAATTTTGGTAAGCACTTTATTTCGAAACATGTTAACTTATGCTTGTATCGTTTCGGATTCCCACAACTTGAGAATGTCCAGAAAGGTGCCAGAAAGCTCGCAAATGGCGGATTTACGACCCCAAAACCACGTGTATAAAGTACAGTGTTTTCTCAATGGTCATCCACGAGTGTACACAATATCAAAATCGTGCTATGGATGGACTGATGTGTTGGAAGAAGATGCCTCATGATGCAATCACGCTGTGAACGTATTGTGCCAGATGGAAAATAATATTTTCTGTTGGTTGAGAGTATATTACATCGACTTGCTGGTGATGGTCGGTCTGAGGGTATTCTTCTGCGTCTAGTCGTCTTCGTTTTTTCCCAAAACGATAAATACAAGTTCCAAGAGTGGTGATGCTCAGGGTCAATCCTGTACGCTCCAAGAAGGGCTGGGATTGCTCAATTTCTTGCAGGTTGAGGCAGTCGGGCGAAGGCGCCAGGCGTGTTTGCTGGTCTGCGAGGAACGCCATGTACAACAGCCAAGCAGATTCCCATCGGATTATGGCATGTACATTGTGTTCTTCGATGCAAGGAGTGTATGTGGAGACGGGTAACATCTTGCGAGTGAGTGATGCAGTGTGTCCTTGAGTTTGGAGGTCCATTTTGGATCCAGTATTTCCGTACAAGACCAGCACGTGCATGACCAGGTCGGCATTCTGCTCAATGTGCAGCTGGAAGAGAGTTATTTGTTATACATAACATGAGATAATTCTTGATCTTCCAATAAACAACATCATCTCTCTCTCCTTGACTGAAAGAGGGCATGGGAATGAGGGTGATGTGTGTGTACCATGTTGCAAACACGCTGCACGATGAAATTCGCCTCTTCGATGTTGACAAAGGCCTTGCAGGTGATTTTGCGGCTGCCTCCGTTTTGGCCGAAGATTTGCATCACACCCATGCTTGTGTCGACGTGTATTTCGCTCCCACACGGGCCATTAGCCTGCTGCATTTCCGCAGAGATATTTTCACTGCGAATGTTTCCATGCACGCTTCCCGTGTAGCAAATGTTGACAGGCTTGGGATATGCAAAGTCGCTGTTCGCCTTTTCATTCTTGATGGTGTTTTCAAACACAAAACATACTCGTTTGGTATTGTGCGCCACGTGGACCACAAAGGAAGTCACCTGCACGGATCCGACGAAATTGGTGTCCACACACGAATCACTGTGCAGGTTTCGTCCGTGCATATTTTCGAGTAGCGCACCATCCTGTGCGATGTTTGAGGGCATGTCGCTGGCGACAAACGGGCGCGTGCCATGGTATGTCTGTGTAAAGTAATAGATGGCTGCAATTTCGTCTTCCGCGGCACACGATTTCTGCCATACCAGCAGGCTCTTTTCTGCCAGGTACCAGCACCTGTACTCGACTTCCTGCGTGCGACAGTCCTTGTCGAAGCGGGTTTCACAAACCCGTAGTACGTGCAAAAAAACCACGCCCGCCTTCAAATTGATCCGCAACGACCGTCCATGCTCGAATAAGGAAAAGTCCACGGGGAAAGCCTCGAAATTTTCACTGATCACTTCATTGAGGAGTTTTGTCCCAGCTGTGCGCTTCATGGTACTCCATCCAAGCATATCAGAGCTGTGCAGACGAAGCATGTCCTCTTCGCGAATTTTAGAGGAATTGCGTCAAAAATCACAACACCATCCCTCTTGATGCTGACTTGCTTTTGTTATACATGTTTTTCGACAGCACCCACTATTTATGGTCCAGTATTATGCTCGGAATCTCTGACCTGCACTCGACATGAATTTTTTTGTAAAGCTCTGGGTTGGTTTTGTACGATGTCTGCAAAGCTACTCTATGCTTTGGCGGCTCGTGTGCATCTATTTGTTGTATGTGTTTCCCCTACTGAGTCTTTTTTTGTTCGTATTCATGATTTCCATTATGCTATACCGCACATTCATCTACCTGCACTTTCTTTTTTTCAGTTTCACACCTGCATGCACTCAATAAACACATTCAATGTTGACTATTAATCATGATTGGTGAACACTGAATCAAATGGCTTACAAAGCACAGTTCGTTTTGGAGAGGAGACAATTGAGAGTTGTAGTTGGTTTGTTGAATGTTATTTGTTTTTTAATACAGATGTCATGTGTTGAATTTTTGGCTATTAGATTTTTTGTATGCATTAGTGTGCGGGAAAACGGACATTATGCAAAGTCTCAGTAAATTGCTTGCATGTTCATGGAGAGACAATAGTGCAAGGACAGTTTGATGTCGATGTTGAAGGGCATCTGCACCACGATATTGACATACTGGCCTTTTTTCTCGTTCATTTCTTGGACGTTCTCAGAGCCCGTGATTGACATTTGACTGAAGCAGCCAGCGTTCAAGTCAGTGAACTTGGAGCTATCGATCTTGGCAATGTGCATGGTGAATTGAGAGAGATCGAATGTTTTACTGGATTTACTCAGAATGTTATCTCGTAGCCACTGGCACGCCTTGTCGAAGGCAGCACGAGGTATTTGTCGCCAGTTTGGGGTGTTGCTGAGTTGTGCCGACGGTGCGATTGTCCCAAACTCCTGGAATTTTTTGTCCAGCAGCTGCACCACCGGATGCTCCAAGTGTACCATTACAATGTCAGTATCAGGAACAGACATAGCACACAAAGATTCAAGATTGTCAGTGTTCCATTTGGCAAATTCTTCCTCCCACGTCGCCATGAGACTTTCATCGCCACGAGACTCGAAAATGCATACCGGTGTCTGGATGTTACTTTTTGTGGCAGAATGTAATTCCACGACTCTCTGGTTGCCGTGTATTCATTTGGCACAATGTTGTGGATGCGTATGCCCATGGCGAATGGAAATCCATTGCACGTTCCTGCAAATCGCAGTGTGTGTTTGACATTTTCGTGTGTTGAGTTGGAAAAGCACAAAGTTTGCGCATAATGCGTCAAAATGTACAAGTTTTTAGAAATGTGCTGTATTTTCCAAACTGCCTTCAATTCTCGTAAGCCCGAGAGGCACTCGAAAAATAAGTGCAAGTTATCAAAAAATTTCTGCTTTGACCATTATCATTACACGTAACAAAACTGTAGGTGGAAACTACAAAATCATGATTTTGTCTAGATTTTGAGTATTTTTGCTCCAATTGTATGCATATATTGAGTATTTTTGGACTTTTGGTGTTTTAGTACTAACACGAGGTGCTCTGCGGGATCTCAGATATTTTTTCTCGACAAATAATTTGAGACTTGTTAAAGGTTTTCTTGATATTATCAATGAATCTCTCACACCAAAAATGTGAAAACCCCAAAAATCATGCATTTTCACTAGAATTTAGGTATTTTGCTTCAATTATAGGCATTATTGAGTGTTTTTTGGACTTTTGGTGTTTTGGTACTAGCACGAGGTGCTCTGCGGGATTTCAGATATTTTTTCTCGACAAATATTTTGAGACTTAATAAAAATTTTCTTGAGATCATCAATGAATCTCTCACACCAAAAATGTGAAAACCCCAAAAATCATGCATTTCCCCTAAAATTTAGGTGTTTTGGCTTCAATTGTAGGCATATATTTAGTGTTTTTGGACTTTTGGTGTTTTGGTACTAGCACGAGGTGCTCTGCGGGATTTCAGATATTTTTTCTCGACAAATAATTTGAGACTTGTTAAAATTTTCTTGAGATCATCAATGAATCTCTCACACCAAAAATGTGAAATCTCAAAATCATGCATTTTCCCTAGAATTTAGGTGTTTTGGCTTCAATTGTAGGCATATATTTAGTGTTTTTGGACTTTTGGTGTTTTGGTACTAGCACGAGGTGCTCTGCGGGATTTCAGATATTTTTTCTCGACAAATAATTTGAGACTTAATAAAAATTTTCTGGAGATCATCAATGAATCTCTCAGACCAAAAATTGTGAAAATCTCAAAATCATGCATTTCCCCTAGAATTTAGGTGTTTTGGCTTCAATTATAGGCATATTGAGTGTTTTGGACTTTTGGTGTTTTGGTACTAGCACGAGGTGCTCTGCGGGATTTCAGATATTTTTTCTCGACAAATAATTTGAGACTTGTTAAAAGTTTTCTGGAGATCATCGCTGAATCTCTCAGATCAAAAATGTGAAAATCCCAAAATCATGCATTTTCCCTAGAATTTAGGTGTATTGGCTTCAATTATAGGCATATATTGAGTGTTTTCGACTTTTGGTGTTTTGGTACTAGCACGAGGTGCTCTACGGGATTTCAGATATTTTTTCTCGACAAATAATTTGAGACTTGTTAAGAGTTTTCTTGAGATCATCGCTGAATCTCTCACACCAAAAATGTGAAAATCACAAAATCACATATTTTCATAGATTTTATGTACTTTTTACTTCAATTGTATGCATATATTGTCCGCACACAACAAATCTGGGACTCTCGAAAAAATTCGTCGCGCAAGATTCCATTATTGTCTGAGAGTGTACATGCAACGAAAAACGCGATTTTATGGCTAAAAGACGACATTTACTGTACATTTTGCAGCATGTATTGACATTTATAAAATTTACGAATAAACATCATATTATGCATACAATTTCGTAATTTTCTGTCATTTTCATACATTTCCGCCCATTTCTGGAAAAGCATATAAAATGGCAATGTAGAGAGGCGCAGCGAAAAATTTTCAAGTTCTCAAAAAAGTTTGCACACACCAAATATGTGATCCCCGAGAATTCTTGTAGCACGTGATGAAATTATAATCCGAAGTGCATGTGTAGTCAATTGACACGATTTCGTAGCGAAATATTCATATTTATGATATATTTTTACACAATATGTGTGCAATTTTTGTTTTGTGTATATTTCCCATAGTATTTATAAAATCGAGCAAATAGTGTTTTTTCATACATTTTCGGTAGTTTATGGAAAGTCTCGAAATAATCGCAATGCGGAGGGGCGAAGCAAAAATTTCAAGTTCTCAAAAGGGTTTGCACAAAAAAAATCTGAGACTCTCGAAAAAATTTTGGACTTGAGGATTTAATTCTCATCAGAAGGGTATGTGTAATCATAAACACGATTTTGACACAGAAACGCTTATATTTACTAAATTTTCACTATTTATCAACAAATTTTGAATGTTGTGAACAATTCTGGGATATTCTCATAATCGAGTGAAATCGGATCATTTTTTGGGTGTTTCGGTCGTTTATGGGAAGTCTCGAAATAATCGCAATGCGGAGACGTATCCATTTTGGACATGTCTGCTAAACCTGAAAATATCTTGTTTATCAAAATATCTTGTTTATCAGGGGAGACTGCGAATCGAAAAAATTCCTGTTTCCATGAAGCTGATATGTGACATGTGTACATGTGGTGTTTGTGATGTGAGTGTAAGCTTATGGAGGAGAGGTCTGATATAAATTGATGTGTATGAATGAGAGCAGGTGGTAGCACCGCAGATGTATTCCCCTGTAGCACCACAGACGTATTCCTCTCAGCGACTGGTGTATAGCCACATGCAGGGCGTTGCTTAAGATGTTTCGCCACGGCTTAAGGTGTATCACCACGGCTTAAGGTGTATCACCATGGCTTAATGTGTATCACCATGGCTTCAAGTTGATAGGCATACAGAAGGCACTGGTTAAGGTGTATCGCTGATAAGAGAAGAAATGTCGTTTATTGGAATCCAAATGGAAGATCAAGTATGATCTCCTGCTGATACATGCAAGGCACTGTGTATCAGTATGCAATGCACACCTTACCCTGCCATATGCATGGCACGGTTGGGCGCATCTGCGCGCCATTTGGTTACATTCGCACCCATACAGATGGTAATATTAATGGCCTGGGGCAGCCAAGCGTTTGAAGAAATTGACAAGCAAAAAAACAGAACAATACAAATGGCGGGAAACCCAAATTCACCCGATATTCATCCTTATTTTTGTCCAAACCCCCATTTTCATCCTTTCCCAGATTCACCCCCGGCCGCCTGATACGGATGAAGGGTTGCATTATGTTGCAGTGTGTTGCAGTGTGTTGCAGTGTGTTGCAGCGTGTTGCAGTATGTTACAGTGTGTTGCGGTGCGTTGCAGGGTGTGGCAGTGTGGTTTAGTGTGCTATATGGTATGCACCTCACCCCACTCGTCACCTCAGAACGATCCATCTTTCAGTTTCGCATGGATTTGTGTGTGTGAGTGTGATGCGTATGCAGGCTGATGTCAGTGTGTGGTATTTGCATATATGCACATATATTGGCGCGTGTCATTGTGATGAGTTTACCACGCTGATGTCAGTGTGTGATAAATTTATATACGCACATATATATATATACTGCTAACAACTTGTGCATGTGCGTGTGATTGTGGTGTGTATGCAACACCAATGTCAGTGCATGGTATATTTTTATATGAACATACATGTATAAAGTACTCATGGAGGATCTCGTGATCAAAATCACCGAGACCATCAGAATTTCTAATGTACAGTCATGGATGACCATTAAGAAACGCCAGCATTAAGAAACATATGCTAACATTTCTGATGTACGTCTAGATATATGAGTACTATACCTCTATGCACGCATAGATATATTGGCTTAAGAAACTCGTGCTAGGCTGAAATCTCTGTTTTCTTAATGGTCATCCATGACTCTAGTTTTAGTCCCATAGAATAAAACTGAACAAGGGAGACCCGTGATTGGGACCAAAACACTCTGGAAGTCGAAATCATTCTATCCCCAGTCCTCCATCCGTGGTATATATATCTATACTCATGTATATCTATAATCATACACGTATGTATCCATAATTTAGAAATGCGTTATAATAGAACTTCACATGTAGATATAGATATATAGTGTGCACGTCGATATCTGCACACACATGGTCTGTGTATAATTTTTGTACCTGTGCACTTATCTATCTAGTATATTTAAATGTGTTGTAATCATTGTGTATGCATATGTGTAACTATGATATTAAAATAGTATTGTATGTATGCATATATATACGAGGGAAAGTTTAGACCTAAACGCGGTGGCGTAAACTGCAAGGGCAGAGACTAGAGAGTCGAGAAGATGGCGAATATCAGCATTTTGGTTTTGAGAGGAATGCCTCTTCAATTTACGTGGAGCACAGTTGTAGATTAAAAAGGAGTCTTTAGGAACGTGAAGTCTGATTCGTGACTGAAGTTGACTATCAACTTTGCGTGTCTCCCTCGAGAAACTGGCAAGGCCAGAGCACTCGAAATAGATTTAAGGCGCGTAGAAGCGAACTTGTCTACAGATGAGGAAGAAAAAT
>Ga0209390_10010312_pt1 | contig 10957 bp, 9 predicted proteins | sample BON01_FD_187212 | JGI IMG/M metagenome (GOLD analysis project Ga0209390, IMG submission 187212) | Freshwater microbial communities from Lake Bonney liftoff mats and glacier meltwater in Antarctica - BON-01 (SPAdes) (version 2) | ecosystem: Environmental > Aquatic > Freshwater > Ice > Glacier... | reverse complement strand
AGAATCTTCAAATGTTCGGTTAGGATTTAAACTTCGAAACTAAACTCTCATTCGTGACAAGATCTCGTTCGTAGGCGCTTTAGGCCAAAGTCACGCCAGTGGCGCACGGCGGCAGATCTTGTTCGTAGGAGCTTTATCGCTCTTTCACTTCTTGCGCTCGCGGCCTCAGCAAGCGCCACATGCCCTGACTTCGTCGCATGGCTCCGCCCGGAGAATCAGGTGCACTTTCGCCCTGCTCGCTCGAAAGCGCGGCGTCACCTTTCAAGTTCTTTCTCCCGCGGTGAGAAGCAGTCTTTGCTGCGCCATTGACAATGCCGAGCAGATGACCTGGGTAGAGGTCTTCGTGCTCCTGCATGCTGAGCAGCCAGAGCTATGTGAGGCTCTTTTGTGGACGTATGGCTTTCATGTAGATATATGTAAATTTCTTTGGTGGTGGGCACCAACATCACATCAGATGTACGGCACCTGATCTAAAGGTGAATAGCGTGGTGATGGAATGAGATGAAGTCGAATATGAGTAGAGGCAAGTCACACAAAGATGAGTCTCGTTATGCATGCATCGGACCAACACAACGAACATTTCAACCAGGTTGACGAGATTTTATGTTACTCATGGCGCAAATACGCTGTGTACGCCGGCGGCGGGAGCTACTCTAGCTGAGGGCGCCGGCTATGTATGTTGTGTATCTTGTTGCTATGCGATGCAGATGCGCTGGCCATTGCCAGCAATAACGTTTTTCCAATTCGGCACGATGCACAAGCTCGAGCCCACTGGTAACGAGTCAGGATCCATCAGCCCCGGGTTGATCTTGAGAATCTCCTCTGGCGACATGCCAAAACGCCGCGTAATCGCCATGGCAGTCTCGCCTTTAGTGACGAGCATAGGATGCGCGAAGTAGCGCGGCTCAAGCGTCGGGCGCACGTCCGGATTCATAGAACGAGCGACTCCTGGTCGCCCGTGGTTGAGAGACCATAATGTGATCCAGTCTGATCGGTGCGACGCTGCTATTGAGTACAAGTCGTCGTGCTGCGACAGCAGCATGCGGCAGGGCACGGCAGGCATCAGCACGCCATGAAGCTCGGCGGGATAGCCCATCTCCTGCGACTTGACCGTTTCCACCATGAGCGTGCTGTTAGTGTATGCCATGGCCTGTTCCGGCGTAAGCGACATTTCAACATGGTAAAATCTGACCCCCGAGTTAGCAACGTTGAGCTCTGAGGGGTATGAGTGCCTCTCATCAAAGTTGCAAGATGTGATGCCGTCAGCCTTCAAGCCGTCGAATGAGCCCGTGCGACAGCTTTCGTAGCTTTGGGCCTGCATCACCGACAAAGTGATGCCATCTGCTGACTGTATGTGCACCGACTTCGGTGGGCTCTGGATTTTGCCATCAGCAAAGAAGGTCTTGGAAGACATCGACCGATAGGCGTCTTGCGGAAACTGCACCAACACTGCGGCTTTCTTGTGGTCTTTGTCAATCATAACGTTACCAAAGGCATATGCGTTGCCCGTTGCGCCATACCCAGGGGGGAACATAGGCACAGGTGGGTGGAGCTCTGCCTCCAGACACTGCGGCACGTGCAGCTGCCCGCGGATTTCGCCCTCTGGCACGCGGTCCGAGGGCACGCTGATGTACAAAGACTCCTCGCGCATGTATTTCAGCAGGGTTTTCATGTCAGCTGCCCTTCGCTTGAAAATTCCACTAAATCGAGAGTTCTGCAGCGTCAAGTGGGGTGTTGTGATGACAACCAAGGGCGGCGCTCCAGACGGCATTGCAACCTGCGAACGTGCTGGTCCGTAAATCCCAGCCTCCATGAATTGCGGCACCGCTGAAGAATCGGGCAGCGCTGTCATCTGAAGGAAAATAGTGAGGTGCTGGCCGTCGGGCGACACATCCACTGTGACAAACCCCTCAATATTGCTGCACGGCACGTCTACGCACATGACCGGATGGATCTGGACACAAAAAGAAACCCATGTCAGCTTACAGCGTGCGTATAAGATGGTTTAGCTGCTGTTCCTCGCCAAGCCTGATTTCATATAGCAATATGACTGTTTTCTGGGATATTGACTCCGCGCAGTAGCAGCGATGACAAGAATAGTGTAGCATAGCTTCTTCCCTTCCTTTGCTTTGTTCAAGAAGCCTGTGGCAGTTTGCATGCTGTCGAGCCGTGGCGTTGCACAGTGCTGTATTTCTTGAGTAGAATACCCCCACGCTAGTGGAGGCAGTACAATTGCCGGCCGCCACAGCTGACGAAGAGGCATGAGTGCAGAGAAAGACAAGACAGCATGGCCGAAAGCGTGTGGCACACACAGCGAAAAGCACGGCTGCTGTGCATTGTCAATGGCGCAGCAATGACCGCTGCACGCCACGAGAGAGAGAACTTGCAAGGTGACGCCGCACTTTCGAGCGCGCAGGTCGAAGGTGCACCTGATTCTCCGGGCGGAGCCATGCGACGAAGTCGGGGCATGTGGCGCTTGCTGAGGCCGCAAGCGCGAGAAGTGAAAGCAGCAGGGCGAGTACCCGCATACCAGCACGCATCCTGGCGGCGGCTGGGCCAGCCGCAGCTGATTACAACCTCCCCAGTGCACTTTGCCCACGACTGCAGCCGGTCTTGTCAGCTTTGACTGTTGAATCCAGGAAACTGATGAGTTTAGATCTTTACGGTATCTAAACTAGTACCGTTTCTCCCGCGAAGCCTTATTTTAAGGGTCTTTTTTACACGCTTGTTTGAAATTCAAACGTCAGCCGGAGACGCGGGCCACCGACGACAGCGCCGCCTACATCAGCACGGCGTCCACCTGCTGCGGTCTTTCCCAGTACATGTGTGACTTCCTATGTTTGCATAGATATATATATATATACATATATATATGTATAATATATATATATATATATATATATACATATATATATGTATAATATATATATATCAGGAACCACTTTTCCACACACCGGATCTCTCCTGCTCCAGCGCCCATGAGAATCGCCTCTCTGTTTCCTCTGTGCCCATGCTACACACAACGATTCGCCCTGTTCAAGGGAGCGATTTCGTCCACAAGCACCTCTCCTTTTCTTCTGCGCCCGCGCTGCACAAGGCTCAAAAAGACTGTACTGCTTTTTAACACGCGTGTTGCCCTCTGCTAGATGCCGCTTCAGATGGGTGGCGGGATGGCCGCTGGCCTGTCGCTTGTGCTCCTGCTGGCACTCTCAGTCTGTCCTGCCCCGGCCACAACGGAACCGCCGTCACAATCGCCGGGTTTAGCACTTTTGTCCGAGCTCAAAATTGAGGTGGCCAGGAATGGGGCATGGGGCACGCTCGCCAAGGTATTGATGGCTCGCCCGTTCCTCGGCAGACACGTGCGCGAAGTGCTTTTGCCCGCAGGAAAGGGCACGTGCTTTTCGGCGCTCGACTGTTCCATTGAAGCGGCGCACGAGTTTCACAAAAAGGCGCTAAGGCAAGCCAGACGCGCCCACACGTACTCACGCCGGCTCCAGGAGACGCAGCGCAGCTTGAACCGATCACGTCGCTTGCACCGGCGCGCCATTGCAGTGTCCTCAGGCCACAGTTCTGCTTCACTGCCGCAGATCGCCATACGCGAGATGGAGCTGCATCTAAAGCAGCAGACGAATGATTTTCTCGCAACCGCAGACGCCAAGCTCCAGGAGATTGACACGATGAGTCTCAACTTGGACTTCGAGATGGCACAAGAGCTTGAGGGCATCGAGCAGGCTCTCCTGTACGCCACGCACCAGCATACCAACGACAAGCAACACACTGATTCGCTGGCCAACCAGCTTTTGGCAGAACGGGTTCGAGCCGAAGCTGCCGAGGCTCAGGTCCAGAATATGCAGGTTGAAGCCAAAGAAACGGAAATGCTTGCAGCGGATTCGCGCATTCTCATGGACCAGGTGCAGGCCCAAAACGCAGAGGACTTTGCCTCGAGAAACAGCCAGGCATCCTCCAAAGTGGCTCAACTAAATGTGGAAATTGAGCACCTGAGATTTGAGCTCAAATCTCAGGTGCTCCAGACTGAACAGCACCTGAGCGAGACCGAAAAGTCTGGCGATGCTATGCGCACCGCAAGATACAGTGCAGAGAGGCTCGCAGAGCAATACAAACAGACTGCCGCCGTAGCGCAAGAAGCTGCACGGGAGATGAAACGGCAAACAACAGCACAACAAACGGCACTGCAGCAGCAGGGCGACGCACACGAACAGGAGCTCGGCGCACTGCAGTCGCAACTCACAGAAATCTCCGCAAAACTGAGAGAGAGCGAGCAGAAGATGCGCGAGCAACAACTCGAAAAACAGCAGGATCTGCGCGCTGAAAAAGAGCTTTCACAGCTCTACCAGCACGAGCTTGCCCTCCAACGCTCAGCCAATTTTCTCCTGCTGACCACCGCCGACGAGGCCACAGCGGCAGCAGCTCGATACTCGCTCGCTGCAGATGAAGCTGTGGCAGCTCTCGCGAGTGCCTCCTCCAAAGGCTGGGAGACACAAAGTGCGGATGCCATGTCTACCTTGTTTCTCGCAGCAGACACACCAGTGTCTTGCGGTGTCTCCTCCTGCATGCGCGGGCAGCCGCTATGTGATATGCTGCGCGGCGCATCGAGCACCTCTGACGCGAGGACGGAGGGAATGGAGACCTCGTCCGCGGAGTTGCCGCACCAGGCTGTGGCCTCGTTGGTGATGCTTATTTTGGGCACGGGCATGAGTGTGGTGTCGCTGGTGTGTGGGTGGAATGGCGTGCCGGACGAGAAGTCGCGGGTGTGTCTGCGCGTGCAGGAGGTGCAGACAGAAGGCCCGACGGTGGAGGAGATGGAGACTGGGTGGCGGGGCAAGGTGCAGGGGGCAGATGCGGAGAGGGCAAAGGTAGAGCAGCGGATGGAAGGGGTCCAGAGCGCGCTGGAGGTGCAGCAGATGTGCAGTGTATCGCTGCAACATCAGCTTGAGTGGGAGCAGCAGTTGTTGCAGGAGGAAAAGCGGAAGTGGGTACTGGATGTAGAAGATCTACACACGCAGCTTGGAGAATTACAGACCACCAAACACCTGGCGCTTGAATCTGCCGAGAAAGTGCGGCGGGGTTTGCAGGCAGACATGGCTGGGGCGCAGCGTAAACTCGAGGCGAAGCAGCAGAGTGCAAAGCAACTGCAGCAGCAACTTAGCAACGTTGAGAACACCCACAGCAAGGCGCTCGAATCCGCTGAAGTGCTTCGACAAGATCTGGAGGATGAGTATCGCAAGGCGCTCGCATCCGCACAAGAGCTGCAGCGGGATCTGCACAAGGTGCAGCGCAAACTCGAAGCAGAGCAGCAGAGCGCCAGTGACCTGCAACAGCAGCTCTGTGACGCCGAAACCACAAATAGCACGGCGCTTGCATCTGCCAAGGCGGTGCGGAAGGATCTCGAGGCAGACGTGGCCGGGGCGAAACGTGCACTGGAGGCAGGGCAGAAGAGCGCCAGCGTGCAGCTTCAGCACGTTCAGCAAGATGCAGAAAAGGCACAGCGGCAAATGGCAGAGCTGAAAGAGACCTTGCAGAAAAAGACCAAGGCCGTCTGCTCGTTGCAACAGCAGGTGCAACAGCAGAAGCTCATTCTCCTCGCGGCACAGCGGCAAGAGGCCGCACAGGCTAGCACGGAGGACGCAGCAGAGAGTGCAGGGATGGCGGGGAGAAAGCAAGAAGACGAGACCAAAGCGAGGAAGAGTATGCTTTCTAATGAAAGCCCCACATCGCTCGTCAAGCCGCTGGCACTCAATCTGCGCGAGCTCCTCAAAGTTTCACCGTCGCCCCGTTGCGCGCCCTCGCCTCGCGTCTCTGCAGCCCTTTCTGGAGCCGAAGCTAATGCCTCATCCCATACACTGTTGGCGGGCGAGGGCGCTGCTGTAAGGACGATTGTGCAGGAGATTGAAAACAGAGAATGGGCGCATACCACTTCGTTGCACGTCCTGGTCGATACGTGCTCGTCGCCACCAAGAGCGGCACAAGGCGTGATGAAAACGCGCGTGGGGGAGGTGCAGCACCCAATAGGACTGCAGCTGTTTTCGCCGGACATGGCGCCAGGAATGCGGCACGTGTCGCGCGCAAGCGCGCAGGAAGAGCACTCGGGGAGTCCTGGCGCCATGCCGAAGGAGGCCGACGACTTTGACGCTGCTGCCTGCGCGGTACCAGCCGTGCCGCTGCCGATGAGCCAAGAGCTGAATGGCGAGTTTGAGTGGGCCGCGCACACCTCGCGTACCGCCTCCGTGGCCGGCTCGGTGGCGGACGACGCGCGAAGCGAAATCAGTGCGTGCGATAGCGAAGACTCCTTCTACTCGGTCAACTCAGCCACGGGCAGTGTGCGCTCGCTGACCTCGAACTTTTCTGAGGCCAGCGGTATCTCGTTGAATGCCATGTCACAGGCGGCCACGCAGGCAAGCGGTGGCAGCCGTGCGGAACGGGAGGCAGCTCGGCGCGAGCGCCACGAACGACGCGCCAAGCGCGCAGTCAAAGCCTCATCTTCTTCTTTGCTTTTTGGCGACGGAAAGGAAAACTCACACAACGGCGTCAACAGGGCGAGTGTGCTGTCGTCGCGAGGGCTTCGCGCCAAGGTATGAATATATATATGTATATGTAAATATATATATACATATATATACGTAGGGTCTGGCACGCTTCGACCTCTCGTCAGCTTATATTTATTATATACATGTACATATATATAGGGTCTGGCGCGCTTCGACCTCTCGTCAGCACCGTCAATGTCCACGACCAGCATGTCCGTAGGCTTTGTGGCTGCTGGTGAGTTGCCGCAAGGTCTTCCTCCTCTTCCTCCTCCTCCTCCTCCTCTGTTTCCCCCGCCTCGTATCTTCGCACGCACGGGGCAGCGCCAACCCGCACGCACGCACACATACACTCACCATTTCTGCTCCGCTTCTCAACTCTCCCTCAGCACGCTGCCACACTCGCCTGTGCATACGAATATGCTGCACATTTGTACTCACACGGATGTGTACAAGTTGTGCTGCATGAGCTCGAGTGAGAATGTGCACGTGCGAGAGAGAGTCGGTGTATAATCTGCGCATTTGTACCCGCGCGGACGTGAACAAGTTGTGCTGCATGAGCTAGAATGAGGGTGTGTGTGTGCGAGAGAGAGTCGGTGCATATTCTGCGCACTGGTACTCACGCGGACGTCGACCAGTTGTGCTGCATGGGATCGAGTGAGAATGTGTGCTGCATGCGCTAGAGTGAGAGTGTGTGCGTGTAAGAGAGAGTCGACTTGTCAGCGAGAGTCAACACCAGTTGTGCTGCATGAGAAAGAGTGAGAATGGGTGCGTGTCAGCGAGAGTCGGCGTGTATTCTGCGCATTTTTACTCACGCGGACGTGTACGAATGCGTGCAGCAATTCGGGATTCGATTCGTGAGGCTCCTAGCACTGCGTCCGCATCTTGGCAGGTCGTGCGCGCTGTCTCACACACACACGCCTTCACTCTAGCTCATGCAAAACAACTCCAGCTTCTGCTGCTGTTAACTTCCCTCTCTCTTTGCTCTGCTCTGCACGCCACAGCTGCTGTGACCTCCCCTCTCTCTTTTTTCTGCCCTGCCTGCCCCGTCTGTTACAGCCTATCCCACCTGCAGTGACATTTTCAAAAGCTCGAAGCCAACGCTCGCAGGTCTCTTTTGCAACGTTTCAATGAAAAGAGACCTGCGAGTTTTGGCTTCGAGCTTTTGAAAATGTCACTGCAGGTGGGATAACCTGTACCTTCCCTCTCGCTTTGCTCTGGTCTGCATGCCTGTCTGTGCATTTAGATATGGAGTTGCACATCCGCGTCGGTATGGAGTGGCTACGACTAGTAGGCTCCTTAAAATTATAGCTCTCTTTTGCAAAAGTGCCCTATTAAAGAGACTATATTCTGCAGAGATATGGAGCTGAAGATGCGCGTCGGTATCTTGCTGTCTACGTCTTCCTCCTCGTGCTTGCTCGAGCTTTTACCTGTGTCTAACCCGAGTCTTGCTGTGCGCGTATCAGCGTCTTGCTCTCAAGAGCATCTGTGACAGCAAGACACAGACAAGCGCACAGGAAAACACAGATAAGCACACAGGAAAACACAGATTGAAGCTCTTCGTGCTCTCAAGAGCATCTGTGACAGGAAAACACAGGAAGACACAGACAAGCGCACAGGCAAACACAGACAAGCACACAGGAAAACACAGATAAGCACACAGGAAAACACAAATTAGAGCTCTTCGTGCTCTCAAGAGCAAGAAGAGCAAGACTTCAAACTGTGTTTTCCTGTGCGCGCATCTGTGTCTTCCCCTCCTCTCCTGTGTCCTCTTATCATTGTCCTTCTGTGCCTTTGTCTATATCTTCCTGCCTGTGTCTTCCCTCGTGTCTGTGTCTTCCTGTGACCTTGTCTATGTTTCCCCCCCCTTCGCCTGTGTCCTCGAGCTCACATCTATATCTTCCCCCTCTCTCCTGTGTCGTTTTATCTATGTCTTCCTGCACTCTTGTCTATGTCTTCCTGTCTACGTTTTCCTGTGCGATTGTCTGTGTTTCCCCCCCCTCGTCTGTGTCCTCTTTGCTTGCACATGCTCGTATCTGTGTCTTGCACCCCCGCCCTCCACTAAACAATTCAGCCCCACACCCCTCGTCTCCCATCCCCCACCCATCCTGCCCCAAAACCCCACCCCCAACTCATCCTGCCCCACCATCATCCCACGCGCGCATTTCGCATACGTTCCTTTTCGTTGTGTGCGCGATGGGGAAGGCAGGTGGAAATGTGAGAAAGACGGTACAGCCACACACCTCCGAGGACCCACGCCCCTACCTCACCAACCTCCTCGCCACTCTTCCTCCTCCTCCTCCCACGCCTCCAAGTCATCGGGGGTACCGAGACTCGCTGCTCGCGCACATCTCGCCCTAGGGCACGGCGCTGCGGTGCAGGGAAATGCGCGCAGGATGCATCAGCCGCACGTCCAACGCGCCATGCAGCGCTTGTCGCCCTCGTGCGCCGGTGCACTGCGCGACATGCTCACCCGCTCCGATGACTCGCCCACGAAGTGATGGTGTAGTGATCGTAACGCCCCAGCATTTTTCCGAAATGTCAGTGGTGATGTGGCGTGCGCGACATGCTCGCCCACTACGCAATCGTGCTCGCAACGCACTATCATTTCCTGAAATAGTGGTGGTGTGGCAGGCGTGCCAGTCGCGTGGAAAGTTAGGGGAAACCTCTTGGATCGAGAGGTTTCGGCAATGTGTGTTGCAGTGGTGAGGCGTCTTGCAGTTGCAGTGTGTGTGTTGCAGACGTGAAGGGAAACCTCTCGAATAGCTCTACTGTCTGCCTGTGAGCGCACTGTCAAGTTGCAGCTCACTGCAACCCAACCTGTCACACGAACACACGTGCGTGCAGAGAGAAGGCACAACCAGAGATGCGGGGATGAGAGACGGAGGCAAACACATCGAATGCCGAGGGAAACGGCACAGCAGGCGAGAGGGACTATATTCATAATGTTGAAACTGTACTAACACTGATGATGATTATTGCTTTTATAACTTGAAACAGTAATTCAGTACCCTTGATTGAGGGTCTGTGTCGCTCAAATCCATGGCAGGCGAGAAAGACTATCTTTATTATGTCGAAACTACACTAACACAACCATGTACCAGTATCGGGCCCTTATATTAAATTAATCATGTGCTTGCTCTCTTTTTCCCGCAACCCCCTCCCTCCCCCCCCCTTTCCTCTTCCTCTGAACCCGCTTACTTTTCCTCCCTTACTTCGATCTCCCCTTCGAAATCCCATTCCTCTTAAGGAAACCTAAAGCCTAATTCATGCCACAGTAGTGACCGTGACAAGAAAGACTTGATATGTTGTGACTTCAGTTTTCGTCACGGTCGCAGTCGCTACAACTTACTGGAAGTACAAGGATGACTTCTGTTGTCACTTCTGCCGTCCCTTGCTTCCTGTCGTGCCCTTCAAATCCCCCCTCTTTTTGGTCGTCCCCTCCTCTCTGCTCCTCTCCTAGTCCTCCTCTTCGGAACATCCACTTGAGGCCGCTACGACGTGACTCTCTTCTGCCAGGCCAAAAAAAGGAAAAGGCGAAAATCTCCTCGAGAGAAATCTGGAGTCACATGACGACTGTGCCAAGACTAAGAGAATCAAACATTTTATAAGCTGATTCTCGTCATGTGACATGAAGAAAAACTGAAGTCGATGGCTTTTCACCAGTGTGCATATATTAGCGATGAAAATAGAATTAAACATCCTAAACTCATTCTTGTCACGGTCACGGTCGTCGTGCGACTCAGGTTTCCCCTTGAGTCTCCAGTGATGTTCAATGTTGGTGATAATTGTAGCGCCACGAATTGGATGTAAGTCCAGATACACGAGTGAAGAAAATCTAAGCATAAAATTTTTGTTCCACTTGACGCTAAACCGAAAATCGGAGGGATTTATCATGTGGAAAGCGCTTGGAACACCACTATTGTTGTCACGGTCTTCATGTGACACAAGTTTTTCCTTGAATCTAGTATCTCGGATCCGCACGTTCTGCCTCTAGCAGCCGTTTCTGAGGTACAATATTTGTGTATGGTACAGTGTGCAACACAAATGTGTCAAACGAGACGTGTATACATGAATCGAATCTAACGCCTATCTGGACATTCTTTGTATGCCTTAAGTCCCTTGTGCAAAATGTCAAAGAGGCAAAGAGAAAATGTTTGTGTGGTTGTACGTGTATGTAAATATATGTATATGTATATTGTATATATATTCGTATTTTGTACATAAATATATATGTGTGTATACATATTGATATGCATATATATATCATATATAAATATATACATATATATGTATATACATCGATACATAAATACATACATGCACATACATACATATGCATATACATATAAATATACATACATATATAATATACATATATATATATATATATGTATAAACATATATGTATATAT
>Ga0209390_10010311_pt1 | contig 10958 bp, 2 predicted proteins | sample BON01_FD_187212 | JGI IMG/M metagenome (GOLD analysis project Ga0209390, IMG submission 187212) | Freshwater microbial communities from Lake Bonney liftoff mats and glacier meltwater in Antarctica - BON-01 (SPAdes) (version 2) | ecosystem: Environmental > Aquatic > Freshwater > Ice > Glacier... | reverse complement strand
CCCCCACTCGCATACACCTACACACAAACACACACACGCGTTGTTTCTTTCTCGTTTGCGCGCGCGCGTGCGCAAACGCTTCATCTCATACTCACACTCGACCTTGTTCCCACACTCATTTTCTTCCTTCCACATATATTCCCTTACAATTGCGCACACGCATGCACGAGCTTGCGCTCTTTTCTGCTCGCTCTCTTTAATCCTTGTATTTCCTCTCTCTCTCTTTCTCTCTCTCCCTTTCTGTTTGTCTCGCTCCCTCTCCCTCTGCCCCCCTCTCCCCCCCTCTCCCTCTTTCTATTCCTGCTCCCCTCACTTTCGCTTTGTCTCCCACCTCCCTGGCCCCTCACACCGTTCTCATAGGTATTCACGCGAAATGGACGTGCCTTACTTGGGCCCAATCCCGGTCTTGGTTTTCATCCTTGCACCACCCTGCATCGTGTGCGTGGGCACTTGGCTCTTGACGAAGAGTTGGATCCTCAACAACATTCTTGCAATTTCGCTCATCATCTTTTTCCTCACGAGCGTCCGGTCTGTACCTGTTTGATGTGCTTAAGTCTTGCGTTTTGGGTGTAGTCAGTGTCTACAGTAGACTCTATTTTTGTCGGTACTACTCATGTTGTGTGTCCAGCTAGAGCCTCGTGCAAATTCCGTGGTAGTATTCGAGTCTCTGGTATTTTCTCCCTGTTCGTTGTGTTGTTCATCCGCCGATTGTCTTGAACATGGCCAATGCAACGTCCTAGCTCATCACTAACCCCCACACACGCACACGCCCACGCACACGCCCACACACACAGGCTTTCATCACTCAAGGTGGCCAGTTCGCTGCTAACGCTTGCATTTTTTTACGACATTTTCTGGGTCTTCATCTCATCCTCAATCTTTGGCAAGAACGTCATGGTGACAGTGGCAACGGGCCTCAATGTTCCCATCAAGATCCTCGTACCGTTGATGATGTCGCATGGCAAGAACATGCAGTTCACACTCATCGGGTTGGGCGATATCGTGTTGCCGGGACTGCTCATTTGCTTCTGCCTACGGTTGGATGACGCCAAGGGTATCAGTAAGCGATCGGGGTATTTTGCCGTCGTGATGGTGGGCTACTGCATTGGCCTGACAATTTGCGAAATTGTCGTGGGCACGTTTCACTGGGCACAACCTGCCATGATCTATTTGGTTCCGGGCACCCTGATCCCTTTCGTCTGGAAAGCGCATTCAAGGGGAGAGATCTCCGACGTGTGGGAGGGACTCAAGAGCCACCACCGACTTGACGACTCTGGCATGAGCCACCCTTAAATGCCCCAATGTCTCTTCTCGCACACAAGAGCACTATCCCTCGAGCACTATCCCTCTACGAGGATCCTTTGCTGGAGTATTTCCCTCTTTAATCACAGCACAGACACGATCAATGGGGTTTGGGCGCGGAGGGAGACCCTCAAGTGTGCAAGACATCTGCCCATTGGACATGCTTCGTCAAATCTACATGTTTAAACCCATGATCCTTCGGGAGGTGGCTGATACAGGATGGTCAAGACCCATAAAGTGGCTTGTTGTGCAGATCCCTTTCCACCAAATAGCCACCTTCAAGGGCGTCCACGGCACCCAAAATTTCTAGGGCTCTTTTGTTGAAAATGACCTTCGAAGACAAACAATCCTGTGGGTCTTCGCCACCCTGTAGTCACACGAAATATCCGCTTCTTCTAGCCATTATCGCTATCTTCTTAATGTCCGATTCTTGACGTAATTACATTCATTATGCTTATCGTGTACTGCATCTTATCACCTGCTCTTCTTTTTGCCCTCGTCTCTTGTGGTGTCGGCAACAGCGCCGGGCCGAAAGCAAAAAGGATAGCTCCGGAATTGCGCCACGCCAGCCACTGCCCTAGGACGGGCGTGATGTTCGTTTGTGTTGTCGTGAAGGCTGGCAACGCTAGTGCCAAAAGCACCTTCAAAAACAGAGCGATTTCCGGGTTCGTGGACTGCGATCCACGAACTAATTTTGTGTTAATTTAGAAATCGCGGAGTCACCACGACGAAGAATGGAGAAGTGGGAGGGAGGACGAGAGCGAGGACAAAAAGTTGCAGCAGCATGGTGCCATGCACGCGTCGCAGCATCGCGCTGCTGTTGCTTGCGCTTGTGGCGTGCGAGCTCCTGGCGGAGGCCCAAGCACATTGACACACTCTGCAACACACTGCACCACACTGCAACACACTGCAACACACTGCAACACACTGCAACACACTGCAGTTGACAAACTCTGCCGTCAACCACCCTCGCCCCCCGGTCCCTCACCTGTGCCCCTCACCCTCGCCGGCGCGTGTCGCGCAGGTAGGCGTTTACCGCCCGGTTGCAACAGCAGCAGTTTGCCTGCTGGCTTCTTCTAGCTGCTTCTTTTGAACTTGCTGTCTTCACCAACTGTGCAGTTTCTGCAAGAAAACTATCGTGACCGTGTGCAGTGCTCGAGCAGGCACATGGTCAGCACACAGCTACAGCGCACATGGTCTTGTACACAGCTACAGTGTGTAGTGAGACAATAAGACAAGACATAGTGTAGTGTAGACAGCACGAGATCATGTCTGTACAAAATATTGCCACGCGAAGAGAAGTTGTGGAATTTCGGTGGGACACACAAATTACACAAACGATTCCTTGCTGAGAGTAGTGGAATTGCAAGGGCTGGAAATAGAAGGGAGAGACAACGTGGTGAGGGTCCACGAGCATCTGTTTTAGGGTCACCGTGCATCTGTTTTGATGGACATTAATAATTCGGAAATAAGAAGTGTACATGTATACTATTACCACTGACCGGTGTCTAACCCACGTCCAAGACGCCGCGCACAGCGAGTGTAGACATCAAGAGTTTTGATGGACTTGACCTTATGCATCACGATAGCGTTGACAACATGCGATCAGAAGCAGTGGTTGCGACGATGGCTTGTCAACTGAGTGCACGCCCAATTTGATAGGTACTGAATATAGGGAGCGAGCCAGAAAATCAAGACAGAGAGCGACAGAAACAGGAACAAAGACAGAGGTGCAGTTTTTGTTTCATTTGAAGTCAAGTGTTCTACAGTGTCATCGCATCTTGCTGAGAAACGGCAGAGCTACTAGTGCAGGCATGCACGTTTACCATTTAAGACAAAGACGCATGCGCAATGCATCTAGAAGACTCGGGCAGCTAATCCTAATCGTGAGCCGCGATAGCGCGTACCGATACCACACCCTCCGGCACTTGGACTCGCTCCCAGTACTCGGTGATGCCCCCTCCACTGCCAATAGACTCATCGACCTGGAGCACGGTGCCTGGATCACCAACACACCAGCGGGCAAGCCCTGATACTTCCATAGCGCCACGAGCGTCCTCGACTTGTGTGAATTCACCAGCAACATACACGCACGACCCTGCCAGCGTGCCGTGGATTCGGATGGAGGTGAGCACATGAACAGCGCCATGGACGCCCTTGCCGACACCTTCCCATACACCAGAGAAAAAGCGCGCAACATTCCTGGCAGGCTTGCCGCCCGCGGAAGCAAACTGCCCGCCAACATAGAGGTACTCGCCGACAAAGGCAAGCGCCCACACATCCCCATCCACACCGCACACGCCCGAGTGGAGACGCAGACAGTCGCTATCGACAAGCCCAGCCCAGTAACCCCCACTTCCAGTTCCCTCAACACCTTCCCACCTTGCGACATTCTCCACGCGCACGCCACCAGCCAAATGGAAGCGTCCGCCAACATACACATCAGTCGCCTGACCAGCCGCCAGAGCATACACCATACCCTTGACCCCTTCGCCCATAGCCTGCCAGCTTCCACCGCCAGTGCCAGCGATACCCGAGCGCTCGACATTGCCAGTAGCATCAAGTCGTATGCCCTGCGAGGCTATGTCCTTGGAGGCCTTGTAGACTGCGACACTTGCAGCACTGACATCTCCTGCACCTGTGAAACGACCACCCACAAAGATCTCAGTGCCCTTGACCAGCACAGCCAGGGCAATGCCGTGTAGCGGAACACCACCCAGAGCACCCCACTGACGGCTGTTTTCGTCCCAGAGCGCAAGGCCGCCGGTGATGATGGAGCCCGACGACTGGTGCACTCTTGTAAAGGAGCCACCAGCCACTAGAAGACGCCGCTGACGATGCACAAGCTGAAGCGAGCTGACACTCCCGTCAACTCCGAGCGCTAGGGTGCGTACCGCCTGCCGATCATATGCGACGATGCCGTTGACTCGCGTGCTGTTGACCTGGGCGAAGCTGCCTCCCATGAAGACGCGTCCTTTCGAGGCCACTATCGCACGAATGGAGGAGCTGATGTTGAGCCTGGCCATGTCGACTTTGGGCGGCAGGTGCATCGGACCCGGGCCCGAGCTAATGAAGCCACGCAGCCCGCAATTCTCGACGGCCTCTTGCCTGTGGGGCCATGGCGCACCAAAAGCCTGGCAATGAGTATCCTCGGCTGTCCCGCCCAACCACATCTCCACACCCACAAAAGCACCCAGCAAGGTGCCCGTGCGATTGATACCCTGCTCCATGATCTCCACCTTGACGTCCCTTGTACCAGCGCCTGGGGATATATTGCAAAGCAACTGCTCATCGCCAACAAACTGAGCGCCGCCGACACATGCCTCCCACCGCACAGAGCTATATTTCATTCCCCTGATGGTGTAGGTGTACGGGGTTGTGACAAACACAGAGATGTTTCCGTAGATCGCTGCTCGGTAGCCACGGGAGAGCAGCGATCCGAAGTTGCGGCCGTGGATTGTTACTTGTGTTGCCGTGAAAGGATCTGACACCGCTGGCACCACGCTCAAGACCTGTGGTCTGGTCAACACTTTGAGCGTGAAGTACTGGGCGAGGGACAGAGATACAGAGGCATCGTTGCTACCCATCTGCACGCTGCAATAGCTCTGTCCGCTGAATCCCGTGGCCACTTCCAACGTCAGCGTTCCCAACGGATCAATCGAAGGGTAGTGTGCAAACATTCCTGGCGCTGTGCTGGCACACTTTACCACAAACCGCAGGTAATCTCGCGAGGCGTTCGCAAGATTGGCGAGGGCAGCGACATTGGCAAACCCCGAGAAATTCTGGAGCCCAGCACCGTCTACTACAGTGAGAGAGGGCAATAAGGTGAAGGGCGGTAGCACCTCGAATCCGTCGACAGTCAGTTCAAAGAAGAAAGGCTCTGATGCATTTTCATTGGCACCTCCCCGAGCCCCGTTGTCTTGAATCGCGACTTGGATAAGCGCCTTGCCGCGCCCAGCACGTGCTAGCGGCAGGATCAACGTGCCGCTTGAATCCGCAGTGGGTGCATCGAAGAAGAGCTCGTGTCCAGATTGAAGAGTTAATACAAACGAGGCTACCTGCGTGGCAAGCTCATCGACGGGCTGGACGACTTCAAAGGCGCCGTCAATGGTGCGCACAGCATCAAAGAAGACGCCCGTGATTGACATTTCCATAACACATCTCACCGTGCGGTCGTCGCGAAAGATAGCACCATCAACTGCGATGGTGTCAAGCGCCATCACACTGTAAATATTATTCGTGGTAGATCGCTCTGCCCGAAATTGCACTTCCAATCCCGCGCCTTGCAAAAAGCCGCCTGTAAAACTAACGTTGGCCTTTGCCCATTCGTGGTAGTTTGTCTGCGCGCCAGTCTTTTTCCACACACTCGTCCAGTTATGCGCGGGATCACCTCGCGCCAGAAGCTCGAGCGATCCCATGGGGCCAACAAACGGAGTTATTTTCTCATATGAGCCTTCCCCATCAAACATGTGGTAGTAAAACGAGAAGACCACTTCTGCGGCCATATCTTGTCGAGACGTTGTCTCAGTACCACCTGAAATTGCAACATTGATGATGCTGCTAGCCACACCTCGGAGAGGCGCACTCTGGATGAAGCCGTAATCGCCGCCTTTGTAAGGCACTTCGTAAGCATTAGCTGCTGCATAATAGTCAACATCACTGCAGATGTCGTCGACGTCTGCAATGACGGGCAAATCCCTGCAGTTCTTAGCCCCTTGGCCATGTTCAGGTCCAGTCCCATAATAAATTGGGGGAAACCCACTTGATCTCATGGGCACCACACGCCGATCATAGCGTATCCATGGGATTTCGACAGCAGTTACGTTGAGTTGCGACGCATTCATGTAGCCGCAAAAGTCATCCTTAAAGTCACAATCAAAGTTGTGTGAATACAAGGTCGCAAGAGATGCCGACTCGTTGAGGCCAACAGTGTATGTCACGTTGGTCCAGCGGCACACATAATACTTGGCACCGTTGTCTTTGAGGAGCGGTCTGTCGTTGATTGGATCGACAGAGACGTTGATCGCGACGAGTGTCGAGGCCCTGCCGCCAAATTCGACATCAGCATCATCCTCGATTTGGATGAACATGCGAAAGTCACCGGAAAAATCTGTTGCCATCCGGAAAGTGAGATTGCCATCAAGAGTGATAGCAAACTCCGGGACAATCTGGTGCGTGTTGCTCAAGTTCCAGCCGAAGACGTTAATCGGTTCTAGATGTGATAAAGTAAAGTTGACCTTTTGGTATGTTTCCCACGCAAGAATACCCGGTTTGATCTGTGTTGCAAATGAGTTTTGTGTAAGGGTATCCTGTCCTTCGACAAGTTGAAACAATGTTTGAGAGGGAACGAATGAGGGCTTATAGTTGAGCTTCTTTACATTGATGAGGAAAGAGACTTGGGTTGACGATGGAGAGCCACCCGTGACTAGATTGATCGCCGTGCCGTCGTGCATTCGAGCATACAACCGAATCTCTCCGAACGTTTGATCCTTGGCTTCAAAGGATACCAGCCCTTGCAGCACCCCATCCTCATTAATCTGAAAAGAAAATGTGGGAGCCTGCCTGAAGAGGGCTTCCATCTCAGCGGTTCGATTCGGAAGCACGGGCGGCCATTCGGTTGTGGAATTCAGTAGCGAACAATTGACTCCTCTTGCCCGTTCAGCCATTGTGCGCAGTGCGGCATTCTCAATTCTGCAGGGGAAAGGCTCAGGAGGATGCGTGATGTTATTGACGCCCCATTCCCAGGAGTAGTTTTGAATTCCAGCGCCCTCGGCAAACACATCCGGTGCGAATATTTCAACCCTGGGCCCGGCGTCACCATCCACTTGAATGTCGAGCGTGCTGCGGATAATCGGCGGATCATTGACGGGATAGACTTGAATGATAAATTCCCGTACTACAGGCTCATTGGCAGCGAGCAATTGCCGACTTGCAGCACCCTCCAGAGGATCAGAGGCACGCTTTTCCATGACGACTCGGAAACGAGCCTTTCCAGTCTGTCCTGGGCGAGGTGTGAAGGAGAGAGACCCTTTCGTGGGTCCCTTCTCCACCACACGAGGTGCTCCATCATCAGTAAAAAGCAGCCGGTTCAACCCACTCTCCTCAATGGCCTCTGTGCGGAACACGACATCGCGGCAATTAGCAGGCGGCTCTAGCGGGTCGACCGCCGGCGAGCACAGGTGCGGCGTTGCCGGACTACACAACTGCACTGGAGGGATCTCTCCACAGGGCAGCTGGGTTCTGGGAACAGTGCCCCGGAGTAGCACCGTTGAACACGTGTCGCCTGCCTGAAAGATCTCGGCATCTTTTCCAGACATCGCTGGCCTTTTTTTGTATCCACTGCAGTCTGTGGTAAGTGAGTGGGTAAGCTGCCGGATTCCACGCAACCCGTAGGCAATTGGGGCGCGGATTGAATTGCCGCCGGCAAGAGGCTCCTCAGATAGCACCTGCTCAGATTGAATCAGTACACCTCAACTAACACAAGGCAAACATGTGCATGTGACTGCAGAAGAGATGTCACACGTGTGAGCAAGCCACGGTGTGACACTTGTGAGCGTCACGGCACGCAGCAACTAACACAAATGCACACGCTGTCAACGCTCCGCAATGACCACTGTCTTAAAGATATTCCAAGGCAGTCCACACGTGCATCGCGACCTCCCACGCAAACCAAATCGTATAATACACACCTGAAGTTGACGGAAATGAGACACCTTGCGCTGTGTGATATCATAGTTTTGGCCCGCAGCAAAGATAGATATTGCATTGTCGTCCTCGGCGGCTACATAGACAAAGTCTTCAAGCGGTGACATAGTGGCAGCAGCCGAACCATCAAGCCCCACCACTTCCTGGAATCTGAATTCATATGCCAAAGCACCCTCGTCGGCACTGGCCGCTATCAAAAGTGTCATCCTCCCTGCCACGACTCCTCCTTCTACTACGCCAGGCCAGCCCATTCCAGGATCACCACCACCGACTACGATAGAACTCCATTGGCGCACGCGCCCAGCAGATATCCTCAGCGCAGCCTGATGCACGAGAATCTCCTCTCTACGAACAGGGGCCCCGCCGAAACGTTTGCCATGCGACTCGTCCGTGTACGCTAGCAGCTCAGAGAAGCGCTTGTGCACGCGGTCCCACTGCAGGATCGATGACATGGGATGCGCCGTGTGGTTGCACTGTGCGTTGGGCTCTGTAGGTTCGCACACAGACTGTGCAACTGCAAGATACATCTCGCCATCTACGTCCTTGAACGAGTGCATAGAAGTGGCTCCGCGCAGTCCATCTCCCATTGCCCAACCCTCTGTCTGGCCGTTGGCCTGGCACTCCAGCGACGCTGGGGATGCAGTGCAGTTTGAAGAATTGGAGGGGCTGTTGGCATCGAAGGCGCGAGGGGTGGCTGCTATGGAGGAGAAGCTGGCGTCTCCAGCTGTTACGTTGCCTCCAAGAATCTGATACTCGTTGAACAACGTGCCGTTCCATTTGAGCAGCGCGGAAGACATGTCATAATTCGAGAGGTACTGTGCGCGACCGGCGCCGCTCCGCCAGGAAACCTCTGGGGCAGAGGCCTTCTGACGTGCTGCAACTGCAAGGAAGGTGCCCTCGTCGTCGATGTTGAAGGCGTGCAAATGATACGCCGCCGTCACAGGAAGAAGTTGATACTCCGAAAATGAGCCTGCCGACGTTTTGAGAAAGGGGTTGTAGGCGTAACGCACAAACCTGAACATGCGCACGCGCGTCTCATCGGCATTTGCACCTGCAAACTCTGCCACGCCAACAAGATCCACGATCCCATGGATTGCGTGTGCAACTGTCACGTGTTCGACTCCAATAGCACCGCTCGTGGCGATCGGGAAGAAAGGCTCAAAGCCGTTGCCCCAAACTACGCGTCCATTGTCGAGGCGACGTGGCGTGTCCTCATTCCACCGGTAGATGTGGGAGTACACACGCAAACAGTCGGGAATTTCGTGATCAGGCAAATTGATCCCGTTCCTCGACAGCACATCCTTGTTGTCTGCAGACCAATACGCCACTGCCAGGAAGTGTTGCCGAGACTCCCGCACAAAAAAGTGCTTGACTGCTCGAGGCAGCAATGCCAGAGGCTGCACTGCGCAGTCGCGTCGTGTCATAGGGCGCGGCTCAGAGCATGTGTCTTGCGACTGGCGCATGACTGCATCTTTGAAACATGTGCCGCAGATGAAGTCGGTACGATTGTTGGAATGCAGCGCTATCTCCTCGGCTGATTTGCACAAACAAGAACAGCCCGCTGAGTCGTAAGTCAGACGTGCCATGGGGAGAGAATGGTGCAGATAGAAGCCATTTCCATCCCAGAGGTAGACATTGGTCGACCCGTAAGCATTTGCAACCACAAGAAATTCGTTGACCCCACTCTCCTGCGTCTCAATCTCGAAATACACAATGTCAACTGCAGAGCCATCAGCATCCAGCACTTGAACTGTTTCGAACTTGCCAAACTTATCTCCTGCCCCCCCCGAACGCGGCTTCCACTCCATTATGACGGCGGCACCTGCAGCAGAGCGGCTGTTGTCGAATGCGCCGAGGGCTAGCATCTGACGGCCTTTCAAAAGGAACGGACGCACGATCTGCGCCGTGCGCGCCCACGTTTCTTCTTGTTGCTGGCGGGTTCTGCCTGCCCCACTTGAGCCACCGATCCGAGTTGGGAAGGGGTGCGCACTAGGCGTCGGGGCTGGAACTGAAGTGATGAAGGTGGAAATGTCTCGTTCACCATCACGTGCAGCATCCACAAAGGTGAGAGCTCCCGTGGTGACATTTCTGCTGAGAAGAACGACGGATTTCGAAGTGGAGCACGCCAAGAGCATCACAGTGCCTTCACCAAGCTGCCCTAGCGTCATCGAGCGAGGGCCGCGCAGAAAGTATCCCCCAGGACCCAGACCTGTCCGTCCGCGCCTCATGTCTTCATCACCTCCAGGGTCCGAGAAAGTTGATTGCCATGTGAGCTTTCCTGTTCGTGTATCCCTCGACCAGATGTGCACAGCATTGTCATAAAAGGAAGCCGCGTAGAAATATCTACCGTCTGGTGCCATCACTATCGACACAAGACCACGCGTGGGGTACCCATAATTGCCTGCCGCTGGTCCATCTCGCAGAGGAGCATATTGATTTGCTGGCGGCACTGGGCCGTCTTCGGGGACATCATTCGTCACGCCTGCACCCCATGGTGTTGCGGAAGGGGGTGTTTCAGACACACCATCGACATAGGGAAACACAAGAGAATCCAAGAGCTGGATTTCGCCCGTCACTGAGTCCCGCAAATACTGGAAAATACCTCGACTGCGCTCACTGACGACGTAGACGTGCTGACCGTCGGGACTGAGCTCAATAGCACCTGGCGCATCCAGAACTGGCAGCACTTCCTCGAACCCTTGCAGCACACTAATTGTGTTTTGAAATCGCTCGTTGCCACCGCCAAATGCCGCGAATGGCGAGCTGCTGCCATCGACGAATGCACATGCGACCATAGCGTCGTCGTTGGGCTCGGGCACAGACTGCTGTAGCTCCAGCCAAGTTCCATTCCACTTGTACAGGAAGGCCTGCGTGTCCTGTGCGATGAGAAGAAACGGACGATCCAACATGTTGGGCTGAACAAATTGCAGCTGTGTGGCACGTCGTGTGGG
>Ga0209390_10010310_pt1 | contig 10958 bp, 8 predicted proteins | sample BON01_FD_187212 | JGI IMG/M metagenome (GOLD analysis project Ga0209390, IMG submission 187212) | Freshwater microbial communities from Lake Bonney liftoff mats and glacier meltwater in Antarctica - BON-01 (SPAdes) (version 2) | ecosystem: Environmental > Aquatic > Freshwater > Ice > Glacier... | reverse complement strand
TGTATATATATATATATATATGTATATATATGTATATGTATACATACGTATATATGTAAAGTCGTTGCTGCTCGCGCGGACGGGCAACAGCCGGTTACGTAGCCTATTGCTGTGCTATACACAACCCACAAGCCGTCGCTGCTCGTGTGGACGGGCCGTAACCGGCTACATAGCGTGCGTAACCCACAAGCAACCGCCGCTCGTGCTGACGACGGCGGCTACGTGGCCTGTATCTGTATGTTGTGTTCTACATATCCCACAAGCCGTCGCTGGTCGTGTGGACGGGTCGTAATGGGCTACGTAGCCTGTTGCTGTGTCATACGTTATACGTAACCTCTCCACAAGCGCTCGCGCGGACTGTCCCCTCCAGGCAGGCACGTCGTGCGGGGGGAGAGGGCTTGGCCCTTACACAATATTGCCATATTACCAGTATTGTATGGCTATGGCATGTATTGCAACCTAAGGACGGCCGGTAGGAACTACTATATTGCGCAATAGTGTGGGCGATGAAGGGGGCGATTGCTTTGCCCAAACAACGGGGGTATTTGCGAATAATAGGAATGCTTTTTGTACAAAGGCCTTGTACTATAAACGAATATCTTGTTATAAAGACCAAGAGGGGCGGAGAGAGAGAGGGAGTCACGAGTGGTCTGACGACAAACACGAGATGGCGACACGATACGATACCGGCGACGGGGAGGAGCAGGGGTAGGAGTCAGGAGTCCGAGACGAGGATGGACGTCACCACCATCAGAATGCAGAATGTCTGCTACTACTATGTACTACTGTACTACGACGACCTACTACTATATATATATGTATTCTTCTACTGAGATGATAGTTATAATTATGTATATATGATCTGTATATATATATATATATATATATATTTATACATAATATAAAATAGTTATAGGTCTTTTGTCTCTGCACTGCTTTTGTTATAATACTATTACATACAGTGATATAATGAGAAGGTGGGGGGGGTAGGGTACTGAGAAGTGTATTAGATTCGGCAAGATTCGGGTCGGCATTATTAGTATTAGGATTAAATTGGTATTAGCAGTTATTAGCACGGTATTAGTTTAGTATTGGCACAGGTATTAGCAGTAGCAGGTATTAGCAGAAATAAAGGAATTATAGTGTTAGCAGGTATTAGTATTAGCAGGTATTAGCGAAAACGTGCTAATACGACTCGCTATTACTATTACTTACTAATACTAATACATATATATTTATAATAATACTAATACTCGCTAATACCGTCCGTGCTAATTTAGGCTAATCTGCCCCTGCCCCTGTGCACTCATACCAAAAATAAATTACTAATACCAGTGGTATTCGTATTCGTGATTTATATGTACACCAGTGGCCAGTGGTGTTCTTGGATGTTCGTCCGTAAGACCCAAGACCTTACTATGTTTACGTACGAGGCTGATCCTACCCAAAGCCGCCCTGACGACAAGCCTTTTGGCGCAGCTCGAAGTCGTTCGAGTTCGTCTCTTCCTTCGGCCCTCGCCGTGCGCACAGAGTCGGTCCGGACTGAGCCAAGGAGGTCCCCCAGGGGTTGAACGGCCACGCGCGCGCTCGCTGGACCGATCGGCGGGCTTGCCGCTGACGTGCGCCGCCATGACTGTACCCGCCAACCAGCCCGACCGGCGACGGCGAGAGGGAATGCGCACGGGGCCGTTCAACCCCTACTACGACAGCCCTTCGCCCTTCTTCATAGCCCACATAGCCTACTGGCCAAGACTCCCGCTCCTCAGCCCGGTCGCGTGCGAACTCGAACGACTTCACCTCGATTTGTGCGCAGTGCGTGCGTCCTTTTTCGCTGAAAAATTCAGCATGATGTTGCCAGCTTTGCTGCTGTATCTGAAGACGCGGTCATCACTGGATGGTCGCGATTTTTGCACAGGAGCCGAGCCTGTACACGTCCGGTACCGCCTGCCGTCGTGCTGGTGCACAGTGGCGCGCGTGGCACAGTCACGGCGAAGCCAACGCCAGGGCGTTTTTTGGTAGGATCAGCCTCGTATACGTATTACGTATTATAAGGAAAGTCTTACTAAGTCTTACATGATTTTTTTTTTTTTTTTTTTTTTTTTTTTTTTTTTTTTTTTTTTTTTTTTTTTTTTTTTTTTTTTTTTTTTTTTTTTTTTTTTTTTTTTTTTTTCTTTTTATTTTTTTTTTTTTTTTTTTATGTTTTTTTTTTTTGTTTTTAAGTACCGGTATTCGTATTAGTGCAATTGCTATTATTATCAGGTTTTACCCCAGACATGATTTTTTTTATTGTTGTTTTTATTGTTGTTTTTTTTGTTTGTTTTTAAGTACAGGTATTCGTATTAGTGCAATTGCTATTATTATCAGGTTTTACCCCAGTTTCAATCAGGGGTTAACCCTAACCGCGTAGCTCTACTCTACTCTGCTCGTAAAAGTACAGTACATGTATTTAAGAGTGTGGGGGGCAAGGGGCAAAGTGGGTGGGGGGGGGGGTACTGTATAGGAAGCTAATTAAGCGGGAAGTGCCCAGCTTTGCACCCGCCGAAACCGACCAACGACCACCGTCCATTTTGAAGGACCATATGGCCGACGCGGACAACTCGCTCGGTGCCTCGGAGCTGTCGGAGAGCGGCGACGAAGACGACAGCACGCCGCTGGTAGAACGCGAGGTGCGGAGGAAGCACCGCAACCGGCTCTCCGCCGCCGCTTCCCGCCTGCGCAAGAAGGAGTGGTTGGAGACGCTGCAGGAACAGCTCCGTGCGTTGACGGACGAGAACGAGATGTTGCACGAGCAGCTTGCAGCGCCCACTGCACAGGCGTGCGCGGCCGCTGGGCTGCCTGCGCAGGCGGGCGCGGCCGCGGGGCTGCTCGCCTTTGGGGGCGGTGTGCATGCGGATAGCGCCATAAGCGAAGACCTGGTGCTCGGCCGTTTGCTCCTTGCACATGGCATCTCCGCGGCCATCCACATCCACGTCCATGCCGATCACCTGGGAAGGGCTGCGGCGCTCGCGGCGGGCACCGAGACGGCATGCCCTAATCTCGGCTCCACCCCTGACCTCTCGCCGGCAGATTCGATGGCGCCCACGCCCTCCACCATGAGTCCGGCCGAGCTCGAGCTCCCGCCGCGGGCCGACGCGCTTCATTCAGCGTTTGCATTCCCGTCGTCGCTCTCTTCCGTCGCGTGGCACCACCCGTCGCTCGTCGCCTCGGAGCGCCCGGGTCCGGAGGCGGCAGCCCACCCCCCAGCCTTTGTGGCCGCCGAGCCAGCCACTCAGACCTGGAGCCACCCTCTCTCCGGCGCCAAGCGCCCGCGCCTCGACCCGCATAGCTTGCACGAGCGGGCCGAGACCGAGCCGCCTGCCGATGCAGACGCCTCCGCAGCTGCGCCTATTCAGCTCGACTTGGTACGAGCGCTGCGCAGCCTGCGCGCGCCTCCGGGTTTAAACCTCGCCCACGCGGGCGAGCGGCCCACACACGCCCTGCGCGCCTGTGCAGCGAGCATAGCCTGAACTTAGCCGAGCGTGCAGAACCGTGGCCGCTGTCCCGGCTGGTGGCAGACTCTACGCGGGGCTCGAAGCTGTCGAATGCCGGGTGCCGCGTGAGAAGCGGCGCCGGAGGCGAGCAGTTCTGTTTTTGGCGCGGCCCTCCCGAGGCCTGCGAACACGTGGCGAGGCGTGGCCGCCGTATGCGCAATGGAGGCAGGCCCGCCGGCATAGAGTCCTCTGCAACATCGACCAGGGCGCCTTACGCGAACGATCGGCGGTGCTGCGCAACCACTCGCCTGGCGCATCCAATGGATTTCTCTCTCTCTCCTCTCTTGGCGCGCGCCCGGTGATGGGGCACCCACCCGTTGCCGTGCGGCGCGCGCCTGTATAGCTTTTGTGATGCCGCATGCATCATTTCTCTTTTCCGTTGTGTATGCTTTTTTTTTTCGTGTGCGCTGTAATATTAGTAATAAGTAATTTGGATTTCACTGCATTTTCGTCGAGAATTATGTGTCGGACTTAAAGCTTAAAGTGGACTTAAGACTTTCTTACTTCAAATGTGCCTGTAGCAGCCTGTAGTCCTTAAAGCTTGGCCTTTTCACTATATACTATATTGCCATTGCCAATACTGTATGGTGTATGGCATACAAAAGGTGGGTCGGGGGACGTCGTATACTGCGGAATAGACGTGCAGCAATAATATTGCAATTTTAGTGCGGGGAACGCAGGTGGGAGGGGGGCAATACATGGATGATTGATTCGTGCACAAAAGCCTCAAAGTAAAACAATATCTTGCAAAGGCTGACTTATACTTATAGCTCTAACTCTAGTTGCTATGGTGTGCGGAGTGTGGGTGTGTGGACAGACTGTGTGGCTCTTGCGGTTTGAGACTTGGGGGGGGGGGGGTGATTATAACCCCCCATTCCCATTGCTCCCGTTTTCCCGTTTTCTTACCGCGATCAAGCAAGCAAGTACGTAGCGCGCTCGCGTCTTCCACTTTTTAATAAGGGTCAGCCGTGTTCTGAAGGTTTCGCTTTCTTCGTGATCCCCACTCTCTTATTCTTATTAATTATTAATTATAAAATGGCAAAACTAATGCAAGACAAAGCGAGCGCCAGATAAAAGTTCGCCAAACATCGCTGGTCGCTGGCCATTATTTGCTCGATGTCGCGCTCGCCGCCCGCGGCCTGGCAAGGCATTTTGGTGAGGCGATAAGCACCATCGTTCAGGTGGTTCCCACACGCCAGCCACGCCACCAAGCACCAGGTCGAACCTTTGCGGGCAGGCGCCAAGTGGCAGGCTGGGGAGCGCCTCTCCGTTTTGATACTCGGGTTTCCCCGAGCCCCGACGAAACCCATGACCATGACCCCATGACCCCCGAAAGCCGCATACAACGAGCGTGGCCGCGACAACAGAATAAGCGTTATTGTCGGCAGAGCGAAAAAAGACGTGATGTTCACGTACATTTTTTTTTAGAGTCGAAGTCGAGCGGTATAACGCGCGGAATGCGGTTATTGCGACGGCCGCCTGCGTCCTGGGCCTGGGCGTATTAATCTCGGTCTCGGTACCCGTACACCCGTACCCGTCCCTATAAGTAGCCTAAACATAATGAAACATAGGCGAGTAGACGCGTTGTGGTTATGGGCCGCGGGGAGCAGGGACACCGTACACTGTATACGTATACGTATACGCGCAGCACACACAAACAGCCAGCAGCCACACGCAATAAGCCGCCTGCGCCCTGCGCCCTGCTCTCTAGGCGAGGCACACCATAGATGACACAAACATAAAAAACAAAAAACATATATAACATAGATTCTATATAGATTATATAGACAACATAACCAAATAAAATAAACGAAACACAGCTATGGCTATGGTGCTTGTGGGCAGAGCTTGCTACCGCGAGCGCGCCCCCGCCCACGTCACAATACACTTAGAAAACGGCGTCCATCAGAAGAAAGATCTCTTACTGCGTACGCAGCATTTGCGGCGCGCCCTGGGGCCATTACGCATCGTCAGGTTCAGGCTGTATGCCGCTCTTGCTGCCCCCCCCCCTGAGCCCAGCTCTGCCCATGCAGCAGCAGATGAACATAACCAAGAGCCCGACGACGAAAATGAAGGCAACTACGGCGCCTACGATGATGCCGATCAGAACGCCCAGCGCGAGTCCCGACGACTCCTTTGTGATGGTTGGGTCCGTGGCGACGGCGACGCCGAGCGTCACACTCGCGTCCGCCGCCGTGCCCACGTAGGTGCGCATGCGGGTCTTGACGCTGGAGGCCGTGGTGCCCGAGACGGGCGAGATGGTGGCGACAATGCGCACCGAGGCGGCGCTGACGCTGACCACCACCGCGCCGGGTGGCACGTTGGCTGCAACCGCGAACCGGTTCTGGAGGTCAGTCGTGTCCTCGTAGTCGTTGACGGAGCCCGACGCCACCACCGCGACGGTCACGGTGGCGCACACGGCGCAGGTCTGACACGCGCAGCTGGAGCACGACGCAGCGCACGAGTTGAGGCAGCGCGAGATCGAGCTCCCCGCGACGCAGCCCACGCCCGGAGGCGACGAAGGCGGCGCCCGCGGCGACGGCGACGGCGACGGCGAGGGAGGCGCCGAAGGCGGCGACCGCGGCGGCGGAGATGCCACGGTCTCTCGAAACCCGCAATCGAGGCAGTCAGTACCTGCCTCGCAGATGCTGTAGTCCGCCCCCTGGCCGCCGTCATCGCAGAAGCCATCCGCCGCATCAGAGCACGAGTTGAGGCAAATTGCACTTTCGGGAGCTGATGGTGATGGTGGTGAAAAATCCACGTCACGAACGCCGCAATCCAAACAGTCGGAACCGAGATCGCAGTCGTCGTACTCCGCCCCCGAGCCGCCGTCGTCGCACTCCCCATCCGAATAATATTGGCATTCATTGGTGCACTGCCCGGGCACGGAGGGGGGGGCGGGCGGCGGAGGCGGCGCCCCCGGGGCGCTGACCATCGTCGCGAGGATCCAGGAATTGTAGTAGGCGACGGAAGTGTAGATCCCTGGGAAGTTTGCCTGGGCACAGCCGCTGCCCCAAGAGACTATGCCAACCACGTACCAGGTGCCGCTCTGCTGCACGAACAGGGGCCCTCCCGAGTCGCCCTGACACGAATCTTTGCCACCCTCCCACACACCCGCGCAAACCATGCCTTGAAGAACACTCCCCTCGTAGGCGCTGTTGCAGTCTGAATAATCCAGCATGCTGATGGTGACATCATGCATCACGTCGGGGGACTCGCCGCCTTGACTCATCGTGCCCCAGCCGGCAACGATCACCGACGCGCCGGTGGCCGCGTGGCCTGTGCCCGTAGTGTCTAGCACGGCGTATTCATTCCCACCGGCCATCTTGCTCGCGCAGCGCGGCGCTCTGGCAAGCTTGAGCAGGCAGACGTCGGCGGCTTCCGTGTCGGCGTTGTAGCTCTCGTGGCAGTGAGTCTCGACCACGGCGATCTCTTCGGTGCATTCGTGGTTAAGGCCAGCCTCCATCGTCCGCGAATGGCCGTAAACGAGCACTTGATATTCGTCGCCGGCCGTGATGCAGTGCGCCGCAGTCAGCACCCAAACAGCTCCAATCAGCGTGCCGCCACACGTGCAGCAATAGTAGCCCGGCGATGTGATCCCGACAAGAAATGGGTACTTGAAAGCCGGGTTGACGACGCTGCCGCCGACGATGCGTTGGCTCACCTCGATGGGAGCCGCCGCAGCAGCAGCGGTGGCGATGACAGCGGCAGCGGCCCACAGACGGTTAAACCCGAGGCCCATGTCCCTCGCAGGTCCAAAGTGTTGTGCACTTGCACATTTAGAAAAAAAAATGGTCAGCAAAACGAAACGGTGGCAGTTAGCCCTGCAGTTACGTCGGTTTTCAGGACCGGTTTAGTCCGTCGGCGCGACTGCGCGACTGCGCGGGTTTGTCTTCTGGCGGGGTGGCCGCACAGTAGTGCTGCTGTGTGCTATGTGTGCTGTGGGCCATGTCGGCTGCTGTGTTGTGGGGGGGGGAGTACCTTGTGGAGGTAGGCAGATCATCATCGTCTACTATACGCTATACAGTAGAGCTACAGGCTACAGTCACTAGCTCTACTCCTACTCCTCACGGTACCAGTATATTGTAGCCGAAGGCCTTTTGCTTTTTGGTTAGCAGCCATTAACCCTCGAGGTTAACGGTTAACCCTCGGCGGAAGGTATATATGTATATATACTCCTGATGTAAAAAGCATTTGTCTGTGAACATTCACACCTTTACGCGCGCCAAATTGTGGCACGGCGGCGCTCACCACCAAATCGTGAGGCGCGATTGGTGAGCGCGGCCGAAAATGCTGACTTGGGTATGGCAGGCGTGGCCGATGATTTTGGTGGTGCTGATCATCGCACGTGCACGGCTGCGCCAGACACCTGCTGAGCGTAAGCGCGTGTGGTTATCCAGCCACGAGTGCCAGAGCTACACTATCTTGATGGACGAGGCCGCCAAGGCGCTGATGACAAGAACAGGAACCGGCCACATCACCGGGGTGCAGAAGCTCAACGAAGCGGGGAAGCTGGCTGACCAGTTTGGTGGCGAGGAGGGAGCCGAATTTCGTTCAAACGCAGACCACCAGCTCTGCCGCGCCCTACTGCTCCGCATGAACGACATGCCCGCGGCCGCGCGGGCCGCTTGCTCCTCACTTCGGGCTGCGCGTGTGTCGGGAAGCAGGTCCACGCTCGTCAGGGCTCTGTCCATGTTCGGCGACGCGGCGACGAAGGCGCCGAGCGAGATGGTCAAGGCGGAGAGAGAGAGCCGAGAGCAGGAGAGGCTCAGCGGCTCTCCGTGCCATGCCGGCCTTGACCTCTCGCAGGAGGGTCGGGACAGCCTGCCGTCCACCGCGGCCGCTCTCTCCCGGCTGGGCCTCGCATACCACGAAGCGGCCGTCGCCATCTGCGTCTCCGCGCTCGCAGCAGTCGGGGGCCACAGCGGCCCCGGCGACGACGACGAGCGGCGCGTCCCGGTCGTGGCAGCAGAGGCGCGGGCGCGGGGCTATCTCGGCTACTGCCTTTGGAATATGAACGAGGAGCGGCACCGCAGCTTGGAGCTCTGTCGGCAGGCTGTGGCGCTGTGGCGTCGGGTGGTGAAGTGGTGGACGCCGCTAGGCACCGAAACTCTGCTGATTGCTCAGTGCGAGCTCGCCGACGAGCTGTCTGCTCTGGCGGCCGTGCTGGAGGCGCATGGCTCTGCGGGAAGGACGGAAGCAGAGGCGTGCCTGCGCGAGGCGCTCGCGCTGTGCGAGGACCAGGAGGAGGTTGGTATGATAGTGAAGACACTGCGTAACCTGATCAACTTTGGTGGCGAGGCGCACACAACTGTGGGGCTTGCCGAGGCCGAGGCGTTCCGCTCGCGGCTGAACCAGCTCCTCGTTCAGACGGGCAGAACGCCCGAGACGGTCTGCTCGATCTGCTTTGAGCCTCTCGCGCCGTCAGCCGATGGCGCAGCGGAAGGCGCCGCCGATGGTGGCAGCAGCGGAGGTGTCGGCGTTCATTTAAGCGCGTGTGTGCACGTGCTGCACTGCGACCATCAGTTCCACCACGGCTGCATCATGAACTGGCGGCGCACAACAACGAGTCGTGCGTGCCCCATTTGCAAGAGGGTGACACGGTGACATGACACCTCCGTGTGCTAGGGAGCTTCTGAGGTGTCACGAAGGCAGTGGCAGAGAGCAGAGAGGGAGGGTGAGGGGGTTAATAACCCGAGCTAGGAGCTAGAGCTCTAGCTCCCCGCAACTAGCTTAGGAATGAGGGCATACGTGCCATGACGGTGTAGTGTGCCGCGGAGGGCTGGAACGGTGGGAGAACACGGCCAGTTTGCAGCTTTCGGGGCCCAAGCGGCAAGTAACCCGAAGAGAGAAGAGAGCCTCGTATCGCTTGTGAACGTTTTATTTATTGTTTGGTCGCCCGCGAGGGTTTAACCTTTAGCCTTTAGTAAGCCCTTAGTAATAGTAAGTTTAAGTTTTATTACCCTTACCCTTACTTAGAATGGATCAGGATCAGTTCCCTACCCCCCTACTCCTGTACACTGAGACTGTACGTGTCTGTGCGGCTAGTGTGCTATCATAATAAATTTATAATAAATTTAGCTCTATACGAATACGAGTACGAGTAGAGTCCAGAATAATCGTGTACAACTCTCAACTCAAACTCCTCCCTAACCCGATGGAATAACAACTAACAACCGTGAAGGTGATTATAAGACTAATCAATCGCTTTCGTAAAAAAAAATCTTCAAACACAGCAAACTGCCAATCGCTGTGAATGTGTTAGGATGAGGATGTTAGGATAGTTCTGTACACGAGGTGTTTGGGTGTTGTGTATTTCTTGGGATTATTTATAGTGTGTATAGCAGGTGTGCGGGTGTTGTGTAGCAGTGTATTTCTTGTGCGCGTGCTCGTGTCCCCTTGTATTATAAACCGTCTGTGAATGTGAACGTGTTTTCGCGCGTCGAAGCACACTGCAAACACGAACCCTATAGTGCGAGCCGGCCTGGAAAACCTCACGACACGCTATAGCCAACATGTGGCCGTCCCGTCGGCCGTCGCGCCAAGTCACGGAGTTCGCAAAGCTGGACAAGATTGGCGAGGGTACGTATGGCTCCGTCTACCTCGCGCGAGATCGCGAGAGCGGCGAGCTGGTCGCGTTGAAGCGCGCCAAGCTATCCAACAGTGGGTTCGACCGCGAGGGAATGCCGCAGACGGCTGTGCGTGAAGTCTGCCTGCTGCGCCGGCTGCTCCACCCAAACATCGTGCGCCTGCGTGAGGTTGTTGTCGGCTCCAAGCTCGACTCCGTCTTCCTCGTCTTCCAGTACTGCGAGCACGAGCTCGCCAAGCTCCTCGACTCAATGGCGCGCCCCTTCTCCCTCGAGGAGGTCAAGTGCCTCTCCGCGCAGCTGCTCCGCGGGGTCTTGCACCTGCACGCCTGCCACGTGCTTCACCGAGACGTGAGGAACAACCACGCACACGACACAAACGCACGCGTCTCTTACGCCAACACGCCCGTCTCTAATGCAAGCAGAAACAATATTCCTAAAGACCCGTCTCTAGCGCGACGCGACACGCCCATCGCTTACGCCACCACGCTCCTCCCTTGTCGCCGTCCAGCTCAAGATGTCCAACCTCCTGCTCACCGCCGCCGGCGAGCTCAAGCTCTGCGATTTCGGCCTCGCGCGCAGCTACGACCCTCCAGCCGGGGCCTATACCCCACGCGTCGTCACGCTCTGGTACCGCGCGCCAGAGCTGCTCTTCGGCGCCAGGGAGTACGGCGCGGCGGTCGACATGTGGGCGGTCGGCTGCATCATCGGCGAGCTGCTGCTGCACCGGCCGCTGATGCCGGCGTCGACTGAGATCAAACAGCTAGAGCTCATGGTCAGTGAATATCTGTCTATATATCTATCTATCTATCTATTCTATATATATATATATATATATATA
>Ga0209390_10010309_pt1 | contig 10960 bp, 8 predicted proteins | sample BON01_FD_187212 | JGI IMG/M metagenome (GOLD analysis project Ga0209390, IMG submission 187212) | Freshwater microbial communities from Lake Bonney liftoff mats and glacier meltwater in Antarctica - BON-01 (SPAdes) (version 2) | ecosystem: Environmental > Aquatic > Freshwater > Ice > Glacier... | reverse complement strand
CGTCGGCAACCTCATCATCGGATGCCCCTAGGAAATGGAGGTCGTAGGCGAGGTAGAGGATGAGGCGATCGTGAGGAGACCATAGCAGGATGGGGCGTTCCCCGGAGCGATGTTTCCCCACAAAATCAAAGTCTTCGGCAATACCGAGCACGTAGCCACTGACTCTTGCTTTAACCGATTCCGACCAATTCTTTTTGAGCCGACCAGAGACGGTGCCGCTGTCGATGAGCAGTGAGATGTCGCTTCTTCTGACGGTTTTCCGGTTAGCGCGAACCGCAGGCCAGTATTCCTCGGTGAGGAAATCAAAGAATATCCCGTGCTGACGGAGAGCGTAAAGCAGGATCAACTGTTTGAGGAGGGTGTGATCCGGGCTGTGACTAAGGATGAATTTGAGTGATGGAGCTGCCTGTGTGTAAGGTTCACGTAAGAAGCGTGATCCAAATCCTTCGACGACGATGTTCCTGAGCCTGCGTTCCGAGTCCAAGCCAAGAGCATTGCTAGTCTGAACAAACTCGAAAAGCTGGTGCGCGGTCATGTCTTCCTGCCAAATCTCAAACAGAGACAGGCACTCAGAGGTGATCCCCTGAGCTTGCGCAAGCGCCGTAGAATAGTGCACCCGGCGACTCATGCGGAGAGGGTGAAGTATGGGACAGTGCTCAGTCCCACATCGAAAGCAGCCTTGTAGACGTGTGCGATTTTGCTGATGCCCTTGGCGGAGGTAAGTTTTATTTCGCCGAGGTTCACAGGACCTTCCGCGGCCGGGACGTCTAATTTGGGTAAGTCCTCCAGCTCTGACCACAGCTTAGCTTGCACGTCACGATCATTTGAAATGGTGGTCAACAGTTCATGATGGATGGATGCCTCAATATCTGGGGGGAGCCTGAATAGGTGATAGATGCCAGAAGCACGTGTTACTGCGTCATGATGAGCTTGGGCTAATTTTGCGGCATGGCTTGATGCAGCCACGAGAGAGGTGCGGGGAAAAACCATCAATAGGTCAGTCTGGCCAGTTTTTCTAAGTCCGTCACTGTCCCAGAATTTTCCCGGCAGCGCCTCACCACTGGCCAAAACGGAGAGCCTGAGCTGGGCGAGGATATTGTAGGGGTTGAAGTTGCTGGCCATAAAGGTGAAAAATATTGTTAGGAGGCTAGGAGGTGAGTTTCTGTGCGACAAGAAAAAGCAATTTTCCGGCTCCAATTTAACGAACAGTAAATCTTGCTATCGTTTCTGAGTTTGTAATGCGGCGACTGCGCATATGTATTCATTCACGATGCATTGGGCGGGATGAGCGTTTGGATTGATACATTTCATTTTTTAGTTTCCTCCCCGGAAGAACTCCCAGAGCCGCACCATGGCGAAGGTGTCGAGTTTGCAATATTCGAGGAGCTGGCTTTCGATCTCCTGCCTCCGCTCCGGTATTGTTCTGGGAGCCATGGCTTCGAGGAAGGCACCTTGGGCCGCCTGGCCGTTATTCACCCCGTCGAGGGATTCATAGGTGAGATCCGGGCAGACCGCCGGGAGGACGGCCTTGATGCTCCAGCTCCCGTGCTGGTCGGGGTGGTAGTAGCGGTTCCTTGCGATGGGCAGGAGATCGACGACCCGGTCGACGATGGCCAGAAGGCCTGGTGCATGATCGGGGAAGCGGTCGGCGAGCCCGCGCATGACTCCGTTTTCAAACCCTGCGTTATAGACGAAGACAGGGCCTTTCGTCCCGCAGTGGTCGATCAAGGCGCAGGAGAAGGCTTCGCCGGGGTCATCCCCCGAGATGTCGAGAAATTGCCGATGCTCGATTTTACCATCCGGCGCAATTATGTGGAGGCTGAACTGGAAGGGGAGTTGCTGGTAGGGGCGGGTGCCTTTCCAGATGGGGACGCCGAAGCCGATGGTCTCGAAATCGAGGAAATAGGCGGTGCCTGTGTGCGGTGCCAGATCGGAGGCTGCCCCTTCGGAATCGAACCAAGCTTCGCCGGAGAGCGACTGCCGCTTGATCAGCCGGTTGACGTCCGAGAGCTTTTCATCGGGAACGTCGCGGAGATCCTGGTATCCAAGAGATTCCAGTTCGTCGCGTAGTCTGCCGGTAGTCCGGTGGAGCGAGCTAAGTGGGAAGTCCACGGTGGGTAGCGCGCGATCGCAATGATGGCGGAACGGGCAATCGAACGGGTCGGAGCACTGTGGCCCCGTGGCGATCTCTGGTTCTTCGGGAAGGACGGCGACCTTTTGAGCTTCGGCGATCCATGTGGCGACTTCGCCGGCCTTGGCGCGTGCTTCCTCGGTCAGATCCACTTCCTTGAGAAGCCCTCGGTAGTCGCCCCCGCCGGGATAAACGAATGAGTTGTCCACGTGTGCGACAGATGCACTTGCCAAATCAATTCCGGAGGTGGTGGCGATGTAGGCCTGCACGGCGAGGTCGTCCCGGTGGTAGTCTTTTACGCCTGTGGAAGACTTAACCTCGATCATGTGCCAGCGGAGACCCTCAGCGCCCGGCTCGGGCATCATGACATCGGCGAGTGCCAAAGCACCGTCGATACGGATGGTCGCCTCGAAGAGTGGTGCGGGTGTGCCTTGTAGCCATTTTCCGGTCTCCTCATAGGCCGCGTCCCAGCCGATCTCATTGAAGTCGATCAGCTTGCCGTCTCCTTTTGTATCGTAGATTTTCCGGGCTACGTCACCAACCTGGTTGCCAATGGCGAAGACGATCTCGCTACCGGAGTCGTCGCGAAGCTCGGGCCGATGGAGTTCCAGCCAGAGGCGTTTCGGGCACTGGCGGAAGGCGATGATCTTGGATTTGGAAAGCTGGCGCATGGATGACTTTGGAATACTGGGCACTTTTACCACGGTCAGGAAGGACAAGTGTGGGGTGACCCTCTAAAATGTGGGAGAATCCTTTCCCGGGCGATAATTTCATGACCTAGGTCGGATTGTTTTGAATGGGACAGCCTTTGTCCAACCCCGGTTCGTAAAGTGATCGCCTAACCCCAACCACGAACCGATATGAATACCAATCTGACCGAAATCGCCTACTTGCTCGACCGCTCAGGATCGATGGATCCTATGACCGAAGCCGCCATCGCGGGCTTCAACGAATTTCTTCAGGAGCAGCTTGATACGCCGGGTGAAAAGTATCTGGAGTCGGGAGATGGGTCGGTGTCAGTGCTTGGCCGAAGATTCTGATTAGAACTCTCCCAGTGCGGTACATGCTGGAGTCAATTAAAGTCGCCGGCGTCGATCACTGTGCCACCAGTATCTTCTTAATATTATCGATCAGTGCTCGCTCTGCTTTCTTGTCCGCCTTTTCCGGCCATTGGTCATTTTTCAACTCACCGATTATGGAGGCCCAGTCATCGAGGGGATTACCTCGACCGCTTGGTCGGAGGACGTCGCCGAAGCTGACCGACCCAAGGCACTCTTTAAGTATGCCAAATCGTTTGACGTCGAGTGGGGTGACGATCATGTAGCCGGGCGTGATCGGCCTACGGTTCGCGAGTTGGGCTCCGAACTCCGACGAAAACTTGTGATCGGGTTGTTCCTGGCAGAACGCATCGAGTGCCTCCAAAGTCTGGGCGATCTTGGGTCGGGGAGAATCCGGAAGACCATCACCTAATTGCCCCAGTAGTTTCTCAACCTCTGAGGCCGATGCGCTGATTTCATCAGGCATGTCGTCGAGACGATCTTGATAACGGTGCCACCAGAACGACGGAGCCAGTTCGCCCCGGTATCCTGTGCTCGAAATGCGATGCGCCTCCCCAATCAAGCGCTCGAAGATTTTTAACTGGCTAGGAAGCGAAGATTCGACCGTGTTGCTGATCTCGAACTCAGCAAGCAAGGTCGTTGCCCACTCGCTGCAGGCCTCGGAATCAACCGCCTCTTCTGTTGCGTCACTGTCCTTAGAAGACAAGACACGCGATCCGCCTGTTGCCTTCAGCACTCGTTGCCACGCAGCTGTTTCAAGAAACGTCCAATCAACGGAGTTTGTAGGTTTCTCCTTCGCTGGATCTGCTGAGTCTCCATTGCGAAGAGCGTCGCCGTTGTCACCCTTCAACGCCATGAATAACGCAGGTCCTCCAACAATCAAAATTACAAATATACCCAGCATGCGCCGAGCCGACATGAATCGCCCTTGCGACACACCATTGGGAATGGGTGAGGCTACGGCAGGATCTGAAGGTAGTCTCCGCCAGCGAATCTTGCGGATGTCGAGATGGGAAAAGAAGGTCGCTTCCAGATCCGCCATCTCGTGAGACGTGTGCAGGAGACCATTCGAGTGGCTGGCGTTCTTGAGCCATTCTACGTGTATGTGTTGCTCCATGAGTTCGGATAGAAGGTTTGTTACTACCTCGTAGTCGGTATCATTTTCTGGAATAGCCCCGGCACAAATCAGCCATTGCTTCGCCCCCCGATTGGTGTCTTCCTGAATTACAACCTTCTTTACCCCCAGAGCGATAGTATCCACTTTCAACGGGGTCTCCACCGATTTCTTCGCGGCCTGAGCCTGGGCGCTCGTTACATCAGGTCGGTCCGGGGAGTGAACATAAGCATGGCCAGATCGACCAACGTTGGGGCTGAATAGCAGGAGGAACGGGTGTGGATCAGATGCGTTCATTTCAGCGTGCGGTCGTGCGCCACTTCGGCAGAGGCGGTTCCTCGAATACTCCATCTACGGCAATTCTGAGAATATTCCCTCTGTCGTCGCGGCTTACATGACCGCTTGCCAATTTTTCTGGCGTCATATTATTGAGCTTTAATCTACCACGTTTCTCCTGTCTGCCTTTCCAGTGAAAGTTTTCCCAGAACTGGACAACGATTTCGATCTCCCGGTTCTGAGGGGTTTGGATCGAGACCTGTCTTTTGCTGCTATTATACCAAGTGCCTACTCGTTCGGGATTTTTGATCACATTGGGATTTCGGGCGTCACCTTTGCCGTTTACGTATAGCTTAACGATTGTGTCTTCGCCCTTCACATTCTTGCTCCACGCTACACTAGTCAGGCGAACCGTGATCTTCTTTGAATTTATCCGTTCTTTGAGCCATCGTTGGTATTCTGACACCTCAGTGGACATTGTCCCGAGGGGAGCCTTTTTAAGGTAATTCTCGATTGACTGAGAGTCGCGGTTCTGGACGACAATTTTGTAGAGATACGAATCTCCCTCACGTTTGTATCCGGCCTGAGCTTTTTCGAGTCGTTCTCTTAGTTCGACGGATAAGAGTTCCTTCATTCTAGGCTCCAGGATCACTCCAATAAATGCCACGGCTTCATCCCATTCTTGGCCCTTCTTACAGATGCTGTCGGCTCTACTTTCTGTTGCCTTACCGACCCTACTTACCCATTTTTCATGGAGTTCTGAGTGCGGGTGTTTAGAGCTCAGTAGTTTGGAGCCGGCCTCTGCGAATTTGTCTGTGGCGATAAGATCTTCAATATCGTCGTATTCCTCTATTTCGGCCAATTTTCTTTTCGTGGCGGATACCTTGGCTTGGACATCATCAACTAATTGCCCCCACTGATCCCGCAGGGAACCGGACAAAGGAACATCGTCGCATTCTATCAGTTCCTCGATCAATAAGTTGAGAGATTTCAATTCCTCTTGGGAGTCTAATGCCTTCTCATCGACTTGCCCGAACCGTGACTGCCAATTGACCAGCTTTTTCATGAACATGAGATCAGTTCTACGCTGCCCGATCTTCGCCAAACGCAAGTTTGCGCTTTCGATGTGATCTGAATTTGGAAAGTCTTTGAGGTGTTCGCGAAGCATTGACTCCGCTACTTCGAGAGTCGTTGCGTCGTCACTGGCGCTTACCGCTGGAATCGCTTCCCAGCTATTGTCCATCTTGACGGACTCGAGGGAACGGGCTTTTTCGAAAGCAGCGGATCGTGGCAAGGACAAGCCGTAGAGCGTGTGTTGCCACGTAGAGGATTCGGCGTAGTCACGGTACCATTTCACGCCTTCACGCCACCCCTCGGACGCGGAGCTTTGAATATTGTCTATAGCCTCTGCCTCACCACGTTGATCGAAGAACCACTCAACCATCAAACATCCGATCAGAATTGCAGCGACGGACGCTAGTCCGATTGTGCTCCGGCGGATTAGCGCTCGTCTCCGGAATTCATCCCGCTGATTGATAATCCAGAGGAACGGATCTTCCAGCCCACGAGATTGGAGCCGCTCTCCCGTCGGCGTCTGATCCTTACCGTTTTCCACCCTGATTCGTCCCATTGCCGAGACTGCAAAACATTTGAAGGGTCCCCGATTGGTGTTCTCAAGTTTGTTGGCAAGGTCGAGATGGGCGGGTGCTGGCTTTTCCTTGAAGAAGGAGGTGGTTATGAGGCCGGACTGATGGTCGGAGGATGCATCAGGATCATAGTCGGGAGAGCGATCCCACTTGTTGACCACGAAGGCACATGGACGGCTTTGAAGCCGCTGCTTGTCGCCCTCCATTTTGCTCAGAGTCTGTTTGAACCGATGAAGTGACTCTTCAAGTGTGCTTTTGTCCTCCTCCGTACGCGGATACTCTGCAAGGACGATCCAGCCGTCCATTTCGGCCAGCATATCGTGGATGTGTTGCGCGACGTTTTCACTCGCCAAATTCGGGTCGAGTAGTTCACCTGAGTAATCGTTGAGTTCGATAATCCTACCGACACCCACATCATCTCCTTCCTTTTTCGGCCTGGTAAATTCCACCAGAACCCTCTGCCATTCTGCATCGAGCGGATTGGCCTCTGGCCACTCTCCCTTTTTCAGTAATTCAACGCTCTTCTTGATACATGTCCTGCCTTTCTGGGCTCTTTCGTCGGCTTCTCCACCAAAGGGCGGGATAGTGGCGGTGAAGCCTTTGGGGTTTGGATCCCGGAGCATGCACAAGGCGGTGATCATGCAGGTCTTGCCCGACGCTTTGGGGCCAACGATACCGATACGGTAAGCTGGTTTCAGTTTGTTTGGCCGGACTTCTTTTTGCTTCTGTGATTGTGTCGAGTTGCTTGTGCTCATGGGTGGTGGGAGGAAGAAGTTGAAGATGATCGAGAGAAGATGCGGCGGATCGGGAGCATGAAGAACTTCCGGGTGATTGGAATCATAATGCCGAGCAAATACATGAACCCCGCCATGCCGATCCAGGCCGCCCACCGGTGGTTCCCTTCGAAAAGGCCTTTCGTGGCCGCCTCCACGATTTTACGCCCCGCCTCCTTCGACCCTTCGCTGATACCGGTGATTGCGGCGGCGCTGACCTCGCCGACGAGTTCGGTGAGCATTTTGGTTCCCGCCTGGGTGATATTTCCTGCGGTATCCTGAAAGGCATCCGGATTGACGAGCCAGGCAGCAAGCGCGCCACCTGCCAGCCATTTCTTCTCGTTGTTTCGGATGTAACGCCCGTAGAAGCGGTGGAACCGTCCGGAACCTTCGACCATCAGCTCTCCGAACCTGGCAAGTGTGGGGGTGTCATTAATTGTGGCAGGCAGCTTCTTTGCGAGTGTGAGAGCATCCAATTTGATTAGGTCATTCACGACCTCGGCTTCGCGGATGCCGAGCGAAGCAAGGGCTGGTGCGCCTCCGTTTCGGGTCATTCTAGCCCGGGTGGCCATATCTGGGATCGCTTCCTTGAGGCGTCTTCCGCCGCGTGCATACACCAAGGTCGATTCCAGCTCAACGCGACTCATTTTACGCAACACCTGTAGGACCTCGGGACTCTGTCCAACCTCACCCATCTGCTTGGCAAGTGCCCGTTGAAGGGCAACCGAATCACTGAGTTCCAAGCCCATCCGCTTGGCTTCCTTCTGAGCTGCGCCACTTGCCGAGACTCCCGCCCGGCCTGTTAGGGCCAGGGCTTCATCTGCCTGATGCACGACCGCCGTGGGTGTTTTTCTCTGCACTCCCGATAAGCTGTCCAGAATCTTGGCCAAACTACCGGCGTGGAGCTATGAAACGCAGAGCAAAACCGTGAGAAGGGCGTAGAATGTTACTTTCATATTTGCATTGGTAACTGTGTTTATCAGTAGGGGCTGTCCATTTCTACTCTTTGGGTGTTTTGAACTGGCCCGTCGCATGACCCACCCACCAGGCGGATACCTGCTCCTCCCATGAATACGCCGCTTCTGCTATTTGCTCCATAGGTAGCGCCTCAATAGCAGCAAACTCGGTTGTGTTTCGTGCCAGACACAGGGTCACCGGCGAGCGCGGTGCCGCGGCGACATTCAACAGATTGATGAACACCCTTCCATCCGGGCGCATGAACAGTCGGGGTTCCAGGTGGAGGACCTTGCGGAAGGGATCTCCACCGACTTGCATCTTCTTGCTAATGGCGAAGCCTGATTTCACAGGACCCGTGATGTCGATTTGCAGTCCTTTTGCCGTTGCCTTCTGAATTTCCGCGGGCAGTTTGCTGAAGGCCTCGAAGATCGGTCCCCGGGGATTTTGCTTTCCAAGAACACCAATACTTTCTTTGGCTAGTTTCTCCGCGCTTTCTCTGGAGCCTGTTCTCAAGGTTTGTTGCAGTGCCTTGCGCCCATGCTTCTTGATGACACTTTCGGCCATGTTCTCGGCAATTTCCCCAACCGCCTTTTTTCCCGCCGCCTTGAGCGGTGCCGTCATGGCAACAGAACTACCTCCTGTAGCAATTCCCACTGGTATCAGCACGATGTCGACGGCATCGAGTGCAGCGAACGCAAGGTCCGCCGCTCCAATCCGTCGTCCATCATGCCACTTTTGACAAAGGCTGAACATAGCGGCTCCTGGGATAATAGATGGCTCCTTTGAGTGGAGTTCCTGGCGGAGCACCTTCTCATTGAATTTTGCCAAGTAACTTGCTTCCTTAGACCAACCATCACCCTTTTCCTGGAGCCGTCGGCAAGCATCGTTCAAAAGCCCCCAATTCTCGCGCTTTTTCAAGGAGTCCAGCAGACCCAGGAAATGTCCGTTGTTGTGGAATTGGACAATGTGTCGTGGCAGATCCAGATGGCCTGCTTTCCACATTGAGACGATTAGCGGCTCCAGGGCAGCGTTCACCTTATTCTCGCCACAAAGAATCTCAGCGGCGTCGTACCCCGCAATCTCAAACAACTCCTTGGAGTCCGGCCGGTGAAAGAAGTCTAGTAGCAGTGGGTCAAGGTAGCAGTATTGGAGGATGTCCGTTCCGTCCGGCTGGTCGCGTTGGATTTTGATAGCGGCTTCCCGCAAGCGGGGCCAAATTCCCTGGTTCCCTTCAGGGCCATGAATGAACTTGTCCCGAAATCCTCCCTGGTTGCTCTCCAGTCGATTGATTACTTCTTCCGATGAAGAGAGAGCAAACATCACCCGTGAGGTCACTACATCGGCAGACCTTTTTAAAATTTCTACGGCAAGAATCTCATCGAGCCACTTGCCATAAAGCTCCTTTGCTTTCGGGTTGAGCATCTGAGTCTCCAAGGCAAAGAGGGGGCGCCATGGGAGTGCAGGATAATACTGCTGGAGGAAGGCAACCTGCGGTCCGTGTCTGGCCACCGCTTCCGTCCATTGCGCGATACTCTGTCCATCGACAGTGAGTAAGAACGAGTTGATCAACCATGGCTGGATCTCTCCGCTATTTCTGCGGATCGTCTCAACGAGAGATGCTGGATCGTTGCTTATGATGAGCAAGCCGGCTGCTTCTGGAAATTCCTTGATGAACTGCTGTATCAAGGGCGGGGCAAGGTCTTTCAGCAAGCGCAGCTCCTCTGATACAAGTTCGGGAGCCATTTCTTGGGTAATGTCCAGACGCTTTTGATTGACCTCGAGCCACGAAGCGATGATCGGTTTTTTCCAGCCAGCTTTGCGGAGGCTTTCGATAGTGATTTCCCGGACGTTCTCTTGATGGTTTGCCTCTTCAGCTAGGCAGGGATCCGGAAAGATGACGGAAAGAAGAATGACAGATGCGGCGGTTGGCCAACTCAAGGAAAATCTGCTTGGAGTCCACCCGGTTGTTGATGCAGGGCTGAGAGAAGCCGAGGCAGCATGGGGACGAAATGGAAGAGAATAGCGTGAGGGGCCGACTGGAGCTTTCATTTAGAAGGAGATTGCGATTAGCAGGGTGGTGGAACAAGCAAAAAAGAGAGCGAGAAATGTTTCCCCACCCTTAACTATTTTAGAGGTCGCAGAGGAAACGGTGGATAGGCTGTCCGTTGAATACAGCGAGAGCCCTGCCGTGGGTGACCACTCCGAGAAGCGATCAACGCCGACATGGACGATGAAATCTTGGCCTGTCGGGATGGGCGTCCAGAGCCCGATTTCGAACATCCAGTGGGCGTTGTGGTGAGAGTCAAGCCATTGCGGGAATTGTCGTTCCCGCTGAGGGCGTGCTGATGGATGTGCACAGCCGGAGTCGTCGCGGAGTTCGGGGCGGTGGAGTTCCAGCCAGAGGCGTTTCGGGCACTGGCGGTAGGCGATGATCTTGGATTTGGAAAGCTGGCGCATGGATGACTTTGGAATACTGAGAGCTTTTACCACGGAGAGGAAGGACAAGTGTGGGGTGACCCTCTAAAATGTGGGAGAATCCTTTCCCGGGCGATAATTTCATGACCTAGGTCGGATTGTTTTGAATGGGACAGCCTTTGTCCTACCCGGTTCGTAAAGTGATCTCCTAACCCCGACCACGAACCGACATGAACACCAATCTGACCGAAATTGCCTACGTCCTCGACCGCTCCGGATCGATGACCCCCATGACCGAAGCCGCCATCGCGGGCTTCAACGAGTTCCTCCAGGAGCAGCTCGATACGCCGGGCGATGCCAACCTCTCGCTGCTGCTCTTCGACCATGAGTTCCAGAACCCATACAGCCGCACCCGCCTGGAGGATGTCAGGCCGCTGACGACCGAGACCTATTTCACCGGAGGGAGCACGGCGCTTCTCGATGCCATCGGGATGATGATTGAGAACCTGGGCAAGCAGCTCGCCGACCTGCCCGAGGAAGAGCGCCCGCGCAAGGTCATCGTCGCGATCTTCACGGATGGCTACGAGAAC
>Ga0209390_10010303_pt1 | contig 10964 bp, 8 predicted proteins | sample BON01_FD_187212 | JGI IMG/M metagenome (GOLD analysis project Ga0209390, IMG submission 187212) | Freshwater microbial communities from Lake Bonney liftoff mats and glacier meltwater in Antarctica - BON-01 (SPAdes) (version 2) | ecosystem: Environmental > Aquatic > Freshwater > Ice > Glacier... | reverse complement strand
TTTAGGGATTAGGGATTAGGGATTAGGCTTGAGGCTTGAGGCTTTAGGGATCTGCTGCAAAATAATCGATCGAATTCTAGGGTGTGCGATCTCGTCGCGGCTTGCACCAGCTCTGTTTGTCGAGCAACCCAATCTTACTCTATTAGCACCAGCTCATCATTGTTACCTAATCCCATTTCCGCCAGAGATTGCCAGCCAGGTTTCCACTGGCTGGTATCTTTGATTGCTTGGGCATTGATCCAAAATCTCACGTCAGGAGCGCAAGATGATACCATCTCGGCAAATACCCACTTACCATCATGTTTCCGATTGACTACTTGAAAGTGTCGCCATCCCCACATCTTTTGGGTCGCTGTCCATTTCGAGCCGAGTAGATGAGGAAATTTCTGTTTTTTTGCCATAGTTCGTAGTGTTAGATACTACCTCAAAATATTAACTTTCAGTTTCCAAATGTCGGGGCAATTCATGAATTGCCCCGACATTTTGGTTGGGGTAAGCGCAAATCGGTGTTTCTAATTACTCGAATCGATCGATTGATTAGTGACTTCGCGCAGATGAATGATATCCTGACGCGGATCGACTAAGGCGACTTGCACCTGGATCTGTTCGCCCGCACCTATCCACCGATTGAACTTCATCGCTAACTCAATCCCCAATTCTTCGATCAGAATCAGTGCGAGACTTTCATCTTCTCGCAACCAGCGTAAAAATAAAGCATCCCACTCACGATCGCCCGATCGATTGAGGTATTCTAGTGTCCAATAGCGATTGGTTTGACGTTCCACCATGATTGCTTCATAGATATTCGTCCCTAGTCCCAACATGATCTCCTGCAATCGTTCGACAGTGAAAGGTAACTCATCACCGCGCAGGTGTGCTTTGATTTGATAATGAGCGAGTAAATCTGTATAACGTCGAATTGGTGATGTTACCTGCGAGTAGGTATTTAAACCCAAACTAGCGTGTCTAGATGGCGTAGTTGCCATTTCACTCCGAGGCATGCAGCGACGGATGGCACAGGAGCGTGCAGGCCCAACTGGGATCAGAATTAGTTCTTCTTCTGGTGGTAGTTCGGGCTGGGGTTGTCCGCGATAGGGGAGGGGGAGGGAATTGTCTTGTCCATATTTAGCCGCAACTTCTCCAGCCAAAATCATCATTTCTGCGACTAGTTTGCGAGCGCGATTGTCTTCGATCAGATCGATCGAGACTTCACCCTCACTCACTTTCACTGTAGACTCTGGCATATTGATATTAATCGAGCCTTGCGATCGTCGCCACTGAGTGCGGAGTTTGGAAGCTTGAGCGATTGACTCGATTTCCATCTCACCAGGAATCCGCAATTGGAGCATTTCCTCAACGTCTTCATAAGTCAGGCGATAAGTCGGCTCGATCGTACTCGGAGTTATCTCATATTCGCTCGCGGCACCGTTTAAATCGAGAATTACCCCAAAACTCAACGCGCAACACTTTTGTCCTTGCCTCAAGCTCATGGGGCCTGTAGCCAGATCGGGCGGAAACATCGGAATCATCCCCGTGGGGAGATAAATTGTGACAGATCTTTTCCGCGCTTCTAGATCGAATTCATCCTCAGGCGATAATAACCGAGTCGGATCGGCGATATGAATCCACAACTTTTGTCGCCCATCTGGCAAGATTTCCACGCTCAATCCATCATCGATTTCTTGAGTACTCTCATCGTCGATCGTGTAGACTTTCAGATGTGTCAGATCGCGGCGGCTGGTTTCGTCGAGATCGACAGGTGGATTAGTCAGTAATTCATGCGCCACAGTTTGCATCTTGTGTGAGAAGTGAACGGGAGTCTGAGAACGACGCAGATGGATGTTTTCATGGATACTCCACCAACCCAATTCCACGAGCAGCGCGAATACTGATGGCTGAGATTGTGTGCGGTTGAGAGCTGTCAGATATTCACCCAGTTTTTGCGGGGGAAGATCGGGATTTAGCACATACTTTTCAAAGACTTCTAGTCGCTGTTTGTCGGTATCTTCCCACTCGACGGGCGTACCTGCTAATTGCTGCTGAACGCGGTTGATAAATCCTTGCTGTTCGCCCTCTCGTCGGTCTTTGACAGTGGCTTGGTGTTTGAGTTCGCTAACTTGAGCGCGATTGCGGGCTTCGTATTTATCTTCTTTTTTGTTCTTGAAGTAAACCTTATCGTCTGAAAGCAGAACGTGAGCAGCGTAACATAAAGCCGGAGTGCGATCGGAATATAATAAATCTGCTAAAGTCGGCGGATCGATAGTTTCCCCATCTTCTACCAACATTTCCCAGGCTACTTCCAAGCTGTCGGGGTCGATATTGGGTGCGACTGCGGTAGTGAATTTATCGATTTCTGCTGGCTGTTTGTAAGTAACTCCCGCAACTTCATAGGTGATGTCGCGCGGATGGAGCGTATGCGATTGAGTCCGATTATCGATTGCAATCCAATGTTTTTTTCCTTCTGGACGATCGGCAATGGCTAAACGACGTTCTCCATTATGCCAAAATTCAACTAGAGTTCCCTTCTCCACCCCTGTCTCTTCCCTTGTAACGGTGCGTTGTTACGTGTTATTTGGTTGTAAATCCAGTATCGATCGCTGATAAACAGCATCTTCTCTAGTGTAAGGTCAAGATCGAGATCGTGGCTAATGTTGGCTCGGGAATGTGAAGGTATGAAGTTTGCTGGAAACATTAAGCTGCTAGCAACCCTCATGCCTCATCCCTAGCTAGTTAGCCTTCAACGTTAATAAATGGCATCAAAGCGATTTGACGCGAACGTTTGATCGATAGAGTCATATCTCGTTGTTGCTTGGAGGTTAAGCCCGTAATTCTCCGAGGTAAAATCTTGCCACGTTCGGTCACGAACTTGCGTAGTAAGTCTACATCTTTGTAGTCGATCGGTTCTCCGGGCTTGATAGGTGATAACCGTTTGCGAAAATAGGCCATTTTTTTAGAAAGATAGTGGATAGTGGAGAGTAAATAGTCAAAAATACTACTTACTATTTGATCTCTTTGTGTGTCGTGTGCTTGTTGCAATAGCGACAGAACTTGCTCAACTCTAGCCGTGCGGTGGTATTCCGACGGTTCTTCATAGTTGTATAGCGGGATACACCAGCGGAGCGTTTAGCAGTATTGCTACGACACTCAGTGCATTCCAGCGTGATGATAATCCGAACGCCCTTTTTGGCTGCCATACTCTTTACACCAACGTGGGAATAAAATAAACACAGTCTACAATTATCTCATGACTCTTACTCGATCGGCAACTAGTTATAGCTATGTGCTAACTATTGTTGGTAAAAATTCTAGAACTTTATCCTCATGCTCGACCTTCCAACCGCATTATATCAACTCGAACACTTTGCCGATCGATTAGTCACCGAACAACTGACACAGATTACGTGGGTATCTGTAGTCACGATCTTCTCAGCGGGATTGCTCACCAGTTTGACTCCTTGCACATTATCGATGTTACCGATTACGATCGGTTACATTGGTGGGTACCAATACCAAAGCCGTTGGCAAGCCGCGCTCCAATCGACATTTTTCTGCGCTGGAATCGCCACAACTCTTGCTGGACTAGGGATTTTTGCAGCAGTAGTTGGTAAGATTTACGGTCAAATTGGCTTGGGATTGCCGATCTTTGTCAGCATCGTCGCAATTCTGATGGGGTTAAATCTGCTCGAAGCTCTACCCTTCCAACTCCCCGATTTTGGCGGGATGGATTGGATTCCCAAAGATTTACCCAATGGTGCGCGTTCTTATTTACTGGGCGCAACGTTTGGATTAGTCGCTTCGCCTTGCAGTACGCCAGTACTCGCAACTTTATTAGCTTGGGTGGCTAGCACTGGAAATGTTGGACTGGGTGCGGGATTTCTCCTAGCATATACATCTGGTTATGTGGCACCATTAATATTAGCAGGTACATTTACGGCGGTAATCAAAAGATTATTGGAAGTACGTAAATGGTCTGGATGGATTACCCCAACTAGTGGTGTGCTATTGATTGGGTTTGGGGTATTTTCCTTGTTAACTAGAATTCCTAGCTTTTAAATTAATCGAATGGCGATCGAATCTAACGTAACTTCAAATAATTGGCAGATGCCCCAACAATGGTGGCGTAAGAAAATTGTACCAGTTATCGCCAATCTTAAATTTGCGATCGCCTTAGTACTGATTATTGCAGTTTTGAGTATCACTGGCACCGTTATCGAGCAGGGAGAAACACCAGCATTTTATCAGGCTAATTATCCCGAACATCCAGCGTTATTTGGCTTTGTGACTTGGAAGGTAATTCAAGTTATCGGATTAGACCATGTATACCGAACTTGGTGGTATCTGGGACTCTTAGTTCTGTTTGGAATTAGTCTCATGACTTGTACTTTTACCACTCAGTTACCGATGCTCAAGTCAGCGCGGAAGTGGAAATTTTATGATAATCCTAAATTCTTTCAACGGTTAGCTCTGAGTGCTGAAATTGACGATCGAGATTTAGCTGCGCTCACCGAACAGTTAGCAGCTAAGAAATACAAGATTTTTATAGAAGGTGATAAAGTCTATGCGCGCAAAGGGTTAGTTGGTAAGATTGGGCCGATTATCGTTCATATCGGGATGATTTTGACCCTGCTAGGCGGCGTTTGGGGGGCGATGACAGGTTTTGTCGCTCAAGAGATGGTACCGAGTGGCACAACTTTTCAAGTTAAAAATATCCTTGATGCTGGGCCATTATCAAATAGACAAATACCTAAAGATTGGTCTGTTAAAGTTAATCGATTCTGGATTGAATATACACCCTTGGGCACGATCGATCAATTCTATTCCGATCTATCAGTAGTCGATAATGCTAGTCAAAAAGAACTCGATCGACAGACCATTCATGTCAATAAGCCACTAAAATATCAAGGAGTTTATTACTATCAAACTGATTGGTCGATCTCTGGAGTAAAAATTCAACTGAATAATAGTCCGATCTTTAGGCTACCGATGGCTCAATTGGGAGACGGTGTTCAAAGTCGGATTTGGGGAACTTGGATTCCGACTAAGCCAGACTTGAGTGAAGGTGTTTCGCTCCTAGCCAAGGACTTGCAAGGAACATTATTAGTCTACGATACCAAAGGACAATTATTCTCCAGTGTCCGAGCTGGAAACTCGATCGAGATTAATGGCGTGACGCTAAAAATTATCGATTTGATCGGTGGTACTGGACTACAGATTAAAGCCGATCCTGGTATTCCGATCGTTTATTTAGGCTTTGGTTTATTGATGCTCGGAGTAGTGATGAGTTACTTCTCACATTCCCAAGTTTGGGCGGTAACTAAGGATGGTAAATTGTATCTGGGTGGCCGAACAAATCGCGCTCAAGTAGTATTCGAGCGAGAAATGATTGAAATCATCGAGCGGCTCCAAACAGGTGAAGCCAAAGCTAAAGGTGAGGTAGAGATGCCCACCGCAGTAGGCTAGATCGAACTTGACTCGGCGTTGGCGTTGGCTGTTCTCCCACTATGATGCACAGCTTCTATTTAATAACAGAATTGTTATTGTCAATTATCTGTACCTATGTTAGATTAAGTTCAGGTAGTAAATTACTCGTTGTTCCGAACAGCTAACCAATTAATATATTTGGAGGTGGTGCCCATGATCGAGAGTAGTACGCGTTTGGGTCTCGAAACTGGAGTTAGCCGGCTGAGTGCCGGGACTGTCCTCTAGTCATCTGTAGGTCTTTTTCTACATCTATCTAGATTCACTCCTGCTCCGTCGAAGAGTTTCTCCCGGCAGCCAGGTTCCAGTGAACGGACCCCCTAGACCGCTCCTAATTGTTAGTACCGAGATTTTAGAGTCTTACTAACATTTAGGAGCGGATAGTTTTTGAGGGGTTAAACAGTTGACAGTTGACAGTTGACAGCGAGATTTTCAAAATGGGGTGGACATCCGCAGCATCACAACCCAATTATCACCCTTCTGGGCGGGGGACAAACGCTGTGCTATCAACTATCAATTAATTTAACTACTTTTCCAGGTGCCATGAAAACCCATCGGTACCACACTGGGTAAACCCAATCGACACACAGGCGATTCATCCAACCTGTCGCAGTCATAGATCCAAACTTCACTTTGATGATTTTTACCATCATAGACGACTGTGAGAATCCAGCCTCGGTTAGGATCGAATTTATCAACAACATGAATCGGTTCGGTAGGATACAGATGACTAGCGAGATCGGCAGTAGTTAAAGTATTTGTATGTCGATCGAATCTTCCAATCGTACCGACTAGTTCTTGACTGAGGACTGCATTTGGCTTGTGAACGGCTAAATATGTATATCGCCATTCTTGCCCGACTCGAGTCCTTTCGACAAGTGGAAATTCACAACTGCGATCGCTTAATTGTTCGCTACTTATCAGTTTACCCGCAGTCGGATCGATGATTAATTGCCAGAGTGCGCCGATTGCTTCTGTTTGAGTTGTACCAGAGGCGACTTCTCGGAGAAACTCATTGGTGTCAAAATCCCGATAGCGGACTAAATCGCAGACAATATTACCATTAGCATCGACAAACCCATTCCCGAAATGCCATTGATACCACGGCTCGGTAATGAAGTTAGTAACTAGACTCAGATCCTCGCGATCGAATACCATTATCTGTGTGCCCAACTCCGGCTTCCAGCGGATCGATTCACTATAACTAGCCAATCCAAATAAAATTGGTAATGGTTGAATCTCAATCGGTGGTAGACAAAAAACTAAATACTTACCAACCATCAAAAAATCATGAACGGTTGTCAGTCTGGGTAATTTAGTTTGAGTAGACTGGATGACTTTACCACTGCGATCGCTCACATAGAGATTAAGTTTTGGTTGTGCACCGATCGAGATCCCGAAATTATATATATATCCAGAAATTGGATCTACTTTGGGGTGTGCTGAATAAACTAATGGAGTGAGATCGCTACCTAAATTATCCGTACCGATCGTTGCTAAAGTATCTAAATCTAGCGCATGAGGCTCGGCACCCTCCCACAGTGCCAACAATCGATCTGGCAATGCCAGAACCGAGGTATTTGCTGCACTTCCGAGCGATTTACCCCAGCGTTCCCAGAGATTGCCAGATGGGAGCATTCCATAATTACCATACAACCAGCGATCGACCTGACTTTCTTCCTGATATTTCTTGGTCTGAACGTAGCGGTAGACCCCACTAGCAGCCCCGTCAGCAAACTTTACGGCTAAAATTGCCCCATCCCCATCAAACCAATGTCCGACCCGTTTACCGCCACGTTCGAGCCGTCCAGGGCCATTGCGATAGAGGGTGCCAGATAATCCAGCCGGAATCGTACCTGAAAGGATTGATAATTGTGTCTGCGGAAATTCAGGAGCGGGTTTAGCTAAAGCCTGACCCCACAGCGGTTTAGTGGTAGATGGTTTTGTGGTAGTTGTCATAGTTAGATAGCTGTAATTTAGGTTTCGATCGACTGACAAATCTATAATTAAATTTTACAGCAGTTATCTTGTAGGTGAGGAACAACATAGATTTGTAGCGAACACTCGGCGATCGATCTTCCAATCCGGACTTTGGATCTGGATGATTAATTTCAATCGCTGCTACTCTCTTTTTAACGATCGTGGATTTAACGGCTGTCTAGATGAATTAGTCGATCGACAACAAAATATTACTATTGAGGCTAAAAATATGAGTGAAGATTGCTAGTCCCTAAAGTTGAAAATCGGATGCATACGGTCGATCTCCGTCTGAATGGAGTCGATTTGCGACTGATTGATTTTTCAGATGATATCCGTGGCTTGCAAACTCAACAAAATCGAGTCAGCGAATATCTTTTCAATCGCCCACAATAACTGTGATCTACTAGGTGATAATTAACTACTAATAGTCGGTCGCCTATCCTCAATCTCTACTATGTCAAATATATCAATTGAATCTACGCTCCACGAAGAACGACTATTTACCCCTTCACCAGAGTTTTCCCAAGCTGCTCACATCAAGAGTTTGGCAGAGTATGAGAGTATTTACGCCCGCGCTCAAGCAGATCCAGAACAGTTTTGGGCAGAACTCGCCGAGAGTGAGTTGCATTGGTTTAAAAAGTGGGAAAAAGTTTTGGATTGGCAACCCCCATTTGCCAAGTGGTTTACAGGCGGTAAGATTAATATCTCGGATAATTGTCTCGATCGACATCTGACAACCTGGCGCAAGAATAAAGCCGCGCTAATCTGGGAGGGCGAACCAGGCGACTCCCGTACCCTAACTTATGCTCAGTTGCATCGCGAAGTCTGCCAGATGGCGAACGCGCTCAAACAGATGGGTGTAGTCAAAGGGGATTTAGTCGGGATTTATCTACCGATGATTCCTGAAGCCGCGATCGCAATGTTGGCTTGTGCAAGAATTGGGGCGGTACATACCGTCGTATTCGGTGGCTTTAGTGCAGACGCTTTGCGGGATCGATTGGCTAATGGTAAAGCTAAAGCTGTAATTACTGCTGATGGTGGTTGGCGCAAAGATGCGGTTGTACCCCTAAAAATTCAGGTTGACAAAGCTCTGGAAAATAATGCTTGTCCAACAGTCGAAAAAGTTTTAGTCGTCGAGCGTACCAAGCAAGACATCCCAATGAGTGAGGGACGAGATATCTGGTGGCATGAAATTCAGTCTACCGTCTCCGCCGACTGTCCCGCTGTAGAAATGGATGCTGAGGACATATTATTTGTGCTTTACACCTCCGGCAGTACGGGCAAACCCAAAGGTGTAGTCCACACTACAGGTGGTTACAATCTCTACAGCCACATCACTACCAAGTGGATTTTCGATCTCAACGATACCGATGTCTACTGGTGTACCGCTGATGTCGGTTGGATTACCGGACATAGCTATGTCGTGTATGGCCCATTATCCAACGGCGCAACCACCGTAATGTATGAAGGGGTAACTCGTCCCTCGCAGCCTGGATGCACCTGGGACATCATCGAAAAATATGGCGTAACCGTCTTCTATACCGCCCCCACAGCCATTCGCGTCTTCATGAAAATGGGTGAAGAATTGCCCAACGCTCGAAATCTCTCCTCCCTGCGCCTCCTCGGTACTGTCGGCGAACCAATCAACCCCGAAGCCTGGATGTGGTACCACCGCGTAATTGGCAAAGAACAATGTCCGATTGTCGATACCTGGTGGCAAACTGAAACTGGGGGAATTATGATTACCGCGCTTCCTGGCGCAATCCCTACCAAACCAGGCTCCGCAACTCGCCCCTTCCCTGGGATCATTGCCGAAATCGTCGATCTCGATGGTAATACTCTCCCTACCAATAATGGTGGCTACTTAGCTGTCAAATATCCCTGGCCCGGAATGATGCGGACAGTGTACGGTGATGATGAGCGATTCCGCAAAACCTATTGGGAACACATCGCCCCCAAAGATGGCAAATACATGTATTTTGCGGGGGATGGAGCGCGTCAGGACGCGGATGGTTACTTCTGGGTGATGGGACGCATCGACGATGTACTTAACGTCTCAGGGCACCGTCTGGGTACAATGGAACTCGAATCTGCGCTCGTCTCACACCCCGCCGTCGCCGAAGCTGCCGTTGTCGGCAAACCGGATGAGATCAAGGGTGAAGAAATCGTCGCATTTGTAACTTTAAATAGTAATTATCTGGGCGATGAAAGTTTAGCTAAGGAGTTGAAAAAACATGTCGGTGTTGAAATTGGTGCAATCGCGCGTCCTGGCGAAATTCGCTTTACAGATGCGCTGCCCAAGACTCGATCGGGTAAGATTATGCGGCGATTACTGCGCGATTTAGCCGCAGGTAAAGAGGTTTCTGGCGATACTTCGACACTAGAAGATCGCAGTGTTCTGGATAAATTACGAGGTAGTGATTAATTAAATTTTACAAAGACGCACGTAGACAATTATACTTGTCTACGTGCGTCTTTGTAATTGAGACTATTAGAATTAAATATTTTAGAATAATAAATATCTATAATTACTGACTAAAAATAACCAGCCAAGAATTACCACAATTAGTAGCATCTAATACTCGTACTATCCAAGCCATATTGGTGCAGTAAGAAACTAGTAGATTGCGTCATGACATCAGCCCTTAACTCACCTTTAGTGATAGTATTAAAGTCAAGCATCATCAGAGCCTCTAAAGATAATTGGGACAAATAGCTCAATTTTAATGCAAGTATCGATCGAATATCTGCACAAAAATCTCTAGGTTTGAATGTGTGAATTGGTTGGACTCGATCGCAGAGCATCTCAAAAAAAGCAGATCGCTCAACAGTCGAGCGACTATCGAGTGTAGAAGCTAAATGTCTTTGGTATAGCCTTTTCTCTGTAAAATCGTCTAATTAACACCAGTCAACATAGAAGGCTTTACTTATATCGTCTCTAGTCCTGGAGCGATGGTAGTTGATGGTTTTGGAGGAGTAATGAGGTGGAAGCTATCTTTGTACTTTTCATATAAAGCCAATCCTGATACTTCAGTGTTGAATTCTTTCGGTAGCCGATATTCCTGTGCTGCATACTTCTGACGCAGATTGATAATTTGAGCAATTATATTTGAGACACTACGCAAGGTTGAGTAATCATTAAGTTGACACTTCTTGAATAATAGTAGTAATTTCATTCCCAATGAGTTATTAGAAATCTTACTAACTGCTTGGATATAGGCTTCTAGTGCTATTTTACCTTCTTCTGTTTTTAGGAGCGGCAACACTTCCTGGAGCTTTCGATCGATCTGCTCCTTAAATACTACGGGATCTAGATCTAGATCTTGAGTCAGTAGTCCATTGACAAATTTATAGAGTTCTTGTTGTCCGCTGCTACAATATCTCGATTCAGCACTATCGATCGTCTCATCTAAGCTTAGATACTCATCGATCGAGCAATATAACTTTTGATTTTGAAGAACTTCATAAATTCGGTAATACCGAATTTTTTAGCATCCATATTTTCC
>Ga0209390_10010298_pt1 | contig 10969 bp, 7 predicted proteins | sample BON01_FD_187212 | JGI IMG/M metagenome (GOLD analysis project Ga0209390, IMG submission 187212) | Freshwater microbial communities from Lake Bonney liftoff mats and glacier meltwater in Antarctica - BON-01 (SPAdes) (version 2) | ecosystem: Environmental > Aquatic > Freshwater > Ice > Glacier... | reverse complement strand
CATAGTGTATATATATATATATATATAAATAAATAAATAAATATAAATATATATATATATATATATATATATATATATATATATATATACGAATATAAATCTATCTATATGTATCTATATATGTCTATATATATATGTCTATATATGTATATATATAGACATATGCATATATATATATATACACACACACATATATATACATATACACACACACATATATATACATATATACACACACACACATATATATATATATATATATACATATATATATATATATATATATATACACGAATATAAACGTATTCGGATCTATCTATCTATATACATATGTATATAAATATGTATATATATACATATGCATATATATATATATATGTATATATATATATACACACACATATACATATATACACACACATATATATATATATATACACGCACAACTATATATCATATATATGTATATATATATGTGCATATATACATATACAGACATACATATGTACCTACCTATCTATCTATCTATGTTTATATATATATATGCATATTATATTTATCTCTAGATCTAGATCTATATAAAGTTAGTTAGATAGATAGATAGATAGATAGATGGATGGACAGATAGCTATATCAATATCGACATCGATATCTATATCTATAGATAGATAGACAGATAGACAGACAGACTGATAGGTATAAGAATATATATATCCCTCCCCTCCGGTATTCCCTATCCGTGGCCCGACCCTGGCGCCTCACATCGAGGCTGATCCGGCCTCCCTTGGCGAAGAAGTCCTTCGTCTTGAGGAGCTTCGACTGGGCCTTCTTGAGGTCCCTGGGCGGGTCGTCGCCCGACTTTGTTGTGCACGAGAAGGTCTTCTCTGGCTTAGGCTCGGCGTCCTCGGACCCCTTGGCCTTCTTGGCAGCGGGCGCCTTGGCTGCGGGCGCCTTGCGCGCCTTCTTGGCAGCGGGTGCGTCCTCCTCCTCCTCCTCCTCACTATCCCCCCCCGCGTCCTCCTTCTCCTCGGCCTCCTCCATGCACGTGTCAATCAGCTCGCTAATCTGAGCCTTTTTCGACTTGAGGGCGCCTGGCTCCATTTTGAGGGATATCTCGAGCTTTTCGCGCACCTGAAAAGTGTGCGCCAGCGTAAGACTACGCGATGGGCGCAGCGCGTGCGCGTACGACCTGCAGCGGCAGGCTGCGGCGTCGGCCTCTTGCGCACCGACTTTGCTGACAGGTTCTCGACACCCTCGCTCCCGATGATCTCGGCAACAAGCTTCTTCATCTCCTGTGAGTGGAAAGGAGCGCTGGTCACGCGGTGGGGGCCTTTCCGTCGGCGGCGCGCCAGGCGGTGCGCTTACCTCCGCATCTGCCATCGACCGCACTGTGACGGCGTAGTTGCGGCGTTGTTGCGGCGCGTGTTTTCGGTGAACACCTATTTCTGCGATCCCCCCTTTCGGTATTCTGCTGCCCGTGAACGCTGGCGCAGGGGCAAGTCTGACGACTGACGAGAGGGCGGCTTCGTTGCTGAGACATACGTAGAGACACCGTTGCCTCGCTGGCCACAACTAGGAATCTACGCGTCCTGACCTATTGTACGCGCCCAAGTGCGGCGCGATTGATCGTGGCAAACAAAAACAAGCACCACGATGAAGCCGCCAAGCCGCCATCAATCCCACAAGTGTAGCAAAAGCAAGCAAGCAAACTCTCTCGGCCCTCGCTAGGCCCGCCCACCTCCGGCAAGCCCCGCAACAATCGTCCGCACTCGCGGGGCCTACGTCAGTCAAAGGTGGTCCTCTTGCCCTGAAAGGGCTGGATCCCGGCCGACGTCGCCTTCTTGGCCTCCCACGACGGGTGCAACGCGCCCGCGCTGCTCGCTCCTTGAGGCTTGGATGCGCCGACGCCCGACGCGGCCGAACCATAGGACGCCGACGGCGCGCGGTCGCCTCCCCGCCCCCCTCCGCTCGAGCCACCACGCCCGCGGCCACCCTGCGCTCCACCACGGCCACCGCCGCCCTTGCCCGCGCCCTTACTCCCCCTGCCCGATCCTTTGCCCGCTCCCTTGCCGTCCCCCTTGCCCGCTCCCTTGCCGGAACCCTTGCCGGAACCCTTGCCGCCGCCCTTGCCGCCCTCGCCCCCGCCAGCCGCCTGGTCCAGGATCGCCCGGCGCTGCCGCTGTCCCATCCGGTTGCCGCTCTTGGAGATGACGTTCTTGGCCTTCTTCGTTGGATCTCGCTCCTTGCCCCCCGAGCCCATCGTGAAGCCGCCGCCGCCGTCGCTCTCATCATCGCTCTCGCCGCCGCTCGCCTCCTCCTCCTCGCTCTCGTCGCCGAGCGACGACATGAACACACTCGAGGAGCCCTTGGGCTGGCTCTTGGGCGCCGTAGCCGCAGCCGCTCCCTTGGCGCTACCCTTGGCCACTGTCGCCGCGACCGCCCCCTTGGCACTGCTCTTGGCCACTCGCGCAGCCTTGGTCACCGTGCCGTCGCCCCCGGCCTCCTCGGCCGCCCGCCCGCGCTTCGCTGCCCGGCCTGCTCGCGCCGGGCCACTCGACGCGACGGCGACGGCGGAGCCATCCGCATCGGCCGCCGCGCCCTCCGCCGGCGCCACCGGCGCCAGGGCGCTCACCGCCTCGAGCTGCTGCCGGACCGCCGCGCTCCCCAGCAGCGAGCCCACAAGCGAGGCGCCGACCTGGGCGTGGTCGGCACGCAGCCGCTCCCACTCCTCCGCGCTGGCACCGTCGTCCGACTGCGACGCCTTGCGCGGCGTGGGCTCGGGCGCGGTGATGCCTCGGTTCGCCAGGGCTTGGCGCGCGACAAGCGCCGGTGGCAGAGCCTTGAGCAAGGTCAGCCGCAGCTGGGCCGCGGCGCTATCTGCCGATCCGGACTCCGAAGCGTCCTTCAGCTTGCGCACAGCCTTGCGCAGCAACAATACCTTGGCCTTCTTCACCGCCGCCTGCGTGCACATGGAACTGTGAGCATAACCGCCGGTCGCAACGTTTTCGGGCGGTGCGGACCTGCAGCTGCTTCGAGTGGTGAAAGAGGCGCCGCTCGGCCTGCATCCGCTGGAGCGCGCCGAGCTTTTCCCGCACCCCGCTGCTGCTGCCCTCGCTTTTGCTGGCGGCAGCCGTCGCAGCAGCTGCGCTGGGCTCGCGCTTTTTGAGCTTCTGCCGCTGTTTCTGCGCCACGCGGCGCGGCACCGCCATGTTGGTCCCAAGCCCCGCCTTGGCACGCAGCATGTTGATGTCCCATCGCAAGTTGCTGTGCCGCTGCGGCCGGAGGACTGGCGAAGAAGACGTCGCCGCCATATTGAGTTATTTAGGGATGATGAGGCTATTTCGGGAATACTCAACCATTCTATTTTTGGTGCCAAAGGCCGCCTTAGCAAAAACCCATTCGCGAACGATGCCGCCCAGCCGCTACACACCGCAGCCGACGGACGCTGAGCGTGGCGTCGCCGAGGTGCGCACAGCCGCACCCTTGCCGCTGTCCACCTCCTATCGCGCCGCAGGGCCACCGCCCTTCCCAGCAGCGCTGTTTGCGGCGGGTGACGCGTCGGTGGCCGCTCATCCACAAATCCCTCCCCGCGCGCGCAGGTCTCAGAGACGCTCTTCTCGCGCGTCACCAAGTATCACGCCCAGATCGGCGGCACGGTGAAGAAGGACGTTCTCAACCAGCTCGAATGGAACCTGCTGACCGAGGCGAAGGAGCAGTTCCACCGCGCGCAGTACGAGGAGGCGCTAAACACCTTCACCGCCTGCCTTGCCGTGACGGAGAAGACGCGCAACTCCAAGGACTTCGCCGTGCGCGGCGCCATCGTCCACAACATCGCGAGCTGCCTCCATCACCTCGGCGAGATTGAGGCGGCGCAGGAGTATTACGAGCAGGCGATTACGTCCTTCGAAAAGGCAAACACGGGCATCGTCGAGAAGCTGCTCTACGGCGACACCAACAAGCGGCGCGTCGACTTCGTCAAGGAGCGCATGATCGACATCTCATGGGGCCGCAAGCCCGACATCGACAAGTACCTTGACGAGAACGGGCGCAAGCGCGTCGTGCCGCTGCCGCCGCCGGCGTTTACGTCGCACGACCAGAAGCTCTCCGACAAGTGGGGCGACGAGCCGCCGCCGCCGCCCTGGGCCGCGCACGACATGGCCGCGGTCAACTCGGACTACCCGTACGACCGGCGCCCTGCCTGGATGAGCGCGGCCACCAAGCGCGGCGGCGGCGGCAGCTCGGGCTCATACGGTGCGTTGGACAACGGGGGCCCCTCGTCGGCCTACCGCGCGGAGCCGCAGCAGGCGCCGCCGCGCTACCACGACGAGGCGGCGGAGAGCGAGGCGGACGATGTGACGCAGGAGCAGGCGCGGCGGGAGTGGCTGCAGTACTATCTGCAGACCTCCGAGTGGGAGCGCGCCGAGGAGTTGGTTGTGACGCCCGACGAGCGGGAGGACCTCCACTACCTGCGCGACCGCGAGCGCCGCTGCGGGCCCGCGCACGCCGACGAGGAGCTGCAGTGCGAGGAGGAGCACGCGCCGGCGCCGGCGTACGAGTCGGGATCGTCGTCGCAGGCCAACGAGGGGCTCCTCATCCAGTAGGCGAGGGGCGGCTTGCGCTGCCGGCTTCCGGGCGCAGGAGAGCCGCGCCGATGTGATCTGGGTGCTCGAGGATGCGATGGGAGCTGGGCGTTGCGTGTCTGGCGGATGATCTGGTGCTACAGTAGGTTTCGCTGCGGCTTGGTTGGTCGGCACTATTGCGAGGCTGTGGGTGCATGTGTATGTGTGGGCTGTTTGTTGATTGTTGATTGATGCCGTGTCGTGTTCCTCCGTGTGTGTTATACGTCGTGCGTGTTCTGTGCCTGTGCGACGTCTGCGTCTGTGTGTGTTGATTGTGAGCTGGCTTGATCGTAAGCTGGCTCGACGCCGGGTGCCACCGTGCCACTAGGCTGGGGTTTCTAGTTTTCTAGCTTTTGCTTTTGTAATTCCATTATTATCTCCCTGCAAAAATCTACTTTACTATCATGTATATGTGTGTTCGTCTCTGTCTCTATCTCTATCATCTTACTATCTCTTCTACACATACACACGCCTACACCTACACCTACACCTACATCTACATTATACATTACAGTCTGTCGGCTGTCGGCTGTCTAGATGTCGCGGCCCTGCGTCCCGCTGCGTCCGCGTCCGCTCGTCTATCTATTTTTTTGCTATAGTATATATTTAATAGCTAGGCTATAGCTAGTAGCTATAGCTATAGCTATAGCCATAATAGTAATAATAGGCCATATCTTTATAGCTAAAGCTATAATAGTTCGGAACCTGATCGTAGTGTATCGCCTCTCCTCGCCTCGGCCCCCGCCGCGCCTATACTTTTACACTATAACTACACTTATAACCTCTCCTCCAGCTGTGCCTCTGGCTCTGGTGGTACGGTTGACGGTTGATCGATCGTCGAGCTGGACACAGACACAGTCTGAAACACAGTGAGCCGATGGCGAGCGACGGGACGACATACGACAATGCCGCAAAACAGCATAACGTCCGGGCGAACCAGGCCCGCCGCCGGGCCCGCGCCCTCTCAAAAGTAGAGTTCTCACGCCCCCGCCCCTTCACACACCACAGCACCACCACCATGCACACGCACTGCACAGTATCTTCGGCTTAGTGCCCGCAGGCTCTCAACCCGCCGTGAGCAGTAGGTCGAAGTGTCGGGCGGCCACCAAGTGCAGCAGCCGGAGCGGCTCCCTCCTCGGGACCGCCGCCGCCGCCGCCGCGGCAGAGTCGGGCGAGGGTATGAACGGCAGCGGCGACTTGTGCGGAGAGGCCGGCGGCGAATTCGGCGGCAGGAGCTCCGGGTTGGGCTCAATCGCCTCTACGGGCGCGGGCAGGCCGTCGGCGGCCGAGACGTGGGGGGCCGCGCCGGCCTCGCCCCCTGCGCCAAAGCGCTCGAGGGAGTAGTACATGAAGACGGGCGCGCGTAGGACCGAGGCGAGCGCCTCGATCTCGAGCCTCTCGCCAAAGACGCCCTCCGTCGCCATGAGCTCCAAATAGACCTCGCGCGCAGCGCTGCCGCCGATGGACTGCCGCGCGCCGCCCTCTTTCCTGCCGAGCCGCCGTCGCAGGGCGAGGGTGGACGCGTCCGAGGCGCCGGAGCACATGGCGTCGGCGATGGCGGCGTCGATGCGATCGCCCACGCCGCCCGCGCCGCCCACCAGCACGCCCGCGCCGCCGAGCGCTCCGTCCTCCTCGGCCGCCGCCTCGCACGCGAGGGCACCGCGTAGCGCTGCGACGGCCGCCAGCCGCAGTGAGAGGGCCGTGTGGGCTGCCGCGCCACCTTCACAGCCACCGTCCGCGCCCCCGCCTCCCTCGCCGCCGCCCACGCCGCCCCTGCCAACGCCGCCACGACCCTCTCCACCACCGCTGAGCTGTGGCGCGGCGCGGTTGAGGAAGAGTGCCGCGCAGCCAAAGAGGCAGTTGCCGTCCCTCGCGACTGCGACGCGGCTGAGCCCCGACTCCTCGAGCGCGTCCACGTACCAGTCCTCGCTCGCCGAGTGGCCGTCGTTGGCCAGCTCGCCCCGCAGCGAGCAGGCGAACTCCTCCGCCGCCAGCGCAACCTCGCCCAGCCGACTCGCCTCCGTCCGGTGCTCTCTGCTCGGCGCCATTTGGCGGAGCAGGCCGAGGTCAGAGCGCAGCCAGCCCAGCCGGCGAGAGAGCGCGCGCACCGCCGGACCGATGGAGGCGCCGCCGTTGCCGGTTTCGTCGCCGAAGCCGCCCGCCGCGCAGCCTTCGATCAGCTGCTGAGTCTCGTCTTGGAGCCGCAGCAGCTCGGCCTGCAATTCGGACTGCATCCGACCGCTCAGCGCCCCAGAGAAGAAGACGCCACCTAGCCCCCCTCCGCCTCCGCCTCCTCCGCCCTGCAAGCGCGAGAGCGAGGCGTGCGAGGGCGTGCGTGGCGACGAGCCCTCTTTTCGGAGGAAGAGGCTCGGGCCCGTCTTTCTTGGCGCGGGCGAGGCAATATCGTCGGGCCATTCGAACGGCGCCGCCGTCGAGATCCGCGGGACGAAGGGCGTGGACGAGCGCCCCTCGGAGTCGGAGCAGCCGATGGGAATGATCATACCCAGGCGGAGAGGCTTATTGGCGCCGCGCTTGAGCAAGAAGCCCGCGGAGAGCGGCCGACGGCCCGGGGCGGGGGGCAGCGCGGCGTCGGACCCGTCCTCCACAGGAGCGGAGGAGGCGGCGGAGGAGGAGGGTCGGTTGGATGGGGGCGCCGCGCGGAGGAGACGGCGCAGGAACCGCACGGGCCGCGTGTCGCTCTCGGCCTCCTCGTCCTCCAACGAAGCGAGGCGGCCCGGCAGCGACTGCGCCAAGGAAGCTGCAGCCTGTGTCGCCGACTCGGCGTCGGCGACACAGACTGCAGCTTCCTTGGCGCAGTCGTCCTCCACCTCGCGAGCGTCCGCCACCGCAGCCAAGGCGCGCCTCGCAGCACCGGCCGCCTCGGCCGCCTCCGCCTCTGCCACCGCCGCCGCCGCCTTGTCGTAGCCTGTAGCATTCGCCGCCATCCGCTTCGCCGCCGACCCCTTACGCTCCGCCTCGAGCTCGAGCTCCAGGCGGTGCGTGCGCGCCTGCTCGTGCTGCAGCATCCGCGTGAGCGCCGAGTTGAGCTTGCGCGAAGCCTGAAGCTGTACGAGTCGCTGCGCCGCGAGAACCGTTGCCGCTGATACGCGAGGCCCGTCCCCTGACCCTGGCCTTGGTGGGGACACGCGAGGGCCGCCGTCCCCTGGCCTCGGTGGGAAGGCGCCAGCCGGCACCGGCTCGGCTTCCGGCGCCGGCGCCGCCTCGACTGCCACCTTGACGATCTCGTGCGCCTCGGCCTCGCGTGCGAGGAGGTCCTCTTTCGCGCGCGCCATCAGGTCCTCCTGGATGCGCAGGGCCTTCCCGGACACGCCACGTGGCTTTCGTCGTGTCACCACGGCGGCTGCGCCGGTTTGCATTTCATCATCGGCAGCCATTGCATCAATCCGCGCCGACGACTCGACCCACTGCGCCGCCGCCGTCCCGTCCGCCTTGGTCGCGATCAGCGCGCGCAGCTCCGCGTCATGGGCGAACACGTCCACGGGCTCGGGAGGCTCCGTCTTCCGCGCCACCTCGCGGTCCGTCTTGTCGAGCCGAGTCTTGAGCGAGCGCAACCGCGTCGCAAAGTCCTCCCGCAACGCGTCGACGCGGTCGCGCGACTCGCGCTCGCTCGCGTCGAGCCGGCCGCAACCGTATTTGATTGACATTTGATTGTTCGAAGGAAGGTTTGTTCTAAGAATTAAAAACTTATTTCTAAAAGGGTCTTATGTGCGTGTGAATCATCTTTGTAGCTCTACCTATCTAGGTGGGTGTGGTTGTGGGTTTTGAGGGAGTGCTCCCTACGCTTTGTCGGACCCATCTCCACGATGATGATGATATGCTTACCCCCACAGGATACTCTCCCCCCACACAGCAGCCGATATGGCCCACAGCTCACACAGCACACAGCCAGCACTGCGGCACTGTGGCCACACCGCACTACCCCCAGGGCAGAAGACAACCCCCCGCAAACGCACCGACCCCACTCAAACGGTCCAAGGACGCGGTGTGCCTCGTTTAGTAGAGTTCTCTCGCAGATCGGGGGCTAGCTCTACGTACGATAGGACTAAAAGTTAAACCCGGGCTATTTTGGTCTGCGTTTGTTGGCGCTCGTTGCTGCCGATCCAGTTTCCGTGCGCACGAGAAATGGATCCACCAATACGCGACGGCGCCAGCTCCCTCCTCTACGAGCTGGTTTTGCACGGCCACGGCTGGCGCTACGACCAGCAGCAGCTCGGGAGCGCGGGCGATGCGGGCGGTGGCGTTGCGCTGCTGGCATCGGTCGGCGAGGCCGGCGGCGCAGATGGGTGGGTGACGACTCGCGAGCTTGCGGCGGGTGAGGACCTGCCACCGGCGGCCGCACCCATCTCCCTGGCTTCGCCTGGCGGAGGCGGTCCGGCGGACGCAGCTGCCGCCGCCGCGGCGCCAGGCTCGCGGAGGCTGGAGGCTGCGGCGGCGCAGCAATGGGCTCGGGCGGCGGTGGAGTCGGCCCGGGAGTCTCCCGCCGTGTCGCTGGCACTCGCGCTTGCACAGCAGGCGCTCGCCTGGCCGGCCGAGTCGGCGCCTCCCTCGCTGCCGCGGTGGGCGGCGTTTGAGCGCACACTGCCGTTTCCGCACGAGGCGCTGCTGCGCCAGCTGCCGCGCTGGCGGATCGCGCTCGCGCCGGCGGGCGAGCTCCTCGCGCTCTGGCAGTCGCGCCAGCTGCTGCTCCTCTCGGCGCGCGACGGCTTCACCGCTCCCGTTGGCGTCTGGCGCTGCGCCTCCTCCGACGGGGCCGAGGGCCAGCCGCGGCGCGTCCTCGCGTGGGACAGGGACGGATCGCTGCTCGCCGCCGCGACGGCCGACGGGACGGTCCACGTGTTCGACGCGCGGCTGCGGCTGCTCCACAGCTTGCCCTACGCGTGGTGGGGCGCTGCGCCCAAGGACGGCGCGCCGGCGCACCCGCCGCCGCCGGGGGAGGCCGGGGCGGATGAGGCGGCGGCGGCGGCTGCGTCGGCACTGGGTTCGGACGTTTCCTACGGCGAGCTGCTCACGCCGCCGCCGCCCGCCTCGCCGCCGCTCCTCGGCCTGGCGTGGCGCGAGGCCGCCGGCGCGCGCGGCGTCTCTTCGCAGCTGTTGCTCCTCTCTGCGGGCGGAAAGCTGCACCGGGTGACGGTCCCGCTGGCGGCTACGGTTGCCGTGCACGGCGCCAAGCCGCAGCGCTGCGCCGCGCCGCCGCTCAGCATGTTCCCCGCGCACGGGTTCGTCACCTCGCTCGCCTACTGCACGCTGGGCGGTGAGGACGAGCCGAGCGGGCGCGGCGGGCGCGGCGGCGGAGGCGGTGGAGGCGGGGCGGCGGGCGGTGGCGGCGCTGGGGCGGTGGGGTTGCTGGCAGTGGGCGGCGGCGGGTGCGCGCCCTCAAAGGCTGCGGCGCTGGTCCTCGCCAAGGCGGCGGCGGCCGACGAGAGCCGCGGCAGCGCCAGCGACGCCCCCACGCCCTCGCTGCCCTCGCTTTCCCTATGGGCCATCTCAGACGAGGCCCCCTACGCGCGCCTCCTCTTCTCCACCACCGCCGCCGCCTCCCCCTCCAGCCCACTCCTGGCGCCCCTCCGCGCCCTCGCGCGCGCGCGCGCCGTCGCCACCGGCAACGGCGTTCCGCACTGCCTCGCCTTCTCGCCCAACGGCTCCCACCTCGCCGCCCTCACCCTCACCGGACAACTCTCCGTCTGGCCGCTCGCCTCCCTGCACGCCGCCGCCAAGGCACCAGCCGGCGCCGTCGCCGCCGCGGGAGTGGCGCAGCGGACGCCCGAGCCGCCGCGGCTCTATACCGGAGGGGCGACGGGGAGTGAGGAGCAGTGGGTCTCGGTCTCGTGGTGGGGCAAGGGCGCGCTGGTGCTGGCGAAGCGGAGTGGCAGCGTCTCGGTGGCCGCGCTGCCGCGGCTGAGTGAGATGCTGGGCGAACGGCCAGAGTCGTTCGCTCGGCTGCCTCTGCTCTCGGAGCCCCGGGGCAGCCCAACCACCTTCTTCGTGCTGACCAGGGAGGAGGCGGAGGCCGCACCGATACCGCCGGGGGGTAACAGCCGGCCGGGCAGCCCCGCCGGGCGCCCCGTACCGCAGGGGGGCCCCGTGGCCGGTTCCGAGGGGCGGGAGGTTGCGGCTGCAAGGCGGCGCGTCGAGTCGTGGTGGCTCTACTCACTGCGCCGCACGACGCCCGAGGCCATGTTTGAGCGCAAGGTCGGGCTCAAGGAGTACGGCGACGCGCTCACGTACGCCAACTCACGCGCCAGCTCCAGCTACCAACATATATGCATATATACATGCATATATATATATATATATATATATATATATTGATATACATATATTTATACATA
>Ga0209390_10010294_pt1 | contig 10972 bp, 10 predicted proteins | sample BON01_FD_187212 | JGI IMG/M metagenome (GOLD analysis project Ga0209390, IMG submission 187212) | Freshwater microbial communities from Lake Bonney liftoff mats and glacier meltwater in Antarctica - BON-01 (SPAdes) (version 2) | ecosystem: Environmental > Aquatic > Freshwater > Ice > Glacier... | reverse complement strand
CCAAAGGAGAATTGATAGTCAAATGCCTCTGACCGACAAAATAGCCCTAGCAAACGTTAACCTAGATAACTCGACAAATATCACCAATTTAGAAGCTCAGATCGATCGATTATTTTAGGCTCAGGAATACATCTACAGCGATGAAATCAGGGAGCGGGCGATTGCTGTCACATCCAACCAGCCGCCCGGGTAATGAGGCCAACGATCTAAATACCCGATCTCAGACGACTGCGCCTCGGCAGAGCCGACGCTACAAAGGATTAGACATCGCCCAACACTCAATCGGATCGAACTAGTTGCTACCAGTAAAGATGACTTCAGGAAACTTGAGTTGAGCTTCAGGTAAGGGACGACCTTTTCCTTCTTCTTGCCAATAGTTGATTACTTCAGTGGCCTGATTGAGAATCCCGACCCGATCGATTTCAGCAATCCAGTGTTTGGCTTCTAGTTCGGCTTTGAGTTGCTCCCACGCATCATTACGCGGCCAGAAAAAATAAGCGGTGAGGGGACTCAACCCTTTTCCAACTACTTGGTCTACAGCTAAGGCAACGTTTTCATCCAACCATAAAACTTTTAAGATAAACTTCGATAACGTTACCGGGATGGTTTCGGTTGAGGGTAAGGTTTCGGTTACGGTTTCGGTTGAGGTATCGGTTTCGGTCATATTTGGTTACTGTTTTGGCACACAATCCATAATTGTATCATCTGTCTGCTCACAAAAACTGTTTAAATTAGGCGATTACCTCGCGGCGCGGCTACGCCAACGATGGTAGCTGGAGTTGGTGTTTCTCTAAGCCGAGCGCGCGAGTAGCGAATCAAGACAGTTGATGGTGAATCATGATGTCTATTTTTTGAGAATTCAGGGAGTAAGTCAAAATTTAGTCATCGACTGTTGACGATCGCCCCTAGCTGTGATGTGGTAAATTTTGAATTAATTTAGTGGCGGGATTGAGATGAGCGCGATCGTAGTATTTGATATCGATGGGGTAATTCGAGACGTTGGTAATTCATATCGTCGCGCATTAGCGGATACAGTATTGGAATTTACCAATGGAGCCTATCGTCCCACTGCCATCGAGATTGACAAGCTCAAAGGTGAAGGCATCTGGAATAATGATTGGGAAGGCTCACAAGAGATGATTTACCGCTATTTTGAGAGTCAAGGACAACCTCGATCTCAGTTAAAACTGGATTACGAGCAAATTGTCACCTATTTTCAAACTAAATATCGCGGTACAGATCCAGTGAATTGGAATGGTTATATCTGCGACGAACCACTTTTGGCGAGTCTGGAATACTTTGGCGCATTAACCGCTGCCAATATCCCCTGGGGCTTTTTTAGCGGTGCTACGCGCGGATCTGCTACTTATATCTTAGAACGGAGATTGGGTTTAACTACACCCGTATTAGTCGCGATGGAAGATGCTCCAGGTAAACCAGCTCCAGAAGGACTATTTATTGTAGTCGATCGGTTGGGAGCCAAACACGATCGAATTGACTCTCTGCCGATCTGCTATGTGGGCGATACTGTTGCAGACATGTGCATGATTTCCAACGCTCGCACCCAACAACCAAGTCGAGACTTCATCGCTGTAGGGGTATTACCACCACACATCCTCGCGGCAGCACCACAAATCGATGGCTATCGCCATAGCTTGATTGAAGCAGGTGCTAATGTGGTGATTGATAACGTCGAGGAATTAACTCCTAGACTAATTAATTCGCTGTAAATCCAAGGTACAGGCATCGAACCTGTCTAGAGTTGCCTCGCGGATGATGAGTCCGCAAATGCTGTTAGACCCAAATCAGCTCTAATCATAGATTTAGCTCTGTACCAACGTTTTGAAGTCCGCTGTTCATTTGTCTTGTCCATCAGGTATGATTTTGTGGCTGCTCTCATGATTTTCTGTCTTCGGTTTACTTTTAGACAAGTTCTCATAATCTGGGGAGTTTTTCTACCCCCTGTTTAGACACCCTCTGATTTGGTATTTAAAACTACAGACAGAAAATAAAAGATGTCAGAGGATATCTTCAGAGATCGAGGTCGAATTAAGCTTCGATCGAGTCTATTTCAAAAATACATGGTGCTACCAGCATTTAACTTTTCTGGTTCTGCATTTCTTTATACCGTTTTGTAAGAATTTCATGCCTAAGACACTTTTTAAAGTCGATCTGACCAAGCCCATGAGCGAGCAAGAGCTGCCCGGTCACAATCGCTGGCATCCAGAGATTCCGGCGATCGCTTCAGTCAATCCTGGCGATGTATTTAGGATCGAATGTAAAGATTGGACGGATGGGCAGATTAAAAACGATGACAGTGCTGATGATATCCGCGATGTGGATTTATCGATCGTCCATGTTTTGAGCGGTCCGATTTGGGTCAATGGTGCCGAACCAGGTGACATTCTGGTCGTCGATATCATCGATATCGGTGCCTTCCAAGGCGATGAATGGGGCTTCACAGGTATTTTCGACAAAAAGAATGGTGGTGGTTTTTTAACAGACCATTACCCGACTGCGGCTAAAGCAATTTGGGATTTGCAGGGGATCTACACCAGTTCTCGACACATTCCTGGGGTCAAATTTGCGGGGATTACTCATCCTGGTTTGATCGGCTGCGCACCATCCCATGAGTTGCTTGCCAAATGGAACAAGCGCGAAGCCGAGCTGATGACCACCCAACCCGACCGTCGGACTTATGGGGCTGGTGTAAACATTGATGGAGTGTCCGTCTTAGCGGCACTACCAAATCCTACCAATGCTGTTTTGGGTACCTTAGCACCATCTGAATACGATCGAGTCGCCGCTGAAGCCGCACGGACGATCCCACCCCGCGAACATGGTGGCAACTGCGACATCAAAAATCTCTCTAGAGGTACGCGGATCTATTTCCCCGTCTATGTCGAAGGTGGCAAACTCTCGCTGGGCGATCTGCATTTCTCCCAAGGCGATGGCGAAATTTCGTTCTGTGGCGCGATCGAAATGTCGGGATTTATCGATCTGCATGTGGACATTATCAAAGGCGGCGTTGACAAATACGCAATGGTTAATCCGATCTTCAAGCCCGGTCCAGTCGAGCCAAACTACTCAGAATTCTTAGTGTTTGAAGGGATTTCTGTCGATGAGTTTACTGGTAAGCAATATTTCATGGATGTGCATATTGCTTATCGTCAAGCTTGTTTGAATGCGATCGCCTATCTGAAAAAGTTTGGGTTTACCGGAGAGCAGGCTTACTTATTGTTAAGTTGCGCACCGATTGAAGGTCGAGTCAGTGGGATTGTCGATATTCCAAATGCCTGTTGCACGCTGGCAATTCCCACAGCGATCTTCGATAAAAATATTCTGCCAGTGTAAGTCAATCTATGCCTCTTTATGAATTTCGATGCGATGGATGTGGTGTTTTCGACTCATGGAGATCGATATCTGAGTCTAGCGATCCTGCCAATTGTCCAGATTGCAATGAACGCGGCAAACGGATCTTTTCACCGCCGATGATATTATCGACAACCGGACGCATCAAAAAAGTCAGTGCGGAGCCGCAGTTAATCACGCGAGATCTCGAACCTAAACCGCCCAGAGTTCAGTATCATTCCGGCACTCGTCCGTGGATGGTCGGACACTAGATCGGAATTAGTAATGTGACAATTTGCTAGATAAATTTAGCAGATTGATGTTGAGATCGAATTCAAGGTTTTTTGGTGTGATTCTTATATAGTTAAGGAGAGTTTCGATCGATGAAAAAGTTATCTCATTCCAATGGTTTGTTAAGTGCGATTACCCGTCGTCGATTTATTCAATATAGTTCCGTTGCTGCTGCCAGTAGCCTTGTGGCTGCTTGTACCCAAGGTGGAGGCGGAAGCGACACTGCCAAAGCTCCCACAGGTGGATCCTCAGCCGCAGGAGGCAAAGGGATTAAGGTAGGAGTGCTGTATTCAACTACAGGATCGATCGCAATTGTAGAGAAATCCTTACAAGATGCGACATTCTTGGCGATCGATCAAATCAACGAAGGTACCGGGCCTTGGGCTGGTAAGAAAGGCATCGAGGGCCAGATGCTGGAAAAAGTCGTTGTCAACCCAGATTCTAACTGGGATTTGTATAACCAAATGTCAAAGCGGCTGATTGATGAAGATAAAGTAGTTTGCGTCCTCGGTTGTTACACTTCTGCCAGTCGTAAGTCGGTATTGCCAGTATTTGAAGAAAAAGATACCTTACTTTATTACCCCGTCTATTATGAGGGAAATGAATGTAGCTCGAACGTTTTCTACACTGGGGCTGCACCAAACCAACAAATTACCGATTCGATTCCTTACTGTATCAAAAACTTTGGTAAGAAAGGCTTCTTTATTGGTTCTGACTACATCTATCCCAAAGAAAGTAATCGGATTGCCAAAGCAGAGCTAGTCGCGGGTGGCGGTACGGTTGTCGGCGATGAATATGCTGCCCTCGGTACGACTGAATTCATTACGATTATTAACAAAATCAAGCAAGCCAAGCCCAATTTCATCTTGAGTAATCTCGTTGGCGATAGTATTCCCGCCTTTTATAAGCAGCTTAAAGATGCTGGAGTCACTTCCAAACAGATTCCGATTATGGCATTTCCCACCACAGAAGAAGAAATTCAGGCGATGGGGCCAGAATTCGCTGAAGGACACTTTAGTAGTTTCAACTACTTCCAATCAGTCGATACGCCTGAAAATAAGGCATTCATCGAGCAATTCCGGGCGAAGTTTGGTCAGGAGCGCGTTACCAATGGTGTGATGGAAGCAGCTTATATCCAAACCTTTTTCATGGCACAGGCGATGGAAAAATGCGCTAAGGAAAAGAAGGAATTTACTACCGCCAATCTGCGCGAAGCAACAAGGGGGCAAGAGTTTAAGGCTCCTCAGGGAACTGTAAAATCTGACCCCGATAACTATCATACCTACCTATATTCCCGCATTGGCAAGTGGAAGGCGGATGGGCAAGCAGAAATCGTATTTGCAACTAAAGCTGCGGTCAAACCGATTCCTTGGAGTCAAGCACTCTATAAGGGTCGAATTTGCGTTCACAAGACCCCAGATGATCGTGGTAACTCGATTGTCGAGACGAACAAACCCATTCCAGTCGCATTCCTAGATAAGCCCTAAACTGCTGATAATTAATCATCTCCGATCTCTTCCGAGATCGGAGATGAGAGCATTTAAACTACACCAACCGCTCCACATCAGCAAACTATGAACGTGTTGCCATTTAATGCCATCTCTTCGTTAATTTACTTAGCCGAAACCAGCCCGTCTGGTAAACAGATCGATCCGGTAGCAATTACCAATCAGCTTTTGAATGGGGTTAGTATTGTTGGTATTTTACTCTTGACTGGGTTGGGACTCTCGATCACGTTTGGAGTGATGCGGATTATCAACCTCGCACATGGCGAATTTATCATGCTCGGTGCATACACAACTTTTGTATTGCAGAGCAATTTTAAAATGGATTTGTTGATGACAATTCCATTTTCTTTTTTATTCACCGCTCTAGTCGGCGCGCTGGTAGAAGTAACCATCGTCAGACGGCTATACGGACGAGCGATCGAAACTCTACTAGCTACCTGGGGACTAAGTATCGTCCTGCAAGGTGTGGTGAAGCTAATTTTTACCGCTCAACTCAAATATGTCAAATCACCGCCTTATATTCGCGGTAATTGGACACCATTTATCATTGGCGAACAAGCGATCGAGATTTCTTACTACCGCTTGTTTATCATCTTTATGGCACTGCTACTGTTTGGAATTACAGTGTATTTACTCTATGGTACGACTTTGGGTCGAGAAGTCCGCGCAGTGACTCAAAATCGCGAAATGGCCAAGTGTTTGGGGATAAATACCAGCCTGGTTGATATGCTCACATTTGCTTACGGGTGCGGGCTAGCTGGAGTTGCCGGGACAGTCATCGCTTCGCTCAAGAGTGTCGCCCCAGCGATGGGACAAGATTACCTAGTCGATGCCTGGATGACAGTGGTGGCCGGAGGTGTAGATAAATTAGTTGGCGTGTTGGCGGGTGCAGTATTGATTGGTCAATCGAATGCAGCGATCGCATATCTACTCAACGATCCTACCGCTAGGGTCATCGTTTTAGCAGCAGTAATTGTGCTAATTCGCTATCGTCCCGAAGGTTTATTTACCGTTCAAAAACGCGGTTAAAATCTTCGCCCAGATATTTTGTCAACTAGAGCTAATCTAATGGAGGGTTCACAATGGCACAAGTCATCGGTCAAATTCAACAGTCGAACTTTATTCCGAAGAAATGGCAGATTATCAATTTAGTAGCTTTGCTAATTTTTATAGTTTTTCCATTTGTGGCTGGGACATTTCAGACTAGCTTGATGGCAAAATTGCTGTTGTTTGGTGTACTGGGTGTTTCACTAGATCTCGTGTGGGGCTTCACCGGGATTTTGAGCTTCGCCCACGGGGTCTTTTTTACGTTGGGGGGTTATGCTATGGCATACTATCTCAAGCTAAACCTATCGGCTACTGCCAATAATTATGGTGGCAGTATTCCCGATTTCATGGTGTGGAACGGCTTAAAAGAGTTACCTTGGTTCATTGCCCCATTACAATCTTTTCCAGTTGCGATCGTTGCGATGGTAGCAATCCCAGCGGGTTTTGCTTATGCGATCGGGTCGTTTATTTTCCGATCTAAAGTCAGTGGTGTGTATATTACCGTAATTACGCTAGCGATCGCATCGGCACTGACTACTTTCTTTGTCAGTCAGCAAGCCTACACAGGCGGCACCAATGGGATTACTGATGTCTCGAAGCTGATTTTGTTTGGGATGGTTGTGCCGCCAATTGGCATCTATTTTATCATTCTGGCTTTTGCAACTTTGACACTCGCGGGTAGTTGGTGGCTGACAAAATCTAACTTTGGATTGATTCTTCGCTCGATTAAAGAGAACGAGCAACGTATTTCTTATTTAGGTTACGATGTTGCTAGTTTCAAGATTTTTATTTGGACGCTTTCGGCGGCAATTGCGGGGATCTGCGGTGGATTATTCGTCCCGCTCAACAATTTTATTTCACCAGTATATCTAGGCGTAACTTTTGGGACTCAGATTGTCATCTGGGTGGCTGTCGGCGGACGTGGCACGCTATTTGGGCCAGTCATCGCCGCAATTTTATTAGGACAGCTCCAGAATTCGGTCGATCGGATTACTCAAGATTGGCAGTTGATTGTCGGCATAATTCTCATGGTAGTGGTACTATTTCTGCCAGACGGACTGATGAGCTTGTTACCAAAGAAGTTACTTGCGAGTAGTCCTAATAACTTAGAGAAAAATTAGAATTAAATGTATGATTAATTCGGAAGTATCGATTTTATCAGTTAAAGACCTCAAGGTAGTTTTCTCTGGTTTCAAAGCACTCAAAGGCGTTAATTTAGAGGTAGGTAATAATGAAATTGTGACGATCATTGGCCCCAATGGAGCTGGTAAGAGTACATTACTCGATGCGATCGTCGGAAAATCTCCGGTAGCTTCAGGACATATATATTATCAAGGTCAGGATATTACCAATAAAAGCTCCCATGATATTGCCCGGATGGGTATCGGTCGCAAATTTCAAAATCCCAATGTCTATAATGAGCTGTCAGTATTTGACAACATTTTACTAGCACTTAAAGGTAGTCATGGCGTGTTTTCGTCCATCAAAGCTAAACTTACGGCTGCTAAAAAAGATAAGATTATCAGCGTACTCGATCGGATTGGTCTGTTGGAACAAGGCTATGCTAAAGTTGCCTCTTTATCACACGGACAAAAACAGTGGGTCGAGATCGGGATGGTACTCGCTCAAGATCCAGCAGTGGTATTGCTGGATGAACCAACTGCGGGGATGACTGCCGATGAGACCTATGCGACTGGTGAAATCATTAAGACAATTGCTACTAGCCACTCTGTGGTAGTAATCGAGCATGACATGGAGTTTGTCAAACAAATTGCTCAACGACTTGTTGTCCTCCATCAAGGCGAAAAGTTAACAGAAGGCTCGGTCAGTGAAGTTCAATCAAATCCCAAAGTAATTGAAGTATATTTAGGACGCGAACAAATCGATGCTGCTTGAAGTAAATGATGTAACTGTTTCTTACGGACAAACGCCAGTTTTGTTTGGTGCCAATCTAGCTGTTAACCAAGGTGAGATTGCTTGTATCCTCGGTCGGAATGGGGTAGGTAAAACTACGCTCTTGCGTAGTATCATCGGTCTTAATAAGGTGATGTCAGGTAATATCATCTTTGACATTCAAAATATTACGCGGATGCCGATCTTTAAACGTGCCCGGGCTGGGATTGCGTACATTCCCCAGGGTAGAGAAATCATTCCTTATCTATCGGTGTTAGATAATCTCAAACTGGGACTGTCGGCGGGAAAGAAGAAATCTAGCAAGATTCCGCATGAAATTTTTGAGTTCTTTCCCATGCTCAAGCAGCATCTCAATCGTCAAGGTGGCTTATTGAGCGGCGGACAGCAACAGCAATTAGCCATTGCGAGGGGATTGATGAGCGATCCGAAGATTATGCTCCTCGATGAACCAACTGAGGGGATTCAGCCGTCGATCGTGCAAGAAATCGAGGAAACTTTAAAGCGGATTAATCGGGAGAAAGGGATTACTCTGATCGTCGTCGAGCACAAGGTTGATTTTGTGCGCCAGATCGCGGATAAGTTCTTCATTATGGAGAAAGGTGTTGTAGTAGTAGATGGCGCAACAGCCGAGCTGACTGATGATTTATTTCATAAGTATCTTGCTGTTTAGGGGGATTACCGATCGGGGAAAACTATGACTCGAACTTTAGTTGGTAAGGTTGCTTCACTGTGGCGGTATCCAGTTAAATCTATGCTGGGCGAACAATTAGAGACAGTAGATGTCATCCCTACAGGTTTATTGGGCGATCGAGCCTATGCCCTCTGGGATCGCCAAACTCAGCGGATTGCTAGTGCTAAAAATCCCAAAAAATGGGCAAAGTTGCTAGAATTTCAGGCAACATTGGTGGATTTGCCCCACCCTCAAGCAGCGATGCCGCCCGTGAGATTTGCGTTGCCGGATGGTAATGAGGCTACTAGCAACGACAGTAATATCGATCGGATTTTGTCTCAATTGCTAGGGCGAGATGTCGAGCTATTGACTACGGTACCAGAAACGCCCAGTTTAGACCAATATTGGCCAGATCTCGAAGGAGCGGCAAATCGGGATACAATTACGCAATTATTTATGCCTGCTGGCACTTTTTTTGACTCCTGTTCGATTCATGCCATTACGACTGCAACCCTGGCTCGATTACAGCAGCTTTATCCTGAAGGGCAATTTGAGCCAGCGCGGTTCCGTCCCAATCTGCCGATCGAGCCAACAGTTGCAGATAGCACCTTTGTTGAAAATGACTGGGTAGGCAGCCAGATGACCATCGGTGATGAGGTGTGCCTGAGCATCGATACCGCCTGTCCGCGTTGCGTCGTGACGACGGTAGCCCAGTCCAATCTGCCGACTGACTTAGATATCTTGCGGACAACGGCGCAACACAATAACTCGATCGCTGGGATTCGCGCCTCTGTCTTGCAGCCAGGGATCGTCCAGTGCGGCGATCTCATCTGGTTAGAGTAAATAGCCAACAGCAGATCGACTATCGATCGATTTAGGAACAATAGTCTAAAGTATTGCAACTCAACTTACGACTTTTAACTCAAGGATCTTTCGTTTGGCACATCGACTGTTATATTTGACATAGATGATCCGTCGCTGTCAAATCATGAGCAAAAAATATATTTTAGTTACGGGTGGAGCCGGATTTATCGGTTCCAACTTTGTGTCCTTAATCCTCAACTCTACCGATCTGAGCGTCGTCAATTTGGATAAATTGACCTATGCCGGAAACCTCGCCACGATCGAGCAGTTTGCAGCTAGCGATCGACACATCTTTGTCAAAGGGGATATCGGAGATCGGCAACTTACCGACAATTTACTGACCAAATATCAACCCCACGCGATCGTCAACTTTGCAGCCGAAACTCATGTCGATCGCTCGATCGATGGGCCAGCCAGCTTCATTGAGACTAATATTAATGGTACCTTTAATCTATTAGAATCAGCGCGACAATATTGGAAAGAACTCAGCCCCGCAGATCGGACTGGATTTCGCTTTTTACACATTTCCACCGATGAAGTATTTGGCTCCCTTACCGCAGATGAGCCAGCATTTACCGAATTGACTCCCTATACGCCTAATAGCCCATACTCTGCATCGAAGGCTAGCTCGGATCATTTAGTCCGATCGTACTTTCATACCTACGGACTGCCAACTTTAATTACTAATTGCTCCAATAATTATGGTCCTTATCAGTTTCCAGAAAAATTGATTCCGCTGACGATTCTCAATGCCTTGGCGGGTAAACCGTTGCCGATCTATGGTGACGGTCAGAATGTGCGAGACTGGCTCTATGTTGAAGATCACTGTCTGGCGATCGCCTTGGTACTAGCTCAAGGTACCATTGGTGAAACTTATAATGTCGGTGGTAATGCCGAACGCGATAACCTCTGGCTTGTCAAACAACTGTGTGCGATCTTGGACGAACTATTACCCACCTCGCCAAATTGTCCCCACGATCGGTTAATTCAGTTTGTTACAGATCGCCCCGGACACGATCGCCGCTATGCGATCGATTTTACCAAGCTCAATCAGCAACTCGGTTGGGAGCCACAACAAGATATCAGCTCTGGCTTGCGTCGGACGGTGCAATGGTATATCGACAACCAAAATTGGTGTCAGACTGTCACCGTCGATAAATATCAGCAACAACGCTTGGGAGTAGCTGCATGAAAGGAATTATCTTAGCTGGTGGCTCTGGGACACGGCTGTATCCGCTGACAAGGGTGATTTCCAAACAACTGATGCCCATCTATGACAAGCCGATGATTTATTATCCCTTGTCTACACTGATGCTAGCCGGCATCA
>Ga0209390_10010293_pt1 | contig 10974 bp, 11 predicted proteins | sample BON01_FD_187212 | JGI IMG/M metagenome (GOLD analysis project Ga0209390, IMG submission 187212) | Freshwater microbial communities from Lake Bonney liftoff mats and glacier meltwater in Antarctica - BON-01 (SPAdes) (version 2) | ecosystem: Environmental > Aquatic > Freshwater > Ice > Glacier... | reverse complement strand
TGGAGGGAGGACCAGGGTAGGTGCTGGAAATCATGAGTGTGGAGTATGCCTTGGCAATTCTGTGGATTTTTTTTTCCCCCACTGTTTCATCACGAACAGGTGATGAATGAAATTTTTGAATTCCATGAAATTTGAATTCCGAGCCCTCGCGAACGATGCGCACAACGTAAGACCAGGGGCTATTGCGGTATGTGGTGTGTGCCTGGGGCCGTGATCGTGCTGCATGGCACGGTCCAAGGCGATAGACAGAGGAGCAGAGTGCGGCATGTGCGCGTGGGCGCGAGCCCTCGTGCATCAGGCCATGATTGTGTTTGCCTCCATGGTACGAAAAAATCTCGTGTCAAATACAGGGCCTTCTATGTAACGGCCAAGAAGATACTGTATGGGGAAACAGGAAAATTCTGCAGTACTCTATTTTGTGTGTGACCATCGAGTAAGAAGTTGATAAACCCCCATGTCACGATGGATCTTGGCGGGCAATTTCCAGGGTCAAGGTGTCTAAATAATGGAGGGTCTTGGCAGGCAACTGCCTGGATGTGACCATGGAGTAAACAGTTGTAAGTCTGCCTGGGTGCGACATGAAGTTATGTTTGTTTGTTGAAGTGTATTTTTTTTTTTGGTTTGAAATCCACACTGGTAGCGCGCCAATTATCTCAGGAACGCACACAGATGAGGTGCAGTAATCAGGAAGCCCGGAAGCACCTGCCTCGAAGGCAAAACCCACAGTCGCAGTAATTGATTGGGACCTTTGGCAACTTGGTGCGATACTCGTCGACCGGGGGCTGTGATGTGCTGGCCATGGGTGCCTCTTGGAGCCAAGAGGTTACCTTTTCCTTAGGACCACCCCTTTTTTTTTCCTTTCTTTGTTTTGAACCGTGAACAAATGTGCGTATTGGTAACTGGATTCCAAGTTTACAAAGCTTTTCATCGAATTGTTCCTTGTAAAAACGACAGATTGGTCCGTAGTAATTCAAACGAGATCTTGACACGGCAAACCTGCGGCCAGCACTCGATGCTCGATCGAACCCAGAACCTCCATGAAAAGAACTCCACAAAAAAAAAGCAACGAGGGGGAAAAAAAAAGGAAAAAAAGAAACAGATCAAAGAAAAAAACACAATATAATAATCATGAAAATAATAATTCCAAATCCCAAATCCACTACCAACATACACATATACCACTAAAGCAAAGCAACACACTTCAAAACAACATTCATGTGTCCAAGGTCCATAGCGGGAGTGCTGCCATCAGGCGCTTCCGGGCTTCCGTATTATTGCAGTATCCCACGAATATCAGAGGGAGGTTGTAATTTTGCGAAAACGATGTCATACGAGAAACCATCGCTTGTTACAGTTAACACATGCTAGCACCGATAATGTCGACTTTGGCACGCAGAGTCGCCCATACTAGCGCCAGGCGTTGTTGCCATCTGGCCCGGGTCTTCGGGTGGGCGTCAGATTATTTTATGAAGCAAAATGCGCTGTAGACTTATCAAACGAAATGCGCAGCAGGCCAGATTATTTGACTGAATGCTCATAGGTCTGCCCTATTGATGTAGTATGTTATTCATTTTGCACATTTCATAGATCAGATTTTATTTGTTTAAATGTCAATTAATCATCATCAAGTTACACAAATTAATCTTTGGCCGGCCGATCGTACGTTTGTTTTCATCACTGGGACTGGCAACAAGACCAAATGCTCGAACTTGAAGTAATTGTACTCAAATTCAAATCGTATGTATCTACTCAGTTTGGCAGTATCCCACAAATATCAGGGGGTGGTTCAAGTTTCACGAAGAAGATGTCATACGAGGAGAAATCACTTGTTACAGTTAGCACATACTCGCGCCGATATTGTCGAATTTGGCATCGCAGAGTCGCCGGGGCCTTCGTGTGGGCGCCAAAAACTACGTTTGTTCAAAGTTCTTGCAAGCCTCGGATAAAGGACACTTTCAGCCCCTCGCTTAGGTGCATTGGAGCACACCAAGGGCGTCTAATAAATAATTTCCAGAATGACCAACTGAGTTTACCTTTCAAATTCAAATTGTCATTTTGGAGCGTTATTTGGACTATTCTGTTTGACAATGGCATGGTATTACCGTCATTCTTTTTGACAATAGTATTTGGTAGGCAATTTTTTTGTTTCAGGCACATGCTGAACATTGCGTTGGATGCCTTTACTTCAACTTAAGATCTACTGCTCTGTCATTCATTTGTATTCGAATTAAACCACTTTTACAGCTCCTTTTACAGGCAGGGCATGTCAACTTTTGGTGCGTCCTGTTTGGGTGAGAAATTGCCCCAGAACACTGAAATTTGATGATTTCTCATGAAATCTCGTTCCATGCCCGGATCAAATCTGGTCAAGAGTATTGGTCAAATTTTCCCAAAAAATTCTACTAAAAGCAAGACCTGGGGCACTGTCATGTAACAAACATTTCATGCCGATTTCAAATTTTGGTTTCCAATTTTTTGAATATTCTATTTCACGGGTGAATCCATCGGGGACCGAGGAATACATGGTCGTTTTTGCTCCGAGTCATGGCTATTTTTCGTCTGACTGGCATCGAGCTCCATGTCTCCAACTGCTAGGGGGTCCGTCCGAGATCTGACAGTGTCACCCTTTCATCATCCAACTTCTTTCCCTTTTGGTGAGAATAATATTTCTATCTCTTTCTCTTTCCGAGTCTGCCCTTTCTTCTCTAGTCTCCGCACTCTCTTTTTGTGTCTTTATGAGGCAGAATATTAGTATATTTTTCGACCACCTGCCCGGGCCCGCACTAGGGCAGACACAAATATCGTCAAACGATTAAAATAGGGATATCAAGTTCTATTCATGATGATTATCATTTGCATTGTTCCATCAAATTCGGCCCTCCTTTTGGGTTTGAGCAGAAAGCATTCAAATCCGCCTGTGCTTGGAACACTCAAACACAATGCAAGAGCGCCAAAAGGTCCTGCAAGAGTTTCAGCATCTTTTCAATTTCTGGTGTATATATACCAAATACCCAGAAATCCAGACTGCCAATGATTGCATGTATTTGACACTCCCTAGCCACTCGACTCTCGACATTAAAATACAAAGAATTCGTTTTACAGACATTGTGACAAGAATTTTCGTAGAAGGGTTTCAATCTTTGATAGCAGAGAAATTTCATCAAATTAGGCCTCAATTCCAGAAAATTCTCCAAGGCTGCAGGCGCCATTGGAAGATTTCGTGCTCGCCCGGCTTGAATGTCTGTTGGCAACATGCACCGTGCGTAAGTGAAATATGGACGGGAGCGTACAGGAAAAATCAATATCAACGACACAGCCCCAAAAGTACAACAAATCTCAAAATCAACCACGCGGCCCCGAGTGTCATAACTTACTGAGCGCAACCCCTTCGAGTACGGGGGCCAAAAGGGTGCAGAGTGAGGCCAAGCGAGTGAGCAGGTAGAATGCGTGAGCGTGCAAGAGCAACAGGCAGAGAGAGACAGAGCGGAGGGGGGTGAAGGGGGGCAGATTGAAAGATCACGCATCAGAGGAAGGGAAAACGAGAGAGCGAGTGAGAGAGAGCAAAGGCAAAAGAGCGAACGAGAGCGCGCACGCAAGAGAGAGAGAGGATGTCTGTGAGAGATCAAGGATGTGTGCGTGTGTGTTTGTGAGAGAGAGAGAAAAAAAGGAAACGAGAGCGAGACAGAGCGGGAGAGAAAAAGGGAAAGAGCGCGCGCGCGCGCGCATGCAAAAGGAAGGCGAGAGAGAGAGCGCACGCGCGCGTGCAAGAGGGAAGGCGAGACAGCTAAGGGGACAGCGAGCGAGAGAAAGAGAGTGGGTGCGCGAAAAAGAATCAGACCGAAGGACCAATGCAAAAATCCCATTTAAGCACCTCCACGAAGCCCTCCTCGACCATGGGCTCAACGAATGCACTATAGAAACTGTTAAAGGCGATTTCTGGAACCACCGGATTTTCCGAGGTCTTGGCTATGGCTCTTACCTATTTTGGTGTATGCAGCCAATATGAACGCAACATGTCATCTATACAAATGAATCATGTACACGTTCTCCGAGCTCTTAGCTCTGGTTCTGACGTATTTTGAGCCATACACCCATATGAACGAGTGGTGTCACACGTATGCATCACAAACCTAAAACGCAGCACGCAGCGTCATCATTCAAGCCCATTGAACGAAGAAAAACTGGATGTCAGAGATGTCACTGGCAAACGTGTGTTTGTTGTCAAGATAAAAAAATACGAGGATTTCATGCGTGGACTGTTGTGCCGATGGGTTGGCAACGATTAGTAGGCTCCCAAGATCTCTTTCGCGGGGCCCAAGTGCCCTTAAACATTTGGGCTCTTTCCCACCCGAACGAGTCTTGATAAATTAGAGAGCGTACTCATCATTGCCATATTGTTTGTCTGGCTTCGGTAGTGATGCCATAGTGATGCCATGAGGACGAGCCTATGCAACAACCAAAAGTGTATAATTTCGCACCAGACAGTAGTAGGTCACCAGACGAAAAATCCGTCTACGCTAGACGAAAAATCCCTTTACACAATGCCGTAATCGTACGCCATGACATCATGCCCGAAACACGGCTTTCTCTCATACACTAGCAAGACAATTTGTACTACGGCATAGGGGCGTGCAGCAACGGCGCGCTTGTGCGCCTTGAGGGATGCGCAGCGACGGACCCCAGCCCGTCGCCGCCGCGTACCTAGAGTTTTGGCAGCCAATTGGCGAGCTTCAAGTGTGTCAGAACAGTAAGGTATCAACCATACTCGAACATCACACGAGCAAAGAGTGCATATCTTGTGGCAACACAGGTCAGAACAGTTCCGGGAAAGCTTCCCCAAGCTAGTTTGCACTATAGCAGCCCCTCAACTAGTGAAGATTGACTTGGTTCTTCTGTACAAGTCTGCACAAATGATCCAACCCTGGGCACGCAGCGGCGAGTTGCTGTGCACCGACGCCTCTGCTGCCACTTGAGGCGCTCTGCTGTAATAGCTTGGTCGCTTCGAGTGGACTGACGAGTGCATAGAATGAGTGACGTCGCACATCAAGGTAGAATCATGTTACATGCGACTGGCAATCGCTCTTACGTACACGAATAATAATCAAGAAGGCAACTCACGCATAAATCAGTCTTTGGTGTCACATCTTCCCAATCAGCCGATTACAAAACACACAAAAAATTACTAGTACGGAGCACTATTCTCTTGTTCCTTTCTCTCTCCCTGGCCCCCATCTTCAGTAGGCTCCACGTGCGCAGCAAACATACCAGATTGAGGTGCTCGGCAAGGTCACGAGGGGTCGAAACCCAGACACACCGCACAGGTACTTTGCATTGTTTGGCGATGTCGATGTAGCGCTTGCGTGTGGCAACTTGCGGGTTGGTGTTGTCTATCACCACTGACTTTTTTTTGTTGAGCGCTGCGGTGCACCACATACAATGAGCGCGCATCAGCACGTGGCGTGCAGTGGATGGTGGGTAGAGGAAGCGTGTGAGCAGCAAGGCAGAGAGTGCAGCAGAGCTCATCTTAGCTACCAGCGGCGCACGGAAGCACAGAAACATAAAAAGAATGATCATTAGTGTGCTGGCGAGCATGAATCTTGTGGGTTGGTGCTCTTGATTAAGTCTAGACTGCGCGTACCTTTCATCGCAGATTCTCGGCACTTTTCGGGAGTCTTCAAGGTGTCTTGGTTGACCCATTCGTATCCTGCAAAAACAGCCTTAGCTAGTGACGACTTGCCCGACCCCGGCGACCCCACCAGCACCACCATCTCTGTTTGCGAGGCTCTCTGCAAAAATTCACGTACAGATTTGTAGGCACAACCTTTTGTATATTCAACCAAGCTGGGGTCCAGACCAGGGCAGACTTGGGAGTCCAGTGCTAAGGGGTCAGCGCCCAGGAAATACTCTTCAGGCGTGAAAAATTGAACGCCGGCATTCATAGCAAACCTTCGATCCGTGTCGGCAAAGTCTTTCTTGGTCGTTTTCGCCCATTGTTTGGTTCCCTCGGGGCGCCCTGCCGCATCGCCGCAGTAGAAGCTTTTCTCCTTGTCCACCACGACCATTTTCTGGGTGAAGTCGTGTGTGATTTGCTCCCACAAACCTGGCGCAGGTTTGCGGCAACGGCTGACTTGACCGTATCCAGCATAAAATGCCAGCGGCACTCCTAGCGCCACTTGCACGCGCGCCAACTTGTTTTCGAGCGATTTCATGCGCGCTGCCTTGTCAGCCTTGTCAGTCTTGTTGAGAGCTGACTGGTTGCTGACGAGCACGATACATTTTCCTGCAGCAACAAGGCCTTTGAGCTTGCTCTTGAGTTCTGGTCCCGGGTCCATCAGCATCCAGTCGTTCTCATCGCGGGGGTGCAGGCGTCCACTTTGTGTCTTAATGATTGTGTGGTCCATATCGAAAGCTGCTACTTCTGAGGACGGAATGAAGTCGCGGGACCACCAGTACACATATTGTTTCTCCTCCACGTCTTTCATCGGCGGCCCCTTTGCCTGCTGGCCTTTGAAAATGGCGGCAATCTTTGTGTCTTTGCGCTCTGCATCGGCAGCCGGTTCGCGCGTGAGCGAAGATCCAAAGTTCTGCCACCGAATGACAGAGCCGTGAGAGTCTGGGGTGCACTGCCAGCAGAATATTTCTCTAGGCACCGCAGCGCATGCATGAGCACACTCTGCGCACGCAACCTCTAGCATAATTCGAAAATTCACAACAGACCTCTCGCGGTCTCTTGTTTCTCTCCGGGCCTGCTCCGGTCTCTGGTACAACACCCTCGAGTACAAAGTCCTTGTACTCCAGGTGCGGGAGGCCTGCAGCGTGGGCGTGGACGCTCTTGGTTATAAAGGTGTTGTCCAGCACCAGCCACTCTCCATCCTTCTGGGACTTACCGGTGCTTTTGCCCCAAAGCTCGCGAATCTTGTCTTTGTTGGTTGCGGTTTTCTTGTCGCAACACAGGAAATGCACTTCTTTGTCGCCGCCCACGCTCATAAGCATGCCCCCGAGACGTGTGACGTGCGCACGCAGCACTTGCGTCCGCATATGCCCCTCGGCGTGCACAATGATCTTCAGATCCTTGAATGGTCCCTTGTGTACCTTCTCTGGCAGCTTCGCCGACATTTCTGCGGCCGCCTTCATGTGAGCGAGTGTAGGGGAGGAAGCCGCCTGACAGCTGCAGAGCAACAGCAGGGGGAGCCACCAAATGGTTGGCTAGTTGGCTCCAAAAAGTCTAGTCGCTGCCGCGAAACCCTTCTAAAAACCCAAAAATGAACAAATGTGTTTTTCTTGCGCTCCTCCTGGTAGCCGCCCTGCAGCTGTCGACATCCGTTCCCATCAGGTTAGTGTATGTACTAGTGTACGGTGACTCTGCAGCCCGGTTGTAACACAGTAGAATGGCATGCGCAGTAAGTCTGGCTTGAGCTCTGGAAAGGGCAAGGCCTATGCTGGTGCTGAGCTTGAGACCTTGTTTGAGCTCTGGAAGGGCAAGCACGGCAAGGCCTATGCTGGTGCGGAGCACAAGATGCGGCTTGAGACCTTTTGCGTGTCGATGAAGGAAATCCAAACCATCAACGCGATTCCCGGCGGCACGTGGCGCGCGGCACCCAACCCCTACAGGTCATCACAGCGACCTATTGATGACCACTTGAAACCAAACATGATGACGCACCCGCATGCACACACGCCACCCTTCTTGTCGCACTATGCACCCGCATGTGCACTGCCTCTCTCCCAATACGCACATCTATATACACTTATCGACTATCTCAAACTATACACAATGCAACAAACTGTAGCTCGTGCTGTACGCTATTGTCTAAACGGGCAAGCTTCTTTCTTGTCACACACTTAGCGCCTCTTTCCTAAGTGCTGGGCAGGTATAACTGTAATTCACTGCAACACACTGTTTGTGCCTCCAAACGCCTCATCTGCGACACTGCAATTCACTGCTACACGCTGCAATACACTGCGACGAACTGAAACAAACTGCAACACACTGCAACACACTGCAACACACTGCAACACACTGCAACACTTTGATGGTGCCTCTGATCTGAACGCCTATCTGCATCTCACCGCATCTCACTGCAATTCACTGCAACTCATTGCAATACACTGCGACACACTGCAACACGTCGCAACGCACTGCATTGCACTGCAATGTATTCCTCCCCCAGGCCAAGTTCAAAAATTGGTCTCTCGTCACAGGGGGTTTGGTCGTGTAAAAAATTTCTCGAATTTGCAATGTGGTTCTCTTTGACGGAGAAATAGGCCTTTGCATTGGTCTCTTTTCCATACTTGCCGGTTGAGGTTGTTTAGTTTTCTTATAGAACGTCACTTGTCAAAAAATCATCTTTCTATTGGTACCCGCATAGACAGACTGATATTTTAAAAAGGCCTTGCGGATTAACGCTGCAATACACTACAACACACTGCTGTCGGTATCTATGTCTATGTCTATCTCGAAAAGCTCGAAAGGGTGATTATACATGTGTACTCACATTGAAAATGTGTATGTATATACTTGTTTGTTCCTCCTACAGTGACCTGACATGGGAGGAGTTTAAGGCTGCCAAGCTCATGGTGGCACAGAACTGTAGTGCCACCCACCACACGCCGGTGAACAAAATGGTGAAGCTGCCGTCGCCTGCTGCTGTAAGTGCCCTTTATCCTTCTCAGACATTTGTAGGCTGGACATTACAGGCTTAGATACTCACACTGACACTGGCAGAGAGAGAGCGAGAAAGAGAGAGAGAAACACACTGACACTAGCAGAGAGAGAGCGAGAAAAAGAGAGAGAAAGAGAGTGAGACCGAGAGAGAGAGAGTGAGCACGAGAGAGAGAGAGAAAGAGAAATGAGAGATTGAAAGGAAGAGAGAGATGGAAACTACTGCTGCTATGCTAGCATGCTGGCTGCTAGCCATGCATTTGTAGCTGACATGCTCAGCAACACAAATCCACACAAGGTGCCACTCGAATGGGATTGGCGCAATGAGACGTGTGGCGAGACCAGCTGCGTGAGCATGGTGAAAAATCAAGGACACTGTGGATCGTGTTGGACCTTTTCCACGGTAGGCATGATGGAAAGTCTCCATGCCATCAAGACCGGCAAGATGGTGCGTGCGTGTCTGAGTATATGCGTGTGTGCGCGCCTCTGCTTACCGCACAGCTCGTACTCCTCAGTCAAGACGTTTGTTTTTGCATTTGTTTTGGGTTTCCCGTCTTGCTCGCCAAGGAAAAGATTTCTCAGAAGCCACCCCCCGATACTGAGTGTTTCTTATTGCCAGAACAAGGGCAGAGAAACACTCATCTAAACAATCTCACACTCTTTCTCTCACGCACATGGACAGACATATATGTGTGCCGTTCGACGTTGACAAATTCAACATAGTCATGAACATGTTTGTGTGTGAGTTACATTCTTGCTTTGCGTGTGTGTGTATCTGTGTTCAATTATGTGATTGTGTGTGTGTATGTATATGCATGTGTGTGTGCAGGTGCTGCTGAGCGAGCAGCAGCTGGTCGACTGTGCCGAAAACTTCAACAACCAGGGCTGCAACGGCGGTCTCCCCTCGCAAGCTTTTGAATATATTCACTACAATGGTGGTCTCAGGTGCGTGTTCGTGTGTGTGTGTGTGAGAGAGAGCGCGATTCGCGTGAGACAGTGCGTGTGTGTGTGTGTGTGTGTGTTTTGTGTGTGTGTGTGTGTGTGTGTGTGTGAGAGAGAGAGAGAGAGCGTGTGTGTGTGCATGTGTGTGTGAGAGTGTGCGCCTGTGCTTTTGTGCATGCCAGTGGTGCCGGTGCTGGTGCCGGTGTGTGTTCGTGTGCGTACATGTGCGTATGTGCATATGTGTGCGTGGATGTGCATGAAAGAGAGAGAGAGGGAGACAGACAAGAAAAGCAAATGTATATATGAACACAAAATAAGGGAAAGAGGAGAGAGAGACGAGAGAAAAGCACAAAATCAGGGAGAGAGAAACAAGAAAAGGCGAGAAACAAGAGAAAGAGACAACAAGAAAAAGAGACAGCCAGACGAGGATGAAAAGCGAGAAAGTCACCCCTTTCCCCCTCGCAGCCCCTCGTCGAATATTTCATGTCTGTCACCGTACTGTTCATTAGAAAGAGTATAATTTTTCACCACCATAAAAAGACATCGGCAAATCAATTTACATGCTTGTCTGAGTATCTTGAACTGAATTTTGTTTTTGGTTGAACTGTATGTTTTTTTGATGGATACATAGCAAAAGTGAGAACTGTGTGCGGTGATGGCATGTGCATTGTCCTGGGAAGCGCGTGTGCTTTTTCATTTGACGCAACATTTTTTTTTACATATCAAGACGGAGAGGACTACGCGAATGTAGGTAGTCTCAGCACGTGCAAGGTCACGGGAGGCGTGTGTGCTGTCTTTTTTTTGATTTAATTCGTTTTTTTGTGTATGGTAATACATAGTAAGATTAAAGACTACACATATGTGTGTGGTTATGTCACGTGCAATGCCATGGGAGGCGCGTGTGCTTTTTTAAGTGACCAGTTAATTTATTTTGCATTGCGAGGAGAGGACTACCCGAATATGCGCATGTCACGGGAGGCGCCTGTACTGTCTTTTTTTTCGTTCAATTTTTTTGTTCGTGTGAGGATACATAGCAAGATGGAGGACTACCCGTATGTTTGCGGCGATGGGACGTGCAACGTCACGGGAGGCGCGTGTGCTTTCACCCCAACCAAAACGCCTTGGGCCGTTGGTGCTACTGTATCAGCTGTTGCCAATTTCACTGCAGGTGTGTTTGTGGATGTGGGTGTGAGTGTAAACGAGAATATTTTATGTGTGTATAGATGGTTGTTAGCAGGAAACTACATGTGATTTTTTTGGATGTGAATGTTTGTGTGTGTGTGTGTGTGGGTGGGATTGTGTACTTGCGTATGTGCGTGTGTATCCTTATCTCGCTCTTGCTCTCCTTTCTCTCTCTCTCTCTCCCTCCC
>Ga0209390_10010288_pt1 | contig 10975 bp, 15 predicted proteins | sample BON01_FD_187212 | JGI IMG/M metagenome (GOLD analysis project Ga0209390, IMG submission 187212) | Freshwater microbial communities from Lake Bonney liftoff mats and glacier meltwater in Antarctica - BON-01 (SPAdes) (version 2) | ecosystem: Environmental > Aquatic > Freshwater > Ice > Glacier... | reverse complement strand
AAAAAGTTGTTAAAAAAAAAAAAAAATCGTTGAAATGCCATTTCCAATTTAGTAGGCCCCCCTTCGTTTTAACCGTTGAAAATGGCCCGAGTGATATGCATCGGCGGGAAATATGTGCCGTGCAGTTCTACCAGTCTTGTAATCAAAGGAAGGAACTTTGAATGCAGTGAGCCATACGATGGTCCTTTTCAAATTGATCCAGATTTGAACCAACTTCAGGAATTGGGAAGCTTGGATATTGTTGAGACTAAAATTACAGATATTCCATTTTCTATACGGGAGCTTGCTCGATTGAAAGCATTACGCTTGTCGCACAATAATGAAATTTTAGAATTACCGGATCAATCGACAGAGTCAAACTTGGAAATCCTGAGTGTCAAGAACTGCAAGAGTTTCATGAGTTTACCACTCATCCAAAGTTCATTTTTGTCTCATCTGGTGTCAACGAACTGTAAAATTTGAAAGCTTCCCGAGAATAAAATTCTCTATTTGAATTTATTGCATTTGCATTTATCTGAAAACAGAATTCGTGAATTACCGAGCGCATTGGCAGCGGCAAGAAAATTGAAGAGTTTGAATCTCGAAGGGAATTTATTAGAGAGGTTTCCAGAAGCGATTTCCAAAGGACTTTGTAATCTGGAGAATTTGTAAGTATGCTTGATATTAAAAAATTGGGCGGATTACTTATACTATCATTTTCAAAGAAACCTCAATGGCAACCATATGTCAGAAATAGAAATGTCATTTTGCATCTCGATGGGACCACACCTTGAGATCCTGCATCTTGATAAGAATTATATTCAGGAACTCCCTGAAAGTTTTGAACTGATGGGGAAGCTCAAGTATGTATCTCTGAAAAACAACCAGATTGTAAACGTACCATTGAACATTCTCGGGTCTCTACTAAGTTTGCACGATCTTCATTTAGATGGGAATCCATTACAAGATCCAGTGTTTGGAAATGTGTCAAAGAAAGGTAGTGCGCAACTGCAAACAAATCCACAAGGAGCAGCTTTGCTTGCAGAGATTCGGCGATGTTATGTGGTTTAGAACATCTTTCCAGGGTTCATTCGGTTGTCGGGATCCAAAGCTTTCTTAATGGCTCGCATAACAGAAACAGCTGTAGCACCGTGCTCCAATTCTAGCCAATGAGACTTACCGTAACCAATACCATGCTCTCCAGTGAAGGTTCTAAACTTGTAAATACAATCCATGTCAAGTTAAAAACGTAAACTTACCCTCCAGCGTTTATAGCTCGTCGAACAAGCCTTTCGCTGATATCACGAACATCATTGCGATACTTTTCAGAATCATTTGCATTTATGGGCATTAAAACATGAAAGTTACCGTCACCAATATGGCCTATAAAACCATATGTAAATATGGGAACCTACGGGATGGATATATGCTTACCAAATAGGGGGCCAAATACTCCAGTGGTTTCTGTATCGCTCAATGTTTCTGAAATGCAAGACGTTATTTTTGATATCGGTACACACACATCGGTAATGACACATCTCGAATCAGGTTTAACTTGTTGAATGGCATATAAGGCAGCGTGACGTGCTTTCCACAGTTTAAATCGGTCCTCCTCGCGCGTAGCCATCAGAAACTGACCGATAAGGCCGTAGCTTTCAGCAATGTTTTTCACTTGGGACTTTTGCTCATTCACCTGCAATTCAGTTCCATGGAATTCTAGAAAGAGACATGGACGATCATGGAAGGACAATTCGTCGATAGCACTCCGAGAACGAACTGCGTTTATCGACTTGGAATCAAGAAATTCAGCACGAGCAAGAGGAACCCCCATCATCAATGCTTCCATCACTGTGTCAACTGCCCCTTGCACACTATTCTCATCTATATTAGTTCACGATATATTTAGTAAAGATATGGAACTCACCTATCAAAAGAAGCCACGGCACAAGCAATGCATTCGGGCACCCCATACAACTTCAAGTCCAATTCTGTGATACATCCGAGTGTTCCTTCAGCTCCCACCATCATCGCTGTCAAATCCAAACCTGCGCTGGATTTCCTAGCGCGAGATCCAGTTTTTAAGACCCGGCCGTCTTCCAGTACGCATTCCAAACCAATAGCATTTTGCCTCATGGTGTCATATTTAACTGCATTAGTACCAGATGCTCTAGTAGAAGCCATACCTCCAAGAGTAGCATTTGCTCCTTCAAAACGGATCAATAATTCAAAACAAAACGAACGAGACACATACCTGGGTCGGTTGGAAAGAACAAACCTGAACCCTTCAATACATTATTCAATTCTATACGTGTGCAACCGGCCTGAACTTTGCAATCCATATCATTCACGTTCACTTGTAACACACGATGCATATGTTTTCCAAAGTCGACGCAAAGCCCCCCTTGCAAGGCAGCAATATGGCCTTCCAGCGAAGTACCCACCCCGAACGGAATCACCGGACAGTCACAGCTCTTGGCAATGCGCATGGCCTCAGATATATCGTGGGTACTTTTGGGGAAAAACACTAAATCAGGTGGCATCGGAGGATGAAATGATTCATGAGTACCATGGGACAAGAGAACCGATGGGTTTCTTGACAGTTGACTAGCATCGAATGCAGCACTCATGCGAATTGCAAGTTCTTTCAAATTTCCTCGCCGAGCCAGTCGAGGAGCCGAATACATCTGGTTTAGTAGTGGATAAAAGCCATCAAATGCTAATTTCTTAATAAAGAAGAGTATCTTGTTGGAAGAAAAGAGCCTGATGGCAATCCGTGAGGTAATCAGAAGCAAGAACATTATGTGGAATCACTGAATTCGCATTATATTTCTCCTGATGTAATTTAATTGCATCCCTCGACTTGACAGCTATGTCGCCTGCAAACGCGTTTCATGAAGTAGCCACTAAAGTATTTAAAAATACTTTATACATTGATGTTCCTCTCTCTGTATCACCAAAATTATCTCGCATACCTACCAAAATGTTTTCTGATAAATAAATCTACGTCCAATGTCCTAATAAAAAGTATAGTCACCGACACTGTTGGTTCTGCAGTTATAACGCACCTTGAATTCGATGTAATAGATATGCTGCTTATTAATTAAAAACTTATACGGATGGTAAGAAAATAGGAAAATAGAATTAATCGAATCATTATAACTTCGCAGGTTCTCCCTGTACTGTGCCAATCAACCAATCTTTAAGCATCTCTCGTGCAGCTTGAGAATGAATGACATCGAAAAATTTAGTTGCATCTTTACCAGCGTTACCAGTGATGCTTGTCTCTCCACCTGGGTGATCTTTTATCCATCCAGTCACATCATAGACCAGTCCTCCCACAACTAACCAACAATCTTCTTAGTGTTATGTTCCGCAACTTGTAGCATTGTGTATTTAGGAAGGGCCGCTAACTTGGAATCATCCTTAGTTGCAGCTGATGAATTTTTAACAGGATTGACAATTTCAGCTTCGTCAATCATCCAACCTCTTTGATCCTCTATCGTAGCAGGATGTTTGAATGATAATGCCAGGCCATTCTCGGTTCGTAATGGATAAATTTTCACGCGGAAATGTGGGTGGTTCATCATTCCAAGAATGCTCCAAGTCATGTTCCCTGGTTGGGTATTGGTACTTTCATTTCAGGCGCGAACTGCGATCTCTTTTGTTTCAAGCATGCGTTTCGTATCTACCTTCATCTTCCAAAATGACCGGCACCAGAATCTCCCGTATGGAGTAGGCTGTGCTGGTTGCTCTAACTCTGTAATCTCCCATTTTGTACCGTAATCAAACGACACCTCAACCCGTGTAATGCGACGACCGCCATTGTATGTGTATCCCTTAATAGTGTATTCCGTTTGAGACAAATCAAGAACTTCATTATGCGCAGGCGAGGAAATAGCTGAGTTAATGTTACGATCGTTGATGATGTATGCTGGATTCTTGAACCACGACGGATTGTCTTTTGCCACTTGTTGATCCACATGCGATGGCAGGTATGGGTCTTGACGGCTTGAAAGAAGGTGAGAGTGAGGCCGCCAGGACACTTCAAGGGATACAAGATCATGCAAAAGCTCTTGGTTTATGGTACGTGACTTTATTTTGAATAACTAGAGTTATAAATTCTGTATTTTCGGGCTCTGGGACACCCGGAAGAGATTGGAGGAGGTGGAATGCCGTTTCGAGATTACATATACATCAACGAAATCCAAGGAAGATCGGAACTTGCATCCATTGCACTGGGAAGTCATTCACTTCAAGATTCGTTGATGATTTTGAATCACTGCTCTCCAGAGTTGAAGGCGAAATATCTTGACAAAGTCGTATCCGCCGAAATGTATCCAAGATTTGCCATGACCGAACCTCTTGTTACTTCTAGCGACCCAACTCAATTAAAAATATCGGCAGTTCTATATAATGATACATGGGTCATTAATGGCACCAAATGGTGGACAACCAATGCTGAAAATGCTGAGTTCACATCAGTTATGGTCCGTACTGAGTTCGACGAGGATGTTCCAATTCACAGTTCTTTTTCGATTATTATAGTGCCAACATCTACCAACGGGTATAATATCATTCGCTCCACTCATGTGCTTGGAACTCACGGTGCGGATCACTCTGAGGTGGTGTATGACAACGTGAGAGTCCCATACAATAATCTCTTGGGACTTCGTGGACAAGGGTTCCTAATTGCGCAAGAGCGACTAGGTCCAGGAAGAATATTTCATTGTATGAGATGGATTGGACAGGCTCAGCGAGCTTTCGATCTCATGTGTGAACGGTTGGTTACCCGAACCGTTCGGGGTAATCAGCTCCTAGGCGATACGCAATTGATGCAACAACACGTCTATGATTCATATTGTGATATTCAAGCAATAAGATTGATGACTCTTAATGCTGCTGAAAAATTGGATTCCGGAGACTATGCCAGAATAGAACTTGCAGCGGCAAAAGCATGGGGGGCTAATGCGCTAGGAAGGGTATTGATCGAGCAATTCAAGTGTATGGTGCAAAAGGTTTAACGGAAGCTACTCCATTGTCTGTGATGTATCGGATGGCAAGAGCTGCTAGATTGTATGACGAGCCAGACGCCTCGCATATTGTTTCTGTAGGTCGCTTGGTTTTAAATCAGTACAAAAACGGCGAGAGATTTGATTTCTCCAGCGGCAGTACATCCAAAAGCAAATCTAAAATATAGGAAATACCAGGTAACAATTAAATAATGCTCGAGAAGCAATAATTTCCTTACAAATCACTCAACAGCCCTAAAAGTTAAAATTATGATGATATCGTGCTAATTGGTTTGATCAATACTGCGATGAGGGTTTGCTATGTTCTGGAACCCACGATAAAGGATGTTCAGAGGCTATTCAGAGGGTGCACGTACACCCACCACGTGCCAACGACATCATTGGCAATGAAATGAATTCCTACGAGTATAATTAAATTTCGAGTAGTTTCATTCCTGCACCTACAATCGCAACTAATGATGTAGTAGGTCGTCCAGGTGTAGGACATCTATGTAAACACGAAACATCTGCTATATCGACGGGTATATCCTGGAGAAGTTTGAAATAAGTCGATTCCCCTTGTTTGGACAGTGTTACATTGACTGTAACTTGATTTGCATCCTCGTTTCGGAATTGAATCATTTCCCAGACTCGAAGATGCTGATTTAGTCCACACGCCCATATTTGAACTCCATCTGTTGATATCCCTCTAATTGCGGAAGCACATGCATTTTCTAAACGAATATGAGGTCCAAGAAATGATTTTGAGTCCAAACAAAACCTTGAACAGGAAATAGCTTGATCATCACCACCAGAAACGACAACTAGAATCCGAGAATTCGATTTCTCTTCCGCCACAGAAACAGCATTAGCTCCCATGGAATGACCTTGAAACTCAACAAGCAGCTGCGGGGACCAATCCTTCTCCTCGTTTAATTCCCATATCTCCACTTGGCCGTTCGTTCTTCCAGCCACAATCAAATGAATATCTTCTGTATATAATGCAATTGCCCTAACAGGTTTAGTAGCTTTGATATCACGGCGAACACTGTGAAGTTGAGAGCAAACCCCGACAGGATGAAATTGTGAATCACTCTTGACATCTCTATAGGCTTTAGTTCTAGATAAATCACTCGAGGCTTCGAATACTATCAATGTACCATCGGAGGATCCTGCAACAATGATATGGTGGCCAAACAATCCACGCAAAGGATCGTTACAAAATGCCACTAAGGAAAGAACTCGCGAATCATCATTACCGTAGGATTGGTGTTCACATAGATAACTTAGTTCCAAATGGTCAATGGTCCAACATGTGATAAGTTGCTTTCCACCACCTGTAATGATCACTGGATTCAACTCAGTTTTATTGTATGATACACAAGAGCTACGAATACTCTCAATAGTGGTTCGAGTTGAAAGTACTTGCACTGTAAACCCGTTATCCGGCAAGGGAGACTCAGTTTCAACAATATCTTTCACTTCACTCAATTTGAGAGCACCATCTTCACATCCAGTCACGACACAACCAATCTTTGGGATCCAACAAACGTTCCAAGTGGCTCTGCCATTGAAGTTAGTACCGAGCGAGGGATTTGAAAACAATGAACCAGTACCTCGACGACCAACTCGACAAACCGCATTTGAAGTTGAGCTAGTTCTCAATTTTCGTTCTTTAGAGGACTCTGCATAATATATCATTATAGAGTTCGAGGTAAATGCAACTGCACTGGGTCGACGCCATCCGGCACACTTGTCCCTGATGAGTAAATATCGTTCTTGCACATTCCACAGTATATAATCATGATATGTGTAACCTCCAACCAACAGATTGCCTCGACAATCCCAAAATAGATTCTCAATATTCATAATGAGTGATATGCGAATTACTTCGACACATCGAAGATCATTTTCGGCGATTTCCCATCTCATGACGATCCCATTATGACCGCCAGAGTACATATAGTCATTGTGAGTGGCCAAACACGCCACTTTCGAATCACCGTGAGCTGATTTCAACGTATGATTGACACTAGTGGTAAGGTCTCCAAAAAAGATATTGCCATTTGGATCTCCCCCAACAATAAATCTGTCTTTGAAAATGCAAGTGCTCATCACTTTGTTGGCTTTGAACTCTGGGTTCATTTTGTACACCATTTTAGGCCCATCTGGTACGAAAAGCGATTGAAACACCAAAAGTTCTGAACTTACACTGGAAAGTATCAGATTTAAACTTGTTCCAGATATCACCAAGTTTGTGTGGCATATGGCTCTATTGCACGGTTTCCATTTTACGATTTGTGTGATAGCCATAGTTTTGTAGTTGAATTTAAAAATCCGGCTCCATCCGTTATCAGCGCCACATGCTACAACAACACAATCGCCTACTGTGATTGTGGATAAACTTTTAACGCATAGAGTGTCATCAGGGCTAATGACAGACAATTCTTCGTCGTGTCTTAAAAGCACAATACTGGCATCAGAAAATGCAATGAATACACCATTTGCATCTGCGTTGAAATTCATACTTCCTATTGGCGAAACATCGATTTTTTTCTTCTTGGTTGAGTGATGTTGATCCAACTCAAGACTTCCAATCGGAATAAAGGACTTCAATTGTTTTCTCGATAAAATTTCCCTTTCAACATCCCATAACTTTATTGAAGCATCTCCACCTCCAGTTGCAACAATAAGACCATCCTGGCGGGCTGCTATCCGCCAAGTGCTGCGTCCAAAATGGGCTTCCAAAATAGCTACTTCAGCGCCACGGTTCACATCCCAAAATTTGATGAGGTTATCCTCACCAACTGAAACACAGGTATCATAACTACCGCAAAATCCACAGTCCCATATTCTTGCGGTGTGTCCAAATACCGACCAGCAAAGAGCAAATGTTGAATCGATCCTCTGCCATATACGAACAGTTCGATCATCGCCGACCGAACACAGTTTTTGCTTGTCCTCACTAATGGACAATCGAAACACTGGGCCTTTATGTCCTACCAGCCTCGCTGTTTCATTTCCATCTGATGCATCACATATAATAATGTCGCCAAACACAGATCCTCCTGCAACCCAAACACTCTCGTTATATGTCCAAAATACAAGGGAGTATAGAATACATCGAGCTTGCCCAGTTATAATGTCTCTAGATTTCCATGAGTTGTTATGAAATTGCCATGTTTGGATATCGCCTTGAGCGAAACCCATCACAATAGTATTTCGGTACCAAATCACGTCCCAAAGCCAATCGATTAGTGTTCCAAAATCATACACTTCAACAAGTTTGGAGTCTTTCACGCAACAAATTTTCGCCCTGCGCTGACCAAAAACAATGATTTTGTCTCCAAAAACCCGGATTCCGTGGACACTGCTGGATCCAACCCTGATAAATGAACAGATTGTAAATGATTGGACGAAAAACCGTGTGCCGAAGGAAAGACTTACCACATTCGTTGGGAAGATACAAGCTGCCCGTCACTCACGTTGTATATGTTCACTGAGCATCCACACCCAACAAATAATAATTCATTGGAGAAACAAAGTGCAGTAACAGGAGACAACGATGCTGTTCGGTACACCATCGAAATAGATAGATGGGGGGCTCCATATTTTCTCATATTATTGGAAATGAGGACAACAAAACGAAGCATCTTGTTGAAAGAAAAGAGCCTGATGGCAATCCGTGAGGTAATCAGAAGCAACAAAATTATGTGGCATCACTGAATTCACATTATATTTCTTCTGATGTTGTTGGTTCAATACACCGAGTCTGGTAGATACCTTCTACACCGTGTCTGGTATATTTGTACTTTCCTGGATTGCGTAATTTAAAGGAAAGTAATGACGTCGTCTTTATTTTTATTAACATTATAAAAAGCATATTTAGAATTAGATACATTTAGATCTTGAGAGTGAATCTGCTCAAGACAAGTTAACAGGTTATTGGCCCTACTCTACGTCCACTGTGTATCCGCGATGCCTTCGTATTGGCTTCCGATTGACGATCCTGCATCTGCACAATATGATGCGCAAGTAATGGCTGTCCTCAAGGATATTAAATCCCTTAGTAGTCGCGTTCCAGCTTGGCCTTTGGACACTGGAACTTCTGCAGCTAATGGCATGACCTCCCAAAAGTGGCTGTCTTATCGCGCTTTGTTGTGGAATGTGATACGCTATTATCTCAAACCTGGAACCACTGATTGGCAAGCGGTTCTTCTTCCTGTTACCGTTCCTGCGGCCCCTTTCCCTTATACTATGGTGTTTGACGCTGCATGTAATTTAATTGCATCCCTCGACTTGACAATTATGTCGCCTGCAAACGCGTTCCCTGAAGTAGCCACTAAAGCATTTAAAAACTCTTTTTTTTAAACAAAACAAAAATCGATTTTTTAAAGCACTACAAGTAGTCGATAAAAGCCATCAAATGCTAATTTCTTAATCTTCGCTGAGTTGGGAGTATTGTGAATCAAATGGCGATACAACTAACTCACAAGAGACCATTGCTTTGCTTCACCAAGCAGATGGTGTTTTAATACGGAGTACGGACGAAAATGCTTTTTCAGCTGTCGGTGTATCTTCGGTCCATGACATGGTCGCCATTTCAAATTTGAAAACCGAGGCCAGCCCTCCTTCGTTCATACATCTAGGATGCCAGAGTAGCAGATTCTTTAGTGAGTCCGTTCAAGTGCCATTCTACTTCACTAAAACATCCTCTGACTGTGCTTACAGGTGTTCCTTTTTGGGCTATTCTTTCTTCGCAATCCAAACTGGAGGGAAATTTGTAGATTCCTGCCTGCCATTGTTGATGAATGGGTGCACGTGGAATCCGATCCTGTTGAAAAAGGATGTTTTACTAGCACCACGAGTGGCAGGGATGAGCAATGTCTGTATCCAGTTGTATATAAAGATATTGTTTTGGTGCCGGGAACTGTATACGACACCCCGACGTATTGGGAGGGTTCGATGCTTGTTTCACACCACAGCTAGAACTTTCAAGATGCGCTTGTGTCTGAGATTCTTTCTGTGATGGTCTACCTTGTGGTGGTACTGGTACTGCAAGTGGTTCAATAGAATCATACCCTGTTATTTGCGTTTCCAATAATGTCTGGTGCAAAAGAGGATGGGGGTCTATCCAATAGTAAAAAAAATTCAACTATGGTTGTTTGAGGGAAAAAATTACACTTTTTTCTTCGGCCCTAGCGCCCTCAATACTCAAAATCGCTTGGAGAAAATAGGGTTTTTCGAACTCAGCAGACCGAGAAAATCAGGTGTCGAAGTTGAAATCCCAAAAAAAAGGTGTTTTTTACCAAAATAGATCCGTTAGAGATCCGTTAAACACAAACAAATTAAAAGTGACTGCCTTTGGGTGACAATATGTCTTTCTTCTAAACACATTTGTTGCATGTATAATTTCATATATAAACGCCGCCAACAACGTCAATATGCTTGCACTTCAGTTTCCAAATAAATACATTGGTTTAGGATGTGTTACACTAGGTTGCTTTATAGAGGTAAAGCAATGTATCTCCTGGAAAGTAAATGGAAACATCATGCGAACTTGGCAAAGTTTTGGACGGCAAGGATAATGGACCAACAATGAACAGCACTATCAAGATGAATCGGACATCCGTTTCTGGACTCGTAGGAAATTCAATTGCATATTGACTGGACTGTTCATTTTTGGTTCATTAAACTTGCTCCACAGAATTTGTAACGATCGCAAATTATTTCCCAGGAGACACATTGCTTTACCACTCAAGTGCCACCTAGCTGAATGCATCCTAAACCAATGTATTCATCATGGTTTTCAATACTATTGATCAAGACAGAGAGAAAACAGTTTTGCTTCAAAAATATAAAAAAAAACGAGAAGAAATACACATATGAATTTAAAAGTCTGCTAGTTCTCGCTCTTAAATTTAATTGCATATTGGTGAATTGCGCCAAGTCGCGTCCTTAAATCCTTTGGCATTTGCTTATAGGCC
>Ga0209390_10010287_pt1 | contig 10977 bp, 13 predicted proteins | sample BON01_FD_187212 | JGI IMG/M metagenome (GOLD analysis project Ga0209390, IMG submission 187212) | Freshwater microbial communities from Lake Bonney liftoff mats and glacier meltwater in Antarctica - BON-01 (SPAdes) (version 2) | ecosystem: Environmental > Aquatic > Freshwater > Ice > Glacier... | reverse complement strand
AGAAATATCTAAACCAAGTAGAGATTGGACAAAATGCAATCAACTAATCCAAGAACTATCAGCCGAAATCGAGAGACATGAGTAAAAGTAAACCAAAGCCCGAAACTATCGACCACGACCAATTATTCAAGCAACTGCTGACGACCTTCTTTCTAGAATTTCTAGAACTATTCACCCCCGAATTCTTTGCCGCCATCGACCCATCTAGCCTAGAAATTCTGCCGCTAGAATACTTCACCGATATTCAAGCTGGAGAGCGCAAAGCGATGGACGTAATTATCCGCGTCAATCTGCTGGGTCGTCCCAACGCGCCAGCTAGCAGTCGGGTATCGGTAGTGGTTAATTGCGAACACCAGTCTAGCAGCGAACCTGACTTCCAGCGGCGGCTGTTTTTCTACTTTGCCCAACTGCATCGCAAATACCTCCAACCCGTTTACCCGATCGCCCTGTTCTCCTTCGACAAGCCATATCGACCAGAAAAGAATGCTTATCAAGTCCGTGTCCCTGGCTTGCAGGTGATGGACTTTAACTTCTTAACCATCCAACTCAACCAACTGGATTGGAGAGCCTTCTTGACCCAACGTAATCCGGTCGCGGCGGCACTGATGGCGAAGATGAAAATCGACCCAGCCGACCGCCCCAAGGTCAAAGTCGAATGTTTGCGGATGATTGCCAACCTCAAGTTGGATCGGGCGAGAATCTTTCAGTTATCGAGCTTCATCGATAATTACCTGCGGCTGAATCCAGGTGAAAAACAACAGTTCCAGGTCGAAGTTGATAAAATTAAATTACCTAAAGAGCGGGAGGAAGTGATGGAAATTACTACTAGTTGGAAGGAAGAAGGGAGAGTAGAAGGTCAAGAGTTAGCAACACGAGCATTAGTGAGCAAACAACTGACGCGGAAAGTCGGCAACCTCTCCCCCGAACTCTTGGCGCGGGTAAGTAGCTTGAATCTCGCACGGGTGGAAGCCTTGGCAGAAGACTTGTTAGATTTTAAGCAGGTGGGGGATTTAGAGCGGTGGCTATTGGGGTGACTTCGTTAAATCGGTGTTTATCTAAACTCGTGGAGACGCTATCTAGTAACGGTTCTGGCGATGCCAATGGGGTCAATAGCGATAAAGAAGCAACCGCCCCCAACACCTGTTCTGGTCGGACTTCTAGATACTTATAGAGTTCATCAAGGGTACGGTGTCCCGATATCTCTTGGATCACCCGCAAAGGGATACCCGCATTACTCATTTGGGTGAGAGCAGTCCGCCGGAAACTATGGCTACTAACTCCCTCTAGCCCGACCCTGGCGCAAGCTTGGCGTAGTACCCACAGTGCCGAATCGCGGTGGAGGTGGCTGTCAGCGCGGCGGTGCGCTTCGTTGCCAGGGAATAGGTAAATTGAGTTGGGGCGGGGGGTGTACGCTGCAAGTTTAGATCTGAGGTCTTCGATCGCTGGAATCGTGCGGGTGGCGAGTTTGCCCTTAGTGTTGCCCTTACGGATGATAATTTCGGGGCGGACTCTGCCTTTGGTGTCGAGGACATCCCGTTTGTTGAGGGTGACGGCTTCGGAGATCCGACAGGCGGTGTAGAGACAGATGGCAAACAGGGCGCGATCTCGCGGGGGATTGACCGTGAAGCCCTCATTAAAGAGTAATTGAATCTCGGCGACGGTGAGGATTTTTGCTTGCCCGTGGCGGTCGATCTTCATGGCTTTTCCCCCAGGGTGATTATCTCCATTCAACCGCTACTAGGGGGTGAAGGTCAAGCTGGGTGAGGGAAAGTTTAGGGTAGATCCTGAGTTTTATAGGGGTTTGAGTGTGTGATATCTCTCATTATCAATCGCTTGTTAAAATTCTTTTTCAGAACATTAGTAACTAATCTTCAACCTGAATAGTTACCATTGCTCGCCTATTGTCGTGTCGCTTAATAGATATGGGCAAGATAAGATCGTAAGTTAAGCTAGGTGCTAGTGATGGGATGGGGCTACAGACAAAGCTTTGGTATTGGATCGTTTAAACTAACAGCTTCTAAATCTGGTATCAATCAGTCTGCGCGTGTCAAGGGAGTTAGAACAACTTCTGGTTTGAGAGGAACATACATAGCCGTTGGATCAGGAGGTTTTTTCTATCGTCAAAAAATAGATGTAGCGAAAAACATCCCTAAAAACCAATCTACTTTTCAGACCAGAGCGCGGGTAACTTCAGATGCGGTGACTATTACACAGGGAGATATCGAACAGCTTCGTAGTGTATCTCCAAAAAAACTACTTGCAGAAATCGAACAAAAGCAGGGTTTAGTTTCAATCTTGTCAACTGTAAATATTGTATTTAGTGTTGTAGCTATTATTATTTTACTATTGAATGTTTATTTACTAGTTGTATGGATACCATGTTGGGTAGGTGTTGGCATGTGGGCAAGTCAGCAGGACTTTAAGAGAAAAAGTATATCTCTCTTCTATAGTCTTGACAAATCAGCAACTCATAAGTTTGAAAAAATGGGAGAAGGAGTTCGTCAATTAGCACTGAGTAAAAGTATCTGGTGGATTGAAACAGAAACCGTTGTTACAGATCAAAGACGTAATGCTGGTGCAGCTTCAAATATCAAAAGGAATTTAGCATTTGCAGCACTAGCTTTACCATATTACTTCATAACTAACATCGATATTCCTTCCATAATTGCTGGAGATATAATATTGTATTTTTTCCCAGATATAATAATGATTTATCAAGGTAATCAATTTGCTGCATTACCTTATCAGCAGTTATCATTTAGTTCAAATACAACTCGGTTCATTGAAACCGAAAGTATCCCTTCTGATTCTAGAACTGTCGGTAATACGTGGAAGTATGTCAGAATTGATGGAGGCCCAGATCGGCGTTTCAAAAATAATTGTCGGATACCAATTATGGAATACGGCGAAATTACAATAAGAGGTCAATCACTCAACATTTGCTTACATGTATCGAAAGTCGAGGCAGCAAATGCTTTTGTAAGTGGAGTTAAAGAGTTTCAATGTGAAGTTATACCACAGACTTTTGAAAGCGTTAAAGAAAAAGTATCAAGACTTACCAACGCTCAAAAAACACTGGCAGAAATAGAGCGCATAATCTACACGAATCCGGTAACAGTACAAGATTTTATAAGGCGTGCAGAGGCAAGAATTCAGGCAGATGATAGTCTGGAAGCTATTGCAGATTTAACTGAGGCTATTCGCCTAGATCCAAATGATGCTGTTATTTATTATATGAGAGGGATGTTACGAGGTAAGTTAGGTGATCGGATGGGAGCCGATGATGATTTTCAGAAGATTATTGAATTGTAAAGTGATGCGAATTTTGTAGGGATCGAGCCGAGATAGGGGTCGAGCCGAGATACGGATACTGTTGGCGAATTCAAAAATCGGTCGGTTCTGGCGATCGCGAAACGCTACCTTAGCAAGTCGCTAGCTTCCGATGCGCCATTTTTTCAAAATGAGAACTGCGAGTTTGAGCCAGAGGAATCCCTTCGAGCCAAGCATAAACTCGCTCCAAATTCATCGCGGCTGCGGTTAAAACATGTTGGAGACGAGTTTTTTCTAATCCAATATAACGACACTTTCGTAAATTAAAACCACGAATGCCTTGAGAGATCGTACCCTCAATTCCCGAACGTAAAGAATACTCCTGCTTAAATTCTGTCGTTTTTTGTCTGGCACGGGCTAAGACTAGGGCTTCATAATCCGTTTGAATCATCAAAGTTAAACCGCGAGGATTAACAGGAGCACGAGTGCATCGAGATCGAACCGGACAAGCAAAACAATCGCTTTTACGGAATTCAACATGGATGGTTGGATTGCCATAAGCATCATGACTATTTTTCCAGAGCCGACTGCGCTTACCGGGGTGTGAGTAGCATTGGAACCAAAAACCGTGTTAACGGTAAAATCCGCTAAAATCTGCTGATTCATGAGTTAAATTTATCTATTGACCATCGAATACGGCTTTCGTGATTCTTGATCGATTGGGTTAACTTATATCGGGTGTCTTCTGGCAGTTTTCAGATTCTCACACCCATACAGTAAGATCTGAAACCGTTATCCAGAAATGGTATTTATAATTAAGGGTGCGTTAATAAATTTTTTATTAACGTCCTGAAAAAAGCTCAGAGTCATTATTAATAACTCTAGTTTTCCAATAATTATCAACTAGTTGTGGAATGTCTTTTTCATTAGTATTAATATCGAGACTATCAATGAAATTAATATCACATTGACAAGACATATAGTAATTAGAAATTTTACATTCTACATCTATATTTAAAGGGTTTCCTCCATGAATATGGTGAAAATTCTGTTTCAGTCCAATCCTGGAAATTGCTCCTTTACAAAAACGAATAAATTCTAGAGCAGTTTCCGTGAGTTCTTTTTTTGTTCTCACAACAATTTTTCCATTGCGATATAGCGGGTCTTCAGCAGAGCTAGCGGTCATAAATAATATTGATTAAATAGTACATATCTATTGTAGCATATGGGATTATCAGTAATGATTCAGATCTTTTCCCAAGCCATTGATAAAAAATATCGCACCCTTGAACAATAAAACTCCCTGCCAGTATAGGCTAGGGGGTTTTGTATTTCTATATTTATCGACACTCTAGAGATTTTATAGCTTCACGGTTATGAGATTACATCAATTTGAAGTGCTTTGTAACTTTTGCTAATCTTCATAGTGATAACGAGCTTGCAGAAACACAATTCGATGGTCTTCTACCTGATAGACCAGTCGATGCTCTAAGTCGATCCGCCGCGACCAAGTATTTACAGCAACATACTTTAATGGCTCTGGCTTACCGATCCCAGCGAACGGGTCGCCATCTAGAATATCAGCCACCAAATCCATAATCCGGTCGCCCTTCTTCGGTTCGTATCGGTACCACCAGCGCAAATCTATTTTGAATTCTGGACTAAAGACAGGGACGAGTAAAATTATCTCTGGCTGGATCGCTGCATCATCACCGCTGGCTGATTTCTGCTTACGCTTACGATTCAATCTCCAACTCCTGTTTCAATTGCTCCAAGCTTTGGGGAATAGCTGCATCGGATTTTGCCCACTCCATCGCACTAAATAATCGTTTGGCATTAGCGGGAGAGCGCAGGAGATAGACTGATTCTAAGAGGCTAGATAACTCATCAGCGGCTATAAGTGCGACATCTGCCCCGTTGCGGCGAGTAATTTTCACGATCTCACGATTCTCGCTGACGGAATCAAGAATAGTCGCTAGGTTTGCGCGTGCCTGAGAATAGGTGATTTCTTGATTAATCACTATTGAATTTATTAGTTGTACAGTTTAATTGTACAGTTAAGCTGTACACTATTGTCAACATTGCTACAGGATAGGGTTATTTATCATGCTGGAAAAAGCTGTGTCAGGCTCGCATAAATCTATACAAGAGTTGCACAAGCGGACGTTAGAGATTCAGGAACGCGGTCGGAAAAAGGAGGAAGAACGGTTAGAAACTGGGGTTATCTACCTTCCGACTTGCCGTGAGGATAGACGCGGCTCACCTAATAGTCTTATTCGCTGTGCCTTGTTCGCAGCGATTCAGGGTAAAGATAGGCTGGATTTGAAAAGGGCAGAGATATTCAGCCAGGAAGGTATCACTGTGACCTATACAGGGGAACAGCTTAATCAAGAAGATCTGACTGTATGGCTAGCTTTGGTTGATTTGATGAAAAAAGACTCATTAGGGACAGAATGCAGGTTTACTGCTCACGAGATTCTCAAGTATATGAGTCTATCTACTGGTGGAACACAGTACGAACAACTAGAAATGGCAGTGTGTCGTATGACTGCTTGCTTGGTGAGAATCGAAACTGAAAAATACATTTATGGTAAAAGTCTGATAGAAGGCTTTGTAATCGATAAAGACACCAATGAATATAGGGTCAAGCTTAGTCGTCACCTCATCAAGCTATTCGGTGAAAATGACTGGACAGCAATTAATTGGGAGCAACGTAAACAGCTCAAGAACAAGCCGCTGTGTCTCAAGCTGCATGATTATTACAGCAGCCATGAAAAGCCTTTGTCAGTGAGCCTTGAATTTTTATTGAACATTACGGGTAGTACAAATAGTCAAAAGGCTAGTTTCAAGAGGCAAGTTAAGACCGCTCTTGAAGAATTAGTCAAAATTGGTTTTCTCAAAGAATATTCTATTGAGGGGGATATGGTGAAAGTTGAACGTATCAAAAAAATAGTACAAAACAACTGAATTATCTTCGTTGAAAATGGCGTGTTTCAATTAATACAAGCCTCTGTAACTCGGCATCCGATGCACATGTAACTCGGCATCCGATGCACAATACAAGATTTACATGTGTAAGGTACTCGGCATCCGATGCACAATTCAAGATTAACACGTCTGTATTATCGGCATCCGATGCACACATAACTCGGCATCCGATGCACAAAACTACAAGATTCAGAAAATTTACTCCTTATTGTCTTTTTCTATTTTTTCTTTAATCTTTTCTTTAATCTCCGGAAAGAAAAGAAAAAAAATACCAAAAAAAAGAAATTTTTGTCACTTTTTGTAGCGTTTAGTAGTCTGTTTAAGATCGAATTCGCTAATCGCTCACGTTTTTTTTCGGGTTCGGAGATCGGGTTCGCTATCGCTCACTTTTTTTTTCGCAGGGAAGACCCCCTGGTGCTTAGTCACCGGAAAACCTTGCCTCGGTCTGCTACAAAATTCCCAGCCCAACCGACACGACGACACTAGAGCCAGCAAGCCTTCTGGTCGGTTGGGACTGCCAATTTTAGCAGATCGGTCAAGGTAGCCCTTCGGGTTTCCTGAACCCAAACCCTGCCCTCTCCGCCTCTCCATCGCCATGCAAGACAGGGGTTTTGTGCTAAAATTAAGTCTGTGTAACGGTTTGAGATTGGTTTGTTTGCTACAGAGCTTTTTCGGGATTGGTTATTTGCATCTCAACTTCTAGTGGAGGGTGCTCCCTGCGGCGGCTAAAATCGCTTACAAGATGCCTTTACTACCTTTCTCGACTACTTGACCATTAAGCAATTTTTAAGCACCTTCTAGGCGATTTTAGAGCAGTTTGAGGTTTGCACTTTTTCCGGCAGGTGTTGGGGTTCCGGTTTGGTCGCCGCGTCCGGCTTAACTTTCGTGTTACAGATTTTTTGCTACATCCCACTACATTTCGCCCTGACAACTCCCAACCGAGTAAAATGCTTGCGTCCGTACCTCTAACCAGATTAGTTTTACTGTTTGTCGATGTTTGTCGGGGTTTAAGTAATACCTAAAATCCAAGTTGCAAAAGACTTTTACTGCCTGTCGATATTTGTCGCGGTTAGAGTCAGACATGGGATATTCTAGACATGTCGATGTTTGTCGGGGTTGAGAATGTTGTCCAAAAAAGCAGCAGCAGAATATCTAGGAATCAGCAGCAGAACACTAGAACGGCACGTCAAAGACGGAAAGATCGGCGTTCGATACCAACCAGGAGCGACCAACGATGTCGCCATGTTCGACGAGCAAGACCTAGAGAACTTTAAGAACGAGCGACAAATACCCAAAGTCAAACCCACAGTCATGCCATCTACTAGCGAACTAGTAGACCAACCACCAACCAACCAGATCGCCCAGACCAGTGGTGGATTTCTCGCCCCGATCATCACCCCATTTAGAGACTTCTCCGAACGCCTGTTCTCCTTTCCCTTCCTGCTCCAAGGCAAGACCCTAGTCAACCTCAACGAAGCCCAAATCATCACCGGATTGAGCCGAGATATTCTAATGAGTGCCATCAAAAGCGGAGAACTAGAAGCGCGAATTATGGGCAAAGCTTACCGAATCAAACGCAAAGAACTAGATCGGTTTATCGACGAGCTGTGGACGTAAAACTCAGACTAGTCCTCGCACTCTTCCCCATCCAGACCAGCCCAATAATCCTCGACAACTTTCTTGTCGCGGTTTGTCAGAGTTTGCGAATACTTAGTAAAAGTTTCAGCCTTAACAATGCCATCAGCAATCATCCTTTGCAGCATTACTCCCAACAAAACCTTCTGCTGAGTCTCTAACTTCCGCTGTCCCTTCTTCTGTTCGGCTAACAACCGACTGATATTTTCCTGAGCGATCCGAATCTTCTCCCGCTCCCGTTCCAACCTTGATAACTTCCGAACTTCTCCACCAGACTTTTCACCATCACCCATACCAAAACCTCAACCCGATCTCTAAAACTCACCCCCAATTCTAGCCCCACATCCCACCAAATCGCCACATCCCCATACTATCCACCAGACCTCTAAAACTTGACCAAAGCCCACCAAGCAGCTACCCTAGAAATACCCCTATTCTTAAAGAGAATAGCGCAATATACATCCTGCGGATGTTTGCGCCCTTGCAGGGGGCATGACAAACACACTAGAACCCGTGGCAATTTGTTTTGTAAGAGCCAAAGTAGTTAGTCGAGGCGGTGGCGGTAGCGCAGCCGCAGCCGCCGCATATCGTAGCGGCGAAAAGATTAAAGATGAAGCCACCGGAAAAACCCATGACTATACCAAAAAGCAAGGCATAGACCATTCTGAAATTCTCAGCCCAATCGCCGCAACTGCTGGTAACGAATGGCTGACAGATCGATCTAAACTATGGAACCGAGTCGAAGCATCAGAGAAACGATATGATGCCCAACTCGCCCGCGAAATGATTATCGCCATCCCCCGCGAACTAGCCCAACCAGATCAGATCGAATTAGTCCGTGAATACGTCCAAACCACCTTTGTCGATCGAGGGATGATTGCCGATATTAATCTTCACCACTTGGACGGAAGCAACCCCCACGCTCATGTGATGCTGACTATGCGCGAGCTGAAAATTGACGAAAAGGGAATCGTCAGTTTTGGGAATAAAGATCGGTCATGGAACGATAAGAAACTCCTAGAAAATCAAATCAAAGAATGGGAAGTAATCACCAACCAATATCTCGATCGCGCCGGACAGAATACCCGGATTGACTCCCGCAGTTATGCCGAACAAGGGATCGAGCGAATCCCCCAAATCCATCTCGGTAAAAATGTCACCGCCATGCGACGCAAAGGCATCCCCACTGAACGCGGCGACCGCTACGACCAGATCGATCGAGCTAACGAAGATATCCGCGCTCATCTGGAAGAAATCTATCAAGCTGAGAGTACAATCCGCGATTTGGGGAAGGATGAGATTAATAGCCCACAGCGTGAAGTTAATGACCAATCCCACACCCAAGAGCCAAGCCCAGATTTTGGCAGAATTACAAGCGACCTTGAACGCCTTACTAACCGTCCTCAAGGAAACGATCCAAGTCAAAGAGAACGCCGAGATCGACCAGGAGCAGATTCAAACCCTGATCGAGAAACTCGAACAGATCGACAGCAGCCCAGCCGAAATAATCAAACTGACAGCAGCGGTCGAGCAGCTAGTAATTTACGTCCAGAAGATACCCAGAACCGACCTAACCCAGATCTTGAACAAACTAGACCAATTGACCAAACAGACAGCAGCAATCCCGACTTCAGTACCATTGAAGCCGGACTTATCGAACTTAGTAACCAAGCAAGAAATCGAAGCACTGACTCAAAGCATTCAGAACAAAGAAAACATCGTCTTGGGAATAGTCGCATTCAGCACATTGATGATAGCAGTGCTGACAATGTGGGGAATAGTCAGCACCAGAGACAACCTAACCCAACAGATTCAGCAGGTACCAAATTCAATCCAACAATATCAGATTCGGCAGAAAGAAGAGGACGCACTGATCCAGGCAGAACTCAAAAAGAAAAAGCGCAAAAAGTAGAGCGAGAGACTGCCAACAAGCCGACATATCACCAGGAATATCAAAGAGTAGCAGCCAAAATCAAACGCTTAGTAACAGAAGAATGTCGAGCAGAATATGGGGTAGAGACTGTAGAGTTCGACCGATACGATCTAAATTTTATCGATAAATTCTCACGATATATGACCGAGAAAAATGGATATGTCAACCCAGATCAACTACATCTAGTTGATAAAATATCTGACTATCAACGAGAACACGACCGGAGAATGTTTGAAGCTGTGGCGAAGAATCCGCTAGTAATTAAGCTGAAAGATGGGCTAATCAATTTACACTTTGATGTTGAAGAAGAGCTGAAGAAAGAGGGTTATGTTGAAAATGATGGCTGTGAAATTGATGATGGACAGATCCAAGGATATGTAGTGAATGATGATTGCGAAGATGAAGAAATAGACGAAGAAATAGATGAAGAAATAGATGAAGACGAAACCCCACAATATCGGGTCAATGTTCGGGTGCAAAATAGCCAGCGAGATCGCGGTCATGGGATGTCTCCATAAACTCAGAGTAAACCTATAACAGATTTACTCTGCTTATTTTATAAAGATGTAACAACTTTGTTTGTATTGGGCTAAAATAGCCCAATACAGTAGGATGTTAAACTAGTTACTAGTTTAACGCTAAACAAATACTAAACTAGTTACAGGTTTAATAACCTACTGTGTTCTAGCTGCGTTCTCGCTCCTCATCGATTAAAATTAAACCTGTTACAGATTATAGCAAACTAGTAACAAGTTTCTCAAAGCTTATCAATTTAACTTGTCACTAGTTTGCTATAATCAGAGATATAAACCAGTCACAAGTTTAATAATATGTCTAAACCCGTTGGCGGTAGGGGTCACAAAGCCCCCTACCAAACGATGACCATCCGCATCCCCATCGATGTTAAGCAGCAGGTCGAGGAAATAGTCGAGCGATTCCGCTCTGGCGATCTAGAAGTAGCTAAAATCGATTGTAGCGATAACAATAGAATATCACAACTGACCGCAATCATCGAACGATATAAAGAAATATCTAAACCAAGTAGAGATTGGACAAAATGCAATCAACTAATCCAAGAACTATCAGCCGAAATCGAGAGACATGAGTAAAAGTAAACCAAAGCCCGAAACTATCGACCACGACCAATTATT
>Ga0209390_10010286_pt1 | contig 10983 bp, 19 predicted proteins | sample BON01_FD_187212 | JGI IMG/M metagenome (GOLD analysis project Ga0209390, IMG submission 187212) | Freshwater microbial communities from Lake Bonney liftoff mats and glacier meltwater in Antarctica - BON-01 (SPAdes) (version 2) | ecosystem: Environmental > Aquatic > Freshwater > Ice > Glacier... | reverse complement strand
TCGACCAATGGGACAGCAGCAGCAGCAGTAGCAACAGGAGGAGGAGGAGGAGGAGGCGGGGGAGGAGCAGCAGGTGGTGTCACGAAGCGAGGGGTGGAAGGAGGGAAGGAGGAAGCGGTGACGGGCACTAAGAAGGCGCGACAAGCAAGTTTGTTGGCAGCAGCAGCAGTTCGAAAAAGAAAGGGTGAAGCAGGTTAGGCAAGAAAACAATGTCTATGTGTTTGTGAGTAATCGTCCATGTACCGAGAACAGGTAATGAGAAAGGAGAAGAGAGGCATGTAGAATAGATAAGAAGAACGGAGATGCAGCAAAAATAAGAAACTAAGAGTGTCATATCTGATATTTATTTCTCCCTTTATTGTCTCATTTCTCTTCTCTTTTTTCCTCTCAATGCGAATCGTTTGTGCTGGGGGTGGTAGTCTTGATGTCTTGACAATTATACCTCTCGTCAAAAGGCGCGGTCGTCGTGGTGATGGTGGTAGTTTGCTCTTACTTTCTCGGTTCTCTCTTGTCGTTTCTCGTTTCTCATTATGTTTCATCTTGTCAACACACAAAACGCATGAAAGAAAAGAAGGGTTATCGTGGAACAAAAGCCAAAACGCAAGCAAAATTACGAAACAAAAGGGATTGGAGGAATTTTGGGGGGGGTGGGGAGGTCGGCTTGGAAAGAAAAAAGGCGTGGGATGTCTTGCTCTGTTTTTTATCAATCGACGTCTACATTTCGTTACCACCTACACCTACACCTCCACATGCCCACACTAACACACATATAAACACAAACACAACACCACCAAACGCGCGACCAAACAAAAGAAGGGTCATGGAACAAAAGCCATCCGGACTTGAAGTGCTCGTTCATTAAGAGCCGCTCGTCGCTCTCCTTCTCCTTCTCCTCCATCCGCCTAATGCTAGCGCGCCCCCTTGTCCATTTGACCACGCCCCCGTTTTGTTTCCGTGCCAGCTACATTCACCCACGTCTTACTCATCTCCTTCTCCCGCTCATACCACCCACCACCCCAAAACAGTTTCCTTACCAAGCAAACAAGCATGATGATGCGTCGCGCCCTGCAACGCAGCACCAGCGTCGGCGGGCATTACCAGCAGCGGGCCCACCTGCACGCGTCTCGGCCTGCCTTGGCCAAGATTTTGTGCGCGGATAGCATTGACCCGGTAAGGTGGAAGGGGAGGGAAGGGAGGGGCGGGAGGGAGGGAGGGGGTGTCTTGTTTAGGTGCCATGTGGGGCAGCATGTCGTGCAGGCAAAGGCAAGTTGATGATGCTGTGGAAGCAAGGGAGGGACATACGGACCTGCGTGCATCGAAGCCACGCTGTGTTTTTCCAGCTCTGTTCTTGCAGGTTGTGTTGAGGGGATGTAGGGCATAGACATTGCTACCTTAAGGTTCAGAGGCTCACGTTTTTTAATTGTCCTGTTGACCCAGATGGTGGTTGGGATAGCAGCAGCAGCAGCAGCAGCAGTTTGTTCCTTGGCCCTCCCTCTCCGCCAAGCACGCATCTTACACACGAATCCCTCCTCCCTCCCACCCCTCCCCAGGTGTGCATCCAAATCTTCAAGGAACGCGGACACGAAGTGGATTACAAGGTCGGCCTCTCGAAGGAAGAGCTGCTGAATATCATTCCTCAGTACCATGGTTTGGTCGTTCGCTCTGCTACCAAGGTAAGCGTGAAGAAGAAGAAAAAGGAGAGACGCCCTCCCTCCCTTCCTCCCTCTCTCCCTCCCTCCTTTCGTGTCTCTTTCATCAAATGGAGGCATGAACAACACTCATCCTCCCTCCCTCTCTCCTTTCCTTCCTCTTCCTCAATAGGTGACGGGTGATGTGATCGCCGCTGCTGACAAGCTCGTCGTCATCGGCCGAGCCGGCGTTGGCGTGGACAATATTGACCTGCCCGCTGCTACCAAGAAGGGGGTGATGGTGATGAACACTCCCGGTAAGCAAGCCCTCCCTCCATCCCTCCCTCTCTCCCTCCCTCCCTCTCTGTGTGGGTGTGGACAATATTGGCCTGCCCGCGGCGACGAAGAAGGGGGTGATGGTGATGAACACTCCTGGTACGTGCTTGCCCTTCCTCCCTCCCTCCCTCCCTCCTTCCTTCAAGATTCCTTTCCTCACTCCCTCCCTCCCTCCCTCCTTCCCTCCCTCATTTCAGGCGGCAACACCGTTTCTACCGCTCAGCTGGCCTTCTCTCTCCTGGCGGTCTCGGCCCGTTCTCTCGCTCGTGCCGATATGTCGATGAAGGAGGGGAAGTGGGAGAGGAGTAAGTTCATGGGCACTGAACTGGCAGGCAAGACGCTAGCTGTGGTGGGCTGTGGCCGAATTGGGCAGCAGGTGGCGAAGTGGGGTCAGGTAAATAATATTCATTCATTTATTTATTTATTCATTCATTTATTAATTCATTTATTTATTTTCTTTTTTAGTTATTTATTTATTTATTTATTAATTAATTAATTTATTGATTAATTATTTATTTATTTATTTATCTCTTAATTATTTATTTGTTCATTTTTATATTTATTTGTTTGATTAAATGAGGGAATAACAAAGAAATGCTTATAGATAAGGCATCCAAATATCATCTTTTCACACGTCCCTCCCTCTCTCCCTCCCTCCCTCCCTCCCTCCCTCAGGCCTTCGACATGACGGTGGTGGGCTTTGACCCCGTCCTGCCCGCGGCTTCCTTCAAGGTAGAGGGAGAGGGAGGGAGAGAGGGAGGGAGGAAGGAAGGGAGGGGGGGAGGGGAGGGAGGGAGGAAGGTTCGATATGACGGTGGTGGGCTTTGATCCCGTCCTGCCCGCGGCTTCCTTTAAGGTAAGGAGGGAGAGAGGGAGGGAGGGAGGGAAAGAGAAAGGGTAGGGATACATTAAAAAATCCCTCTTCATCTATTTATTTATTTATTTATTTATTCAATCAATTATTTATTTATTTATTTATTTATTTATTTATTTATTTATTTATTTATTTATTCATTTATTTATTCATTTATTTATTCTATCATTTACACAGGAGCTGGGCATCAAGAAGTGCGAGCTGGACAAGATCTGGCCCCAGGCTGATTTCATCACCCTCCACACGCCCCTGACGCCTGACACCAAGAACCTCATCAACACCGAGAGCCTGGCGCAAATGAAGAAGGGCGTGCATATTATTAATTGCGCCCGTGGTGGAATCGTGAATGAGATGGACTTGCTTGCTTCTTTGGAGGCAGGGCACGTGGGCGGGGCGGCGCTGGATGTCTACGAGAAGGTTAGGAGGAAGGGGGGGAGAAAGAGAGGGAGGGAGAATGAAGAAAAGATGGAAGGTCTATTTGATTGTGTACTCACCCTCCCTCCCTCCCTCCCTCCCTCCCTCCCTCCCTCCCTCCCTCCGCCCTCAGGAACCCCCCGGAGAGAGCACCAAGAAGCTGCTCGCTCATCCCAACGTCAGCTGCACTCCCCATTTGGGCGCCAGCACGGAAGAGGCCCAAGTGAACGTAGCTAAGGATATTGCTGTGCAGATGTGCGACACGCTCGAGAACAAGGTACGTTTCTGTCTTCCCTCCCTCCATCTCTCCCTCCATTCTCCTTTCCCACTTTTTCTTTCTGATGTTTAATCGGGCAGATGTTGAGAAGCAATTCAACTTACCCCTCTCTCTCTCCCTCCCTCCCTCCCTCGTAGGACTTCGTGGGTGTCTGCAACGTGGGCTACATGTCCATCGCCCAAAACGCGGCCATCCGTCCCTTCTCCGAGTTGGCGCAGCAACTCGGCCGAGTCGCCACTCAGTTCGCGCTCGGGAAGATCACCAAGCTCACTCTCTCTACCTGGGGCCAAACCGACATCAGCATCACCAGCCCCGACGCCCGCGCGTTGCTTAAGGCGCAGGCGCTCGTGGGCTTCCTCTCGACTGTGGACACTCAGGGGGTGCTTCCTGGAATCGTGAACGCGCCCTTCTTGGCGGAAGAGGTTGGGGTGGCCGCTGAGGCGCTGAAGGAGGCCCCGGCGCTGGCGAGTATCGCGAGTCCGTACCGAAACCTGATTACGGTTGAGGCGCACGTGGAGGGGGGGGGTGTTACGTCGGTGACTGGATCGGTGTTCGGGAATGAGCCCTGTTTGGTGAGCTTGGATAATTACAAGAACTTCCCAGCGCTGAATCTGCATGATGGCTCGGTGCTTAAATTTAGGAACAAGGTATGTGCTGTGCTCCCGCCGTCCCTTCCTTCCTCCCTCCCTCCCTCGCTCTATTGTGTGTAATAAGTGTGAATGTATTTTCTTATTTCCCTCGTCGAGCTCTCCTCACCACAAGAGCGCCTCACATTTACTGACTCTCCCTCCCTCCCTCCCTCTCTCTCCTCCTCCACAGGACGAGCCCGGGGCCATCTCCGGCGTGCTGGACGTGCTGGAGGAACACAAGGCGAGTCGTCGAAAGAGAGGGAGGGAGGGAGGGAGGAAGGAAGGGGTGGCGTTTGTATGCGCTCGTGGGAAAGCAAAATTTGTATTCTAAACTCATGACTTCCTCCCTTTCCTCCCTCCCTTCCTTCCTCCAGGTCAACGTTGCCAATCTTACCTTGGGGCGACAAGACGCTGACCTGGCCCTGTGTCTAATGAGCGTTGATGGAGAGGTGCCCGCAGCAGCAGTGGAGCAGCTGAAGGCGCTGGCACAATTGAATGACGTGCGCACGGCCAAGCTGGGGGGGCATGCTTAAGAGAGGAGAGGAAAGGAGGAAGGCAGAGAGGGAGGGAGCTTAGTACTTGGCTGTGTATTTGCGACGGGAGGAAGTGGCGAGCAAAATTTTTGTGGGAGAGAGAGGAGAAGGAGTGGTGCGTGTTTCAAGGTGCACGGATATACACAGAGAGATAACGAGAAAGGAGAGTTGAGGTTGAAGAAGTAGGAGAAAGAGAGCATGAGAAAGAAAAGCAGAGAGGGCCTGTCGATAACCTATCGATCAGTCAGAGCTTCTGAGACGGGAGGCAACGAGCGAGCGAGCAAGCTGGCGCGAGAGGCTACCAAAAAGGATGAAGAAGGGGGGAAAGAGGTGAGATTTGGCAGAGAAAAGCAACAACAACCACTTTTGAAAAAAAGAAGAAATATATAGAGAGCGGAAAAAGTGACATCTGCCTTCTTGCTTTGCTGTTTTTGCTGAAGGTGTGTGTCTGTTTTTTCTCGCTGTCTGATTGTCTCCTCCATCTTTTCTTTCTCTTTCAGGGTTACTTCAACTTTTCTCTTTCCGTCGGTCTTTTGGGACGTTTAAAATTTCAATCATTCATTTTTTGTCAGTTGTTTGGGTCTTGAAACACTAAGGTTTCTTTTTAGGATTCTGGCTTCTTGATTTGCTTTCTTGAGGTACATATTCAAGAGCTGATTGCTCTTGTACCTTTTCCTGAGGGACGTCCACCGAGGGACGCGTACTAAAATCGGAGAACACGAACGCGTCAACCTGGTGCACTTCAAGCTGCTATGCCGTCAGCCTTACCTGCTCTTTCTAAATTTATTATCTTCTCTGCAAGAATTTCTTCGTGTTTTAATCGTTAAGCCCCTTTCAATCAACAATCTGTAAAGGGGAATAGAAGCAAAAGAACTTTGGCAAAGGAGAACCATAGCTACAATATATTAAAAAGAAACGGCAAATGGTTTTGTGATGTCTTATTATCTTTTTTCTTCTTTGCTTGCTAAAATCTTGATGTATTGATATATTTTACTTGCATACTTCTATGTTTTTTACCCTTAAATGCTTCTTACTTATTTCCCTTCGTAGTCTCTGCTTTTCATTGCCTTGTCGATCTCTCCATTTACTTTCTAACCCAATGAGAATCTCATATCGTTTTTGGTTGCTCTGCCGAACTCCTGTCTTTATCTTGCTAGCCTTGCTGTCCTCATCATGTATCTTAAAATGCGAAACTGTATACGTACACACACAAATGTAGAGATGAATACGTACGTTCACACACAACTCAATGCGACCATCACACTCACCCACAACCGAACACCCATCCATTTCAAGCAACCCCACGCATATGGACACCCATACCCAAAGCCACACTAACACATACTTACAAAGACACACAGACTTACACATACACACACATACACACGCTCTCTCATCCTTTCTCTCGACGCCCCCGATAATTGCCATCCACACACAGACAAAACTCCCGGCAGACCAATAACAGAAGACACACCCCAACTTACACCGCGATTCTTCTATACCAAGCACCACACCAACATCCACAAGTCATTTCATACCCGCCCCCACCTACTTTCTCTCCTAGCTTGCGCGCGCCCCGCCCGATTCGCCTTTGCTCCTATATCCCGAGCTGCCGTTAATAGCAGCCAGAGACATGAGAAGAGCAGTGACATCGGATTGAAACGCGAACAGAAGGCATTTAGAGGTAAAAAAGGGGTGGCGAGTATAAAATAAGTTGAGGGTGTTGTTGTGGTGTTGACAAGGGGTAACGTGGAGTGAGGGGTTGTGCTTGCTGCTCTTGAATCTTACCGAGCGCAGCGTCGTGGTGGTGGCATAGTGAGGGTTGGGAATGCAAGATGTGCGTGAGTTGTGTGCATATGGTATGCGCAATGTGGCATGTTCAATGTGTGGTGGTGTGGAATTGAGCGTGAACGTAAATACGGTGGGGGGGTGGATTGTGTGAGTCTGTCTGCGGTGGCACTATGGTGGTTTTGAACGTCTCTACGGGCTGCTAAAACACCAAACATAAAACGCCAAATATAAAACACTTAATAAGCTTTCTAATGCGCTGTCACCACCTCCCAAAGGAAGGCTTGGATGGCACGCTTCGGCTGGTTCACCATCCGGACGGTCTTGCCCTTCACATTCTTCCCCGCAACCACGACCTTCGCAGCATTCTGCACGCGCTCTGCCGGGTTCGCCTCATTGCCCAAGGCTCGGCACATGGTCTTGGCCTCATCGAAGTAAAGGCTAGGCGCGGAGGGCACCGCTCGCTGCGCCGCCTCCATTCCCAGCAGCGCCGTAGCCAAGGAAACGCCCGGCACCAAGAACGCAGCCTCCAGCACCTGCTCGGAACCCTTGCGGCCCTTGACCTTCATCGCGGACGAGATAGTGGGCTGACGGTGGTGGGGCATGGGACCGGACGGCTCGTAGGAAGGAAAACCCTCCTGCATAGCTCGCCGAGTGGTGGTGGCTGGCATGTACGTAGAGAAAGGGTAGGAGGAAGCTCGTCCAAACGAGGTAGTAGAGTAGGGCCGCGGTGTGGTGTGCTGGGTGGTGAAGGAGGGGGGGTAGAAAGTCGGCACGTAAGGGGTGCGGGGCTGCCGAAAGGGGAAGGCAAAATCGACGGGAGGAGGCGCCGAGGACGTGCCCAAGTCGTGGCGGGAAGGAAAAGTAGGAGAGGTGCTAGCCATAAACGCAGTGCGGACGCGTGTCGTAGGGGCGGAGGAGGTGCGCGACGAGGAAGTGGGGACCGAGGAACTGGTGCTACGGGACGTGGTTTAAGGATAAGTGGAACCCGTCTCAAAGAGGTCAATGGGCGCAACATGAGTGAACGAGACGGAGGAGGAGGAAGAACGGCGGCGCGTGGAGGGAGTGGAGGTGGCGTAGATGGAACCCAACACCGACTCTCCCATTTCCTCTACGGGGATGCGCACCTGTCGGGGACGAGTAGTGGACGACGGAGCCGGTGTGCGCGCCATGGGCGTGGGCGAGGAAGGTGGGAGGACGCTGTTGGCCTGGCAGGCGATCTCGGCAAAAGCGGCGTGGTTGTAGACGTTCTCCATGGCCTTAAGGGCGTCGCGGGCCAAGGCGTTGTTCTTGAGGCTGGCACTTCCCGACATGAGCTTCTCTAAGCATAGGTCTAGCTCCTCCACCTTGGCCGCGAGATCTTGAAGTTAATTGAACAAAACGCTACGCAGCGAATCCAACCCCTCAGCCATTTGCCGATCCTGAATGATTGTGGCGTCGACAATCTCGAGGGCCGCATCCCGCTCCTTGATGATATTGTTCACGTGTGCATATGGCGCCCTTGAGCTCGGCCGCTTGCTCTTGTAATTGCTTGGTGATATTAGACAGGTCCTCGACGGTCTTGATCGTGGTGGCGGGGGGGATGGGGATAGGGGATCAATGAGCCAACTTTGCCGCTTTTCGAAGCCGCTGGCGGGATTTTCGCAGGTCGCGCTGCAGGCGTTCCACGGCATCGGTAGAGACGGAGTAAGGGCTAGAGGAGGAGGAGAAAAAAGCTTCAGGAGAAAGAAACGGACGAGAAGAGGAGGACGACGAGGGAAAGGAGGAAGAAGGGAAGGAGGAGGACGAAGAAGGGAAGGAGGAGGAGGAGGAGGAGGAGAAGTGCTGCGAGGGAGAGGCGGAGGAAGCCGTGCGAGGCATGGTGGTTCTTGTTGATAGTGTGTTGACTTTGGAGCTTGAGATGCTGTGTTTTGGTGTGTGCGAGGGATTTCGGGATAGCGTCAGTCGATCAGGCGATGCTATGGTGGGTGCTCCAAAGCAATGCGTGCCATTCTTACCCCAACAGATCAGCCATGGAGGGCATTGGGGAAGGACGTAGGGGCAAAAGGCTGTAGGCACACAAATCAGAACGAAAGACAAGGAGGAAAGCAAAAAGAGCCCCGCTCTCGCCAACTCGCGTGCCTTTTCGATAAAACAATAAAGTAACAATAAAATGGGAGAACACGAACGCGTCAACCTGCTGCACTTCAACCGTTTCAGGAAATTCGTCGGTGCGCATATGGCGCTGGCATCGCCCATCCTACCACCAAATTCCTTGCTTTTACCTCTTCTACCACCGTGTTTATTGAACGATACTATTTGGGTCTCACGAGCTCGGTGTGCGGGGTGGGTAGTGGTCAAGAGAAGCTAGCCAATCCATCAATTCAACCTCCCCGTCCGCACGATTTTACCGCCGGCAACTGCTAACTCTGCTGCCTGTTGCCACAGACTTGCTGTCAGCCTTACCTGCCTCAGTGTAAGTGCAGCGTATTGGCGCTACAGCTATAGCTGCTTTTGTTTTTTCGTGCAGAGTGTCGCTGTAATGCTCTTCTACGTATCGCTCGTACTCTCCCATTCAGGCACATACACGCTCGCGGAAAAGGAGGAGAGCAAAGCCAGATGAAAGGAATAGGATATTGCGAGCGACAGAAGACGTCTTCACCGATTTCTTCAAACTTTTTCTCTTGGTAATTTTGTTGTTGTTGGAAAACTCATTGACTTAAACATGCATTGGACTTTCTTCTTCCTTCCTCTCTCTCCTTCCCTCCTTTCCTCCTTCTTCTACTTTTCCCATACATTTTCATTTCACGTGCATCTACTTTTTCATCTGCCTCGCTTTCTTCCGCTGTCTCCCATCCCATCATTCATCCAAAAACATTTGTCACATGTCCTCCTATTTCTGCAGGAGAAGGGTGGTGGTTGCTGTTACCCATCTCCATCCTTTGCTAGCACTCTAACTTTTGCAGTCCCTCTCCCTGCCTTTCTAATTGTCTTTCCTTTTCGGCTTCCCCTCTTCTAATCTCTTCTTTTCCTGGCACACGTACATTCCCTAGCCCATTTGGTCCAAGTGAGCGTCAAAAATAAAAACACAAAGCTACTACGCGTTGCTATTTTCTCAAGCCGTCTCCCTACCTCCCTCCCTCCCTCCCTCCCTCCCTCCCTTCCTCGCCGCTCGTCCATTTCTTACTTCTGAAGCAGGAATATGCGCATTATTGATGGCTAGTAGGTCTTTGAACATTCAGCTCATTCCCTCCTTTCCATTCATCCCTTCTTCCCCTCCTCTACTCATGCATTATAAAACTTCTCCGTCTCTCCCTCCCTCCCCTCCCTCCCTCCCTCCCTATCCTCACACCACCTCATCAAGCACATCCGTAAAAGCCCTCGTCGACCAATCAGGGGGGCCCGGCAAATGATAATGCAAGCAATCCTTCCCCTCCCTCCTTCCCTCCCTCCCTTTCTTCCCCTTCTCCTCCCCTCCCAACTCTCCTCTTAGGCAGAGACGGAGGAGGAAGGGAGGGAGGGAGGGAGGGAGGGCACCACCTCATCAAGCACCTCCATAAAAACCCTCGTCCACCAATCAGGGGGCCCGGGTAAATGGTAATGCAGACAATCCTTCCCCTCCCCTGCCAAGTGGCCATCCCTCCTCTCCTTCGACACCTCATGCAACTTCATCACCATCACCCCTCCCTCCCTCCCTCCCTCGTCCTCCACCCCTCCCTCCCCCAAGACCTCCCTCACCCTCCCCTCCATCCTCCTATTCATCCCGTCAATCAAATGCCACGTATACCTCTCCTTATACACCCCCTCATACACTACCCCTTCCTCCCTCCCTCCCTCCCCCCCCTCCTTCCAACACTCCGGATGCCCCGCTGCTGTCGTGCGCCAGACAATTCTAGGCGCCCTCCGTCCCTCCCTCCCAGCTGCTTCGCGACTCTTTTCTAAGTAACTTATCGTTTCACCTAGTAAGAGATCGAAGAACGGGTCAGAATGAATGTGCATCCCTAGGTTTAACACCAATAATTCCGGTTTATTTCTTTCGTAGTAGGGAGTCCAGGGTTTGCTCACTTTCCAGTCTATCCCCTCCTTCTCTTTGTTGCTTATTTCTGGATTTCCCTCCCAGGAAAGAAGTTTAAAAGGAGAGATATACAAAGCGTCATTTCGAATAAAATGGACTAAAATTGGACCGTTTCCTAAGGAGGAGCAGATTTTCTGTTCTCGCCACGAGGCTTGGTTGGTTATTATTGCTGTGGAGGGAGGGAGAGAGGGAGGGAGGGAGAAAGGGTGAGCTTTAAGTTTAATCATTGCAGCTGCAGCAAAGAAGCTAGGAGGCTAAGTATTAATCACCTCCTTTTCCTCCCCCCCTCCCTCCCTCCCTCCCTAAGAAGCTACCTGAGGCATCACCACCCATCATCAAAACAAAAGACAAAGCCATCGTGAACGACATCGAGTCCCCCACAAACAACACACGTCTCGTGCCATTCCCACCAAGCATAGCTCTATCCAACACTTGACACGCTCGCGTGAC
>Ga0209390_10010281_pt1 | contig 10987 bp, 10 predicted proteins | sample BON01_FD_187212 | JGI IMG/M metagenome (GOLD analysis project Ga0209390, IMG submission 187212) | Freshwater microbial communities from Lake Bonney liftoff mats and glacier meltwater in Antarctica - BON-01 (SPAdes) (version 2) | ecosystem: Environmental > Aquatic > Freshwater > Ice > Glacier... | reverse complement strand
CATCCACAAGACACCGACACAGCTACCAACATACAATAACGCTAGCCGCACCCGTCGCACACCCCCAACACCTGATGACGCTAGCCGCATGCAATACAGCCACAAGACACGTGCCACCAGCCCTGGCTCTGGCCCCATAGTATAATAATTGTTTTTTTTATTATATATGCCTCTGTTGCTCCGCGTGAACTGCCCGTAGGTTTCTAAGTTTGGCCTCTGCGTTTAAGTTTTCGTACTTCTGGGTTTCCATAAGGAGTTTAAATTTCTGATCGTACACCGCCTGTGCGCGAGCATGGAAGCCCTTTTCCGATCGAAGGTCGTCCGAAGCATTACTCTCTGCATACACACTGGCGGGGCATGGCGTCGTAGATATAGGTTCGTACGGAGCCGTGACGAGAACAGGTGTAGAGGGAATAGGTTGGTAAGGAGTGGTTACAAGTACAGGAACGGCGGGAGCCGGAGCTGTGACGATTAAAGGCGAGGCGGGCACAGGTACGTGTGGAGCGGTGGAGATTACAGGCGCGGAGGGAGCAAGCCCTAAACCTAACTCTAACCCTAAATCCAACCCTGGTGGGACGGGGGCGGCGACGAGTTCCGATCTGGCACTCGAATGGGAGGCATGGGATGCGAGATCGCCGTCTGGGTCATACCACGGGTGGAAAGCATCATATCCACTATCCATCCCGAAATTTGGGTTTGGGGGAGGGTAGGGAGCAGGCGTAGAAGGCCTAAGGTGTGGGGATAGCAATCCACTATAAGCCGGAGGAGCCGTAGCTGGAAGCGAAGAAATGGGGGGAATTAAAGGTGGCGCGGCTCTCTCGGCTGGCGCTGCGGAAATAGGATAAGAGAAAAGATGGCCCTGCTCCGGATTGAAGGCTCTCCTGGGAGGTCCTGGCGGGACACTCGGTGTATCAGAAGGGCTATATTCAGGAGCGAATTCAGGAGTCCTGGCTTCTCCCCCCCTTAAAGATGCTTCGTCCTCGGAGTTTTCGTAAGAACCTCCTGCCGAAGGTGGAAGTGAAATAGGGGCAGAGTCTAGATTGTCGTTATACGTACGTCTCGACTTGTTTACCCGCCTGGAATGACGAGCATGCAAGTCGAGGCCGAACTTAGAACGTGCGTCCGTGACGACTCTAGTAGCTCGGCGACGAATTAAGTCGGGAGAGTTATCTATTTTCTTGAATACGGCCAAGGAGTAGCTTCGCGAAGCGGCGCTAAAGGCGTAACGGGCCCGACTCCAAAGATTAGTACTAGGAAAAAAATATGAGCACGCCGAGGTCTGGGCGTGAGAACTCCCATGTGAAGAAGAGTCAGAGTCGCACTCGGATTGGTCGAAATCACTAGCTGGAGCCGAGGCTGGGTTCGAGGTTGGCGGGGCCTCGTCCTCGTGGTCAATACGCGGGAAAACGTAAGAGCTAGATGAGGGGGGTTCACCAGGCTCGTCTACCATGCGTACTATAAAAACATCTGTTTCTGTGAATGTAAGGGGTGGTGTGACTGGTGGCGTGCTCCGAACACTGTGTGTGTCGAGCACCGAAAGTGTTTTAGGCGGAGACGGGTTAGAAGAACCCGTCACGTAATGGGCGGCCCAATTTAAAACGTACGCCTCGGGCATTGGAGTAGGCAGCAGCGCCAATGGAATGTGAGTAGGTGAAAGTGGATGGATGGTCGCCGGAGGCGCTGGGTGTATGGGAGGGTGGATCGCCAGAGGCGCTGGTTGGGTGGTTAAGTGAGTGGGTGAATCTGGTGGCATGCCGTAGTCTATAATTGACTCCGAAGCGGAGGGAGGATTAGAAGGCGGGGCACAGCGCCGGCGGTAAATGTGGTAAACCGAGTACAAGTTAATTTCAACACGGGAGGAGCGACTGGAAGGTTAGCCATTCTTTCCCTGCAGGTCATACCACAAAAGTCGTAGTGACCTGTTGTGGAGTAATAACAGACGAGGTTGTCGCAGCTTGGAAAACCACACTTGATTTCTCCTGGTCCTGCTTTAGGTTTGTTACCGTATTTATTTGCCAATTTGGCGTGGTTAATACAGCAAAAATCTTAAGCAAGGAGTATGTCTGGTTTAAAGTGGACCGGGCGTTCGCATTCCGGCAGGGCGCACCTGGTTTTAGAGCGTATGGCGTGTAGGTACTTAAGGTGGCTACGGCTACAACAGAGGGACGCTGTACCATCGACAACGAAGGCGTCCTTGATGCAGTCTTTGAGTGCGCATTGAGCCACCGCCGGGGGTGAATGGTGTCTGGTAGACATAGCGTGGTTACGTGGCACGGTGAGCCTGGGCAGTTGATCGATATGCAGTTGCACGATACATTGCTCTATTTGGCGCTTAAGCTCAGCATCCTCGGCCATAGTGATCGCGTTAAGTTCGCGTATTCTACGGTCATTCTCACCGTGAAGCGCCTCATACTCATCCTCTTTATCACGAACCTTCTTAGTGAGTTTGAGACGTCGAATAGCTTCGATCTCCGATTCCGTCTGTCATCTGTGCTACAGGTGTAATGCGGCGGGATGTAGGCCGTGTAGGTTGGTTGCCCACAGGGTCCCCGCACGGTAGACCGGTTTGCATATCGGGAGGTGATCCGGGAGGCGATGGTGGCAGAGGTGAGTCGGGAGGCGATCATGGAGGCACATAGCTGTCTGAATTATCGCCCGAAGAATACATCTCCCCAAAATAAACATCCACCTCAACTTGAGACTTGAGCGGCTGGGTCAATAAAACCTGGAGGTATCTGTATCTTTTTATGAGGATCATGTGTAGGAAAAGGGTCTCGGTCTAACCCGAGATGGTGCTGTGGTAGGGTTGACGAGGGTTGGCTAATGGAAGCCGTAGTACTGCCTTGGGGGATGGAGCCCTTTAAGTTAGTCGACTGTCGTTCCCTGGCCCGAAATAGTTCGCTAGGGCCTGGGGCTTCTTTAGCTTTAGCCTTATCCTTTCTCTGCTCGTCCTCCGGTTGGTCATCGTCCGGCGGAGGGGGGGCTGGAGGTGAGGGTGAAGGTCCGGAAGTAGCGCCTAGAGTTTTAAGTCTGTTGTGCCACAACTCCCCTGGGTCGCCGTCTTCATCTATCATAAGTTGGCGGACCAAGTAGATATATCTCTTACTAGGTTGGTCTGCCCAACGAATTAATCCCAAACACGAGGAGCGGTGGGTGAATTCGGCTGGAACTGGTTCGGTTTCATAATAGACTCCGGCCCACGCGTGCAAGTAGTTGGTAAGAAATGTGCCTCCTTCTACCTGAGCGGGGCTCATATTCATGCCTATTTCCGTTGTGTACCCTAGAATCTCGTTAATAGACCACCAGTGTTCCCACTGCTGCCGACGGTCTCTTTAGCAAGTCGTTAATTATCTTACTAAGGATGGCGTCGGCTTCGGGGGATGGATCATACCTAGGCGTAAGGCCAGAATTGGAAGAGCTGGCTGCGGCGAAGGCGGGATTAAGAGAAGACGAAATATTAGAATATAAGGAGCTTATTCCTTCTTGGTCTAGCGTTCTACCCCCTAACTGCGGAGCAGACGGAGTGGGTTGAAGCGGCAATGGTGCAGAGGAAGTAGGCGCGACGTATGTTCTGAGCCTAACCAAATTATTATCCATCACGTAGTTGTCTTCTTGAAGCGAGGCAGGAGTTTGCGATGAGTGAAAACAAAATGACTGGTAGATGGATTGATTATTGGGGAAATCGGCCCAAGCTATTAAACCCAAAGCAGCGATATAATCATCATCGTCCTCATGGACAAACTCGGCCCGCGCGCACGCGTGCAAGTAGTTGGTCAGGTAGGTGCATTCCGCTAACTGGATAGAATCCATATCTAAGCAATAAGATTTTGTGGTTTGCTCTATAATTTCGGTAATAGACCACCAATCTCGCTGCTTAGCCACTGGTTGGCGTAGTAGTCCGGAAACTTTCAGCCCAAGGATGGCGCTGGCCTCTGGTGACGGATCAAAGCCAGGAGCATTGCCGTTGGCAGGGAGAAGGTTGATGATATCATCTTCATTGGGAAGCCAACACATCCAAGGCGGAGTGGGTGGGATGGAAACACTTAATACCGGAGGGGTCGAGACCGATGGGTTGGAATGGGCCGGAGGGCCATCCGTTTTACCCTTAATATTAATGGGCGGCCTTTTATCGTCTTGAGGAGGCGAAGGTGGCGGTGGTGAAGGTGGTGTGGTGGGTGAGTTGGTTTCCGTAAGTGGGCGGTCAGGAAGCCTGAAATAATATTTCTCTCCTATATTGATGACGGGGTTTTGAGGGTGGTGGCGACGGCCGAAGGGGGTTGGCTCATAGACGTCATCGTGGTCGAAGATTACCACAAGATGGCTATAATTGGGTAGTCTGGCCCAAGCTAACAAACCGGCGGCAAGAACTGGACTGTAGCCTGTAGGCGGGGCGACTCCGATTGTACCCAACGCCTGCAAGTAGTTGGTCAACACCTCAGCGGTTTGAACAGCGCTAGACATGTGAGACCGGGACCTGGGTATATTTACCCCCTCCTCTAATAGAGCGTCAACAGACCACCAAGGCACGTTAGGTGCCTTTGGCTGGCCAAGCAAGTTGAGAATAATACTGCGAAAGAAGTTTCCGGCCCCGGGAGAGGGGTCGACATCCGCGGGAATAAGACTCCTCTCGGTGGATAGGTCGATCAGCCTCGGTAGTCTCCTTCAAACTGTTCGAACTAGTGCCCTTCCCCCAAATTGCTGAACAGGTGGAGGGGGTGGCGAAGTGGCCGACCAGTGGCAGCTAAGGAAATAATTATCTCCCGGGTGTTGGTTGATCATTAGCGAGACAGGAGTTTGCCTTGCAGGAAAACCAAAGGATGCGAAGAGAGATTTATTGCCAGGGAGATTGGCCCAAGCTATTAATCCTGAACAAGTGGCATGTTCAATAGCATCCTCATCGTTAGGTGAGATATGCCCAACTCGAGCGCAAGCGTGCAAATAGGTGGCAAAGGATTCGCGTTCCTCTGGGTTAGTCGTATCCATACAGTGTTTTAGGATTTCGCTAACCGACTACCAATATTTCCTGCTTCTTAGTAGTTTGTGGACCTTTCGGCCAAGGATGAGGTTGGCCTCTGGGGAGGGGTTTACGCTAGGCGGACTGGGACTGGTAATAAATACCGGAGGGGTCGAAATGTTCGTGGGCGGTGGGTGGACAGAGTTGGAGGAGCTGGCTTCCCTCCGACTTAGTCCTCTAACCGTCGGTTCGTGTGGTGGTGGTGGGTGGACAGAGTTGGAGGAGCTGGCTTCCCCCCGACTTTGCCCTTTAACATTAGCCGTGGGCTCAGGTGGAGGTGGTGGGTCAGAAGAAGAAGAGGAGGCGGAAGAGAAATGAGGAGAGCGACCCACCGAGGTGTTTGGGCAGTCCTGACGACGCTTACCGCTACTCCTTCTCTCCGGAGTCTGACCTTCCGGGACATAAGTGCCTTTAGTGCGATTCATACCGGGTAGCTCGAGGCCCCATCTATCATAGTGAAGGGACGAGTTGGTGTTAATGCCAATGACTCGGAAAAGGTGTAGGTTATCAGCATTCTCAGCCCAACGAAGTAATCCTACGCTAGCCATGTTAAAATACCCATCTTCCTCTACTCGGTAATTAACAGCGTTGTTAGTGATGTCATATAAGAATCGTGAGAGAACAGCACACATGTTTCTCTGATGTAAGTTCATACCTCCCGTAACGCGCACCGTCCGATCTAATATACTCCTAAGTGGCCAAGCGTACCCACTCCGTGGGTTGTCGGGACACTTGCCCCTGATGAGCTCCAGAACACGTTTGTTAAGAAACGCGTCGGCGGCGTGTCGGACATGTGGCGGAAACGGTTTGCTTATTAGTGTATCCCGCTCGTCGCCTATAGAAGACTCCATGCAATTATTAGAGCAAACCGTGAGGGTGGTCTATTTCCTGACCAATCTGAAACGGAACTGGCCTCTAGTTGGTGTGAAAATTCGCTCGCACTGGCCCTTGTGGTCGGAATATTGGCATCGAATCTGTAAGTGGGGAAGATCTCCACGAGGGGGATTCGGTGGCGGTGGTGGTGGTGGTGGTCTATCCCTATCGTCATCGTTTCTCTCTCCGTGTCGGTCACCGTCGTTGGGGTGATAAGGCCTCGCGGGGGTAAATGAATACGAAGGAGAAGAGTTAAAGAAACCAGACCGGGGTTGACGGTCGGGCCCATGGTGGGGACCGGCACAGCTACGGGTAGCTTTACGACGGTTAGCGCGGGGTTGGCTCTGCGTGGTTCCTTGCGAGAGGGTTTGTGGTTTTCGTGGAGGTGGCGTCGGATACGATGGTGGCGGTAGCCACCGGTCATCACCGCCGCCCAAGATAGTGGAACGAAGGGCAAAGCTAATACCGTGGGGGGTGAGCCGGGGTCCAGAAAAAGGCCCGTCTTTAGTAGCGGTTAACCGCTCCTGTTCCTTAAGCAGATGGCTAATGTTAAGGGTGGAGGCCTTTACGTGCCGGGTGGCGGCCCGGTGTAGGCGAAGAGGATCGGTCGCCGGCTTGCGTTTCCGAGTTGGTTTCTTAGCTGTGAGGCCGGGTTGGTCTAAATTAGGGGGCGACGGCGCCATTTGGCTAAGATGATGAAAGAGTTTCCTCAAGCTAAAAAAGGGTGCGAGACGAGCTCCTGCAATACAGAGCAAATGAGCGTCTAGCTCCTGCACTACAGAGGCGCGTAAGACTGACGGCGCCGTTTGGCTAATACGACGCGCTACAGAGGCGCGGATGGCTAAGATTCGGGCATCCTTGAGCGTGGTAGCCTTAAATGTTAAATGTAGAAAGTTCCCTTGTAGCAACGGAGAGTGCTGTAAGGTTACGTTTCTGAAGGCGAACGTGTTGAGAATGTGTGGTTTGGGTGTAAATGGAAGTGCGGGCGGCGCTATTTAATGCCTTTGAGATCAGACGTTCCGGGCTATTAAGACTCTGTTGATAACAGAATAGGCGCTCGGCATCAAGCATCCGGTTACGGGCGGTGTTGGCGACGGTCTTTTGGGCACCGGTGAGGGGAACCTGCGCCGGAGGACCGGTCTCAAGTGGAGGGGTTGTCGGTTCGGGGGTGGGGAAACCCGCCGTCTCGACATCCTGGGGTAAGCGTGCGGGGTCAAGGGGGACAGGCACGGGTGGAACACCCGTGGTGGGTGCCTGCTCAGCCTCAACGGCCTGGGGCAAGGGTGCGGGGTCAAAGCGTGAGGGGTCAAGGGGGACAGGCACGGGTGGAACACCCGTGGTGGGTGCCTGCTCCGCCTCGACGGCCTGGGGCAAGGGTGCGGGTAAAGTCAAAACCGTCTTCGGGGTATTGCGCGCGATCTTCGCTGCTTCCTTTTCTAAACGGCTCATAGGAGGGGTTTGTGGGGGGAGACGGGAGGAAAGAGTGCGTGGTTTGGCCGAGGAAGGCCCGGGAACATCCGGCGTGGGAGCGACCTCAGCATAGTGGTAGGGTTCGTAGAAATGTCCGGTTTTCATAATATCCTTCGCGTGTCTGTAGGCACGATCTTCCTTGGCGGTAAGTATTTCCGGGTTGGAGTATTCCTGGTATGGGTTGTAGTATATGGTAGGCCGGTCCTCGGGAGAGTTAACTTTAGCCTCGGAGGCCTGCTTCTTCGACTTCTTGTTCGCCCGCATCCTCTCCTTTGACTTCTTGATGGTGGCCTTGGGAGTCTCATTCACCGATTCCTCGATGGTGACCTGGGGCATCTCCTTCGCCGACTCCTCGATGGTGACCTTGGGCATCTCCTTCACTGACTCCTCGATGGTGACCTTGGGCATCCCCTCCGCGCGCCCGAGGGTAGGAGAGGTGTTGTTGGTTGATACTGGGCTATCGGGTGTTTGCACAGGCAGGGCCTTGGTCCCTGCGGCTGCGATTAGCTTAATACCAGGTTTGGCGAGACGATCGACATAAGGCCAAGTCTTGGAGGTGGACTCGTTCGTAGAAGCGGCCGCCGTTCCCGTCGGCTGCGGGATGGGCGAGTCATTCGTAGAAGCAGCCCGGGAAAGGACGGGCGGGGAAACGAAAGGGACGGCGGGAGCGACAGCGTCAAAGGGAGTAATGCCGGCCGGAGTAAGGACGGGCATGGAAACGGAAGGGACGGCGGGAGCGACAGCGTCAAAAGGAGTAACGCCGGCCGGGGTAAGGACGGACATGGAAACGGAAGGGACGGCGGGAGCGACAGCGTCAAAAGGAGTAACGCCGGCCGGGGTAAGGACGGAAATGGAAACGGAAGGGACGGAGGGAGCGACAGCGTCAAAAGGAGTAATGCCGGCCGGGGTAAGGACGGAAATGGAAACGGAAGGGACGGAGGGAGCGGGAGGACCGCTCACGGCAGACCGCCCGGCCCGACCGTTCGCGGCCGACATGACGAAGAAAGCGGTGATCTTGCCCTTGGTCGAGCCCTTGGAGGTGGAGGCGGCGGACGCGTTGCTGCCCGCGCTCTCGATGGTAGGGTTGATGGTGGAGGCGGCGGACGTGTTGTTGCCCGCGCTCTTGATGGTAGGGTTGATGGTGAGCTCGATGACCGCAGCGTCGGCACCGAAGTTCTGTGCTTGTGGAGCTACGACCTGTCGTACTTGTAATGGTAAGGTTGTAGGAGAAGGTACTCTGGCATCGCGCGCGTCGCACACGCTCGCGCCATCGCACTTGCCGCATGCGCTAATACACACTGCGGCATCATGGCCCGCCGCCTCGCCCGCGCACGCGGGCGAGTTGATCTGCGACTGGATGTTCATGTCTCCTGGTTGGTTGCTGCTCGGGCCGAGGCCCGCTGGGTTACAGGGGAGGGGTGCCTCCGGCATGGCGGCCGGGGTACGCGACTGGGTTATCTGGTAGTGGTTCTGTGGTAAGGTCTTCGAAGCCTCTGATTGCTCGACGCGCTGAGGCCGTCGCTCAGCTGAACTGTCGTCCTTCCGCAATGGTCATTCACAAGAATCTAGGTGTTTATCTATGGTTAATGGTTCGTTATCTTAGAGAGTAAGGAATAAGGTTTAACCTTAGTCGTTCCTCTGGAAGATCGACGATAATTACGGGGGGGATGGGTGTCTGTAAATCGGGACTGATTCCGGTGCTGATGATGACTGAGGCCGGTGCGTACTGGCCTCGTCGTCGGGTTTGACTACGTCTCATCATCGGGTTTGAATGCCCGGGTTACATCTCGGCAGTACATATAAGCTGAGTGGCCGCGGTCAGTGTCAGTGTTCGGAAGAACACCAGCTCGCGCGGTCATCAACTGCTATATAAGGGGGGATATTACTGTGTACCCAAGACGCTCTGCGTCTTCCTGTTCCTGTTCCTGTACGTCGAGTTGGCCTTGCAGAGGGCGCCTCGTCGTGCCCGTGCCTGTAGTCGGCCTTAAAGTCGTAGCGTCGCCTCGGTGGCAGTACGTCTTGGTTTAATGTCTACTAGGTGCTAAATACTATGGTTATATTGTCTTACCCCCAAGTATAGAGCTTAAGGTTGTCCCTTAAGGCTCTATGTCTCTCGCGGATGCGACAAGTGACGCCGCTTGGCTCGGCGCGGGACGCGCCTGCAGGTTGCGAGGGGTTAAGGGGTTTGGGGTTAACCTCGGGTTAACCCGTGTAGTCGAGCGCGGAGCCAAAGACGTCGCTGTCGCCGACGAGCCCCGCGCCGGAGGCGTCGGTGATCGGTGAGGAGCTGGTCGGTGGTGCGGTCGAGCCCCGCCCCGGAAGTGGCGGCGCAGAGAGGGTCGGCTGGGCGAGGGAGGACGCCGTCACTGGGGGAGAGGCTCCCAGTGGGCGTGGAGGCGGGCGGCGTGAAGACGGGGCCGGCGAGGGGGGTGATCCAGCTTACGGCAGAAGGAAGGGCTTTCCTGCGGCTGGTGATCTTGCTGGGCAGAAGGACGAGGCGGCCAGCTTTGTAGAGGACGGGCGTCATGTTCTGCACTGCGGTGTCGGTCAGGGCATCGCCGAGAGATATGGCGTAGATGCGGATGCCGTAGTGGAGGATGGTGCCCTCAGACCTCGGACGCGAAGAAGGCGGAGAGGGCGGGGTTTGTCCGTGCTGCCGTGCACAGGCGAGTGAGGAGGTCGATGAAGGACTCGACATCGCCGGTGATGGAGTAGGTGATCGGCAGGTACTCGTTCCAGTTGATGGAGGCCGCGGCCAGTGAGTCGGTGGTCGGTGGCCTCGGTGATGGGGTCGAGTAAGTCGGTCATTGCGGAGGCGATGGTGGCGCTAAAGCGCGCGTAGGAAACGAAGAAAGACATCGGGCGCGAGTACGAGCAAGCGCATGATTCTGGAGATAGATTGTAGGCACGATTCTGGAGATAGATTGTAGAATCTACGAAAATGTGCTTCTGAGGCTCACTTCACATGAACTAACACGGAGATTCATCAAGAGCTGATCTCAAGATGAATTTCGATAGCAGAGAATTTGAAGGGCAGGCCTTCTGCAGCGTGCTCGAGGGAGATGTGCATGTTGCTCGTGGAATGAGGTCGAAGAGTGGCCTCCGGTGTACCGGTACCGGCTGGTATCTCTGGGAATACCGCTTGGGGTACTCACTACTAACTATTAACTATGGGGCCAGGGCCAGGGCTGGTGGCACGTGTCTTGTGGCTGTATTGCATGCAGCTAGCGTCATCGGGTGTTGGGGGTGTGCGACGGGTGCGGCTAGCATTATTGTATGTTGGTAGCTGTGTCGGTGTCTTGTGGATGTTCTGGATGCGGCTAGCACATCATCTCAGGTGTGGGGTGGGTGCATCGGGTGCCGTCCGAAGGCTAGCCGCACCCGCCGCACACCCCCAACACCCGATGACGCTAGCCGCATGCAATACAGCCACAAGACACGTGCCACCAGCCCTGGCCCTGGCCCCATAGTCCGTTGGCCGACGAGCGGCGCGCCGCTCGGATTGCAGTCCTTGTCGGTGGTGGCCGCGTTGAGGTCGGCGGGTGGTCTCCTGAGGCGGGGCAGTGGGCAGTTGAAGGTAGGGCTACTGGTGCTGGGGCTGGCGCGGGAGCAGCAGTGCAACGCACCCGT
>Ga0209390_10010277_pt1 | contig 10991 bp, 5 predicted proteins | sample BON01_FD_187212 | JGI IMG/M metagenome (GOLD analysis project Ga0209390, IMG submission 187212) | Freshwater microbial communities from Lake Bonney liftoff mats and glacier meltwater in Antarctica - BON-01 (SPAdes) (version 2) | ecosystem: Environmental > Aquatic > Freshwater > Ice > Glacier... | reverse complement strand
GGGGGGGGGGGGGGGGGGGGGGGGGGGGGGGGGGGGGGGGGGAGGGGTGAGAACGAGAAATGGGATGACGATGATGGGCGAGCGGAGGGAGCTCCCGTTTGAAATATGCACCACCGCCAGCAGGACCACTACCACCACCACAAGCCCAAAATCAGGTGATTGACAACTTGTGTAGGGCGGCTGAGCAGGCAATGCGTGCGTCCCAAAGCATGTGGGTGTCGATCGATCAATATGGACCACGCCACGAACACCGACGTCTTCGTCAGTGCTCTGCGCCGACCACACCACAAATACCGCACCCCCGCACCAGGCCCCCTCTCCCGCGCCTTGTCATGCTTGCCATGCTCCACTCCTAGTCAAGTGCAGCAACGCCAGGGTGGTGGTGTGGTCTTATGACAGCCCAAGAAGTGAAGAAGAGAAGACGCTCCTCCCCTCCCTCCCTCCTTCCTTCATCGCCAAGCACCATTGCAACGGACCGGCCATGCCCTCACACACGCCCCACGCCCCAGGCTTTGCAGGACGCCGCGACGAGGAAGCAGGGCGATTGGTCGTGGGCGTGGTGGTGGGGTGTGCCTGTTTGCATGGGTTTATGTGTGGTTGTTACCCCCCTCTGTGCCCTGCTGGTCTTCCTCTCACCCCCTGCAGGCTTCGCCGAAGGGGCCTCGTTTGTTTTGTGGGCGACGACCACCCGCCTCGCGGCTTAAGCAGACTCAAGCGTCACGTATGCAAGGTATTTGCTGCGTGGGTCGCAGGGGTGGGGCGTGCAGGAGCGCATGGACAGGGGGAAGAAGGGTCCAACAACACTCAAACCAAGTGGGGGAGAGGAGCACCCATGATGACGAAAGGCGAAACCGCTTCGAAGGCAAGGCTTGGCTTTCGTGCTTCGTGACATCAAGCGCCCTTTTCCCCCAACCAAAAAGCAGGAGTAAACGAAGGTTTTGGGTCATTGTTGGTTGCTTTGCGTTGGATGTGTTTATTTCTTATTCAATTCGTTTGACCAGCGTGTCTGTGTCTCCTTTTTGTGCTTTTTGGGGCCTGTACACGACCCCCCACACAGCCTTCGATCCGAGCCTCTCCGCGCACTTTTGGCCTTTTGTTCCTTCTTAGTAAAGCTCAATCCAGCAAAGGAGTGCATTTCTTGCATAATCATCTTGGGGTGAAGTGGTTCAGCGTTTTTAAACTGATTATTTTTATCTGATTAATGGGTTAGGAGGATTCAAGAGGAGCGGGTGGACTTTGCGGTGCGGGGGTGGGGTGTAGTCGTCGCCAGCTCCCCTTGTTCCCTTCACCTGCCGTCCTTTGGACGCAAAATTTGCTGCAGGTTCCTTTCTCTCATTTCATTTGCAAGCAATTTTCTCTTTAGACACGCCCAATATCAGTGCTTCTCCCCACCCACTATGGCTGATCCACGTCTCCGCCTCAAAACGCATAAATTGACGATGAATTTTGCACCGACCAATAGCAGAGACGGGGGGCTAACCTGCGCAAAGCGGTCTAAATTCGCATTGCGTCTCTCATCGTGCTGTCTGCTGTTGTAATGTTCATGACTGACATGGAACGTTCAGTTGATAGGATGCGCCGCCCTGTTGCTGCTTGGACGTCGTCGGTTCCCATTGCTCTTCTTGCTTCCCTGGGCGCCGCTGCCGCTTGTTTATGCTCTATCCAATGGGTCAAATATCACACCTGTATCTCCTTTACTTTCCCCCACTGATACCAACACCACCACCACCGCTCCCTTTAAGCCGCCCGCTCTGACGCCGACTAGATTCTTTCTCTTTATTCGTCTCTCTTCCCCCTCCCTCTCCTCTAACAAAGCCCATCTCTTGGTCGAGCAGCGCAGGAAGCAAGCCGAGAGTAGGTGGAGGTCGAGGCTTGAGACGGCCACGCCATTGATGATAGCTTCGCAAGGACTCAAGCACGTGACGCGGCTCCGTGGCTTCCAGGTAACCCTAAAGTCAAGATTTTAAAAAAAAGGATGTGAGCGGCTAAATCTCTTTGAGAAATGTCACGGTCTCTGAACGACTCCTCCCCTTCTTCTGACGGAAATCCCTCTCCACGTGTATCCCGACTCTTTTTCTCACCTGCTCCTCCATCGCCCGTGCCAGCTCCTGTTGGTGATCGTCCATAAGGCCCGTGTTGATCACCACCAGCAACCCCTTCCCCAGGTCCAAGGCCTCCATCACTGAGCCGGCGCCTGTGCCGTGGTGGGGATGGGAGTAGGGATGGGATCAATGTTTGGCGCGGGCGGATAGCTTCAACACTAAAAAGCATTTTCTTGTTCACTTATACTTTTATGCACGCACACCTCACTCGACATGACCACCAATCCAAACACGTCCATTCACGTACCTCCGTGGCTGACGATGAGGTCCGCCGCCTCCATGTCCGCGCGCAAGCTGTCCTTGTACCGGTACCATGACACGGCTACACCTCCACCGGGCCCTTTCTCCGCGCTACCGGCCTCTTTGCTGCTGCTGCTGCTGCTGCTGCCACTGCTTCGTTTTGGTCGTCTCCGGAGGTGGGATGCCCCAGTGCTGCCCTTCTGCTCCGCTTCCTCCTCTCCCACGTCCTCCTCGTCGGCGGCGGCCGCTGCTGGCATGCCTACTGTCGGCTTGGGACTCGCGCCGATCTGAAGAAGCAAGTGGGTGAAGCCCTGGGCGGCCAGCGTCGTCAAGGCATCGGGGGTCGTAATGGCCTATGTAAAGAGGGGAGGGAGGGAGGAGGCAATGCAAGGCGTGAGGAAGGGGGGGCGAGGGAGAGTCCCTGCGTAGACGCACAGACGGTCTTACCTGAATCAGGGCGTCGAACCGCGTGGTGCCCACCGTGACAAACGCCACCCGCTTCTTGGGCTTGGCCATTGCTGTGGTTTGCGTGCGTGCGGGGTGGGAGGATGGTAAAGCTCATGAAGGGAGGAGGTCGAGATGATGATGGGAAGGCAAGAGGGCAAGGACGGGGGGGGTGGCTTTGTTGCTGGCCTGCTCCAGCCACAGCCACTCCCTATCCAACACAAGCGGGACCATGGACTGCTTGTGTCCTCTAGCTAGCTAAGACGCAGTGGCAAATGGCACGTAGAGACGCGCCTCGCCGATTCGCCAAGGGCAGCGCAACGCCCGAGTTCATCACAACTCAAAACCCACCGACTCGCTCTCAAACCAGCGCAAAGCCACGCTCTGACCAGCCCCTGACGCACACACCACGACCTCACCCACGTTTTACTTACTGTGCCCATATTTCCCGCCCCCCGCACACCATACAGCCATGGCGACCACGGCCACGGACGAAGGCCAGCCTGCCCAAGAAGAAGCGGAGCCGGGCGGAGAGCAGGCTGCACCCTCACCACCGCCACCACCGACCCTACCGATGCAGCACCAGCCGCAGCTGGTAGAGGAGGAGGAGGAGGAGGAGGAGGAGGAGGAGGAGGAGGAGGGGGGGGAGGAGGAGGCCATGCTGCACTGCCTGCGGGACACGGAGGACGCGATTGAAGACGTGCTGGTGGCCACGACTGGGAGGGGAGACGAGGACCAGCGGCAGCAGCAGGACCAAGCACCATCCGACGTCGTGGCGGAGATGCCAAGCAAGGACGACGAAGACGCCAACATTGTGGGGCGTCCGGCCCCGTCGTTGCTGCAGCTCGTCGTGGCAGTGTTGGATCGGTCCACGGGCTTGTTGAGTGCGTTGCAATTTAATACCAATCGAGAAGCGGGCCCCTTGGACATGGCCTTGTTTCGCGCCAGTCGCCGCCCGCCCTGGAGCCTGTTTGTGGGGGAGGGTGCCGCTACTACTGACAACAACGACGTTGCAGCAGGATCACCTACGATTGTAGTCGCGCAGGAACGGGCTTTGGTGCTGCGGCGTGGGCCTGACTATGCAAGGGCGTCGCAGGTCCAGTTGAAGTTGCCGGTGGAGGAGCCTTTGTTTCAGCCCGGGTGTTGGACGGTGGCCTTTGCCCCCGGCACAGACAAAGGGACGGGTGGGTGGGTGGCTGTGGCGGGGTGGTCGGGTGCGATTCACGTGTTTTCTACGACGGCAGCAACAGCAGCAGCAGCCTCGTTGTCGCCGGCCTTGAACATTCCTGCCTTACACGAGAACCCGCATCAGATGCCACCGGAGGAAGGAGGGTTAGTGGCTGGCTTGGCTTGGCGAGGGAGCACGCAGCTGTTGATTCTTCGTTATTCGGGTCTGTTTCAAAGGCTGACTTTGAGGCCACCAGCGAATGCACCAGAGACTTTGCAGGTGGTGGGACAAGGAGGAGAAGAAGACAGCAGCAGTAGCAGCAGCAGTAGTAGGATGGACTTGAAGCCCTGGCATCGGGGAGGGTGCAGCACCATGACGTACGATCATACCTCCGGTCGCCTCGTGGTAGCTGGAGGATCTCTCCGACAGTCCTCCAACGGCAGCAGCAGCAGCGTGACGGTCTGGCGGTGCGCTCCTGAGGGTGCCAATCCTCCTCTGCTTATCGAACATCAATTTTCCGTGCCGGTGGGTAGCCCGCTGCTGCTCAAGCCGACGGAAGTGAGACATCAGCAGGCAGGTTTCTTCCGGCGCTGGTTCGGAGGGGCGGGGCTCGCCTCCGCTCTAGATGGCAAAGTACCCGTGCAATGCCCCGTCCTCCACCTCTCCCTCTCCCCTCACGGAGGCAACCTTTTGGCAGCCCTGGACCTAGAAGGAGGCCTCAGTCTCTTCGCTTGCCGCGGTGGTGGCAGCAGCAGCAGCAGCAGCAGCAGTGGAGCGTGGGGGCCGTTAGGCTCGCGGATGACTTCCTTGCCGATAGGTGATCCAGCTGGTGGTAAAAGCCTTAGCATCGCAGAAGTAGCTTGGTGGTCGCCTTCTGCTCTTGCTGTGCTTGACAAGAAGGGGTATGCACACGTCCTGAAAATCGAAGAAACAGCAGCAGCAGCAGCAGCAGCAGCAGCAGCAGCAGCAGCAGCAGCGGGTGAGCAGGAACTCAGGTTTCGCTCTTTGTTGTCCACGGACCTCCCTATTGGCCGTGGGGCTTCTTTAGCCTGTCCTGGGGATGATCGACGTTTGTTGGTTCTCCAGTGTTATGTCGGACTAAGGGGACGATTGCGTGGAAAATTAGTAAGGGTAGAGAGGCAAAGCCCCGAGGAGGCTATGCTTGGTTTTGGGAAGGCAGGACAGGTGATAGATGCCCTGGAGATAGCGACGCAATATGGATTGGATACCGATCCGATGTTCAAGGCGGTCTGGTCGAGGGAGGGAGGGAGGAAGGGGGCGAGGGAGGTGGCGGAGGTGTTGGTTCATGTGAAGGATACGAAGTGGGTGGTGGAGCAGGTGTTGGGGGAGGGCGGGAGGGAGGAAGGGGCGGATTGTGCAGCCTTGGAAGCGGGGTGTAAGTTGGCGTTGGAGAGGACAGAGCAGGCAAGGGGGAGAGCAGCAGCAGCAGCAGCTGACCCTGCTCTTTGCTTGCTACGACTCAAGGTCCTGGAGCTTCGTGATCGCGTAAAAACATTCCAAGCCCTTTTCCTTGGTGACACTGCTGCTACTGCTGCTGGTAAGCCCGCCGCTCCTGCTGCTGCTTCGGCTCCTCCTGCTGCTGCTGCAGCAGCATGGGCGGCGTTCTACCGTCGGCCCCTGCGAGAGGTTGCGGAAGATGTTGCCTCTGAAGGGAACGTCCGCGGGCTCCTTCAAATTGTCCGTCAGCACCCCCTTACCCTCGGCCCTGCCGATATCGCGGACATTCTCCGCCTCCTCCCTGAGACCCTCCCTCCTTTCTCCTACCAGCAGCTGTTGCCGAGCTTGGCCAAAAGCAGCAGTAGCAGCAGTAGCAGTAGCAGCAGTAGCAGTATAGGGTCTGCTTCGTTTTTGCAGTTGGTGGCTCGTCGGCCTTTAGATTGGGTGGAGGAGGGGAGGCTGCCGAAGGAATGGGAGGGGTATTGGACCCCAGCGACGCTTGAAAGTTGGTATATGGCTAGAGCTGAGGAGGTGGAGGGGAGGGGAGGGGCGTTAGGAGGGAATGTGACTGAGCTTGTGAATATTGGCTTGGCTAGGGGGTGTCTGGAGGGAGGGCAACTGACGAGATTAAGAGCTGAAGTGTGGCATTTGACTCGATTGCTGTACGCGGGGCTGCTTGGGGGGGGGCGGATGGAAGGAGGGGCGGAGGGTGGAAATGTACTGACATTGCAGGTGTGGCGTGCTATGCCGTTGCGGGTTGTGATGCGACGTGTTCTAGAGCAGGTCCCGTTGGTGTACATGGAAGACCCTCCCCTTCTCGTCCAAACCATTGAATCCTACCTCTTGCCTATGGTCCGAGGCCCTTTGGCCTTATCCCGCGATACCCACCAACAGCAGCAGCAGCAGCAGCAGCTAGGTGGGGATGTCGAAGGAGCCTTGGCAGAAGAAGTGACCGATTTGCTGGTCGCTCGCATTTTGGAAGCGCGTCAAGAGAGGGTGGCACGTCAGAAGGAGGTCTATGCCGATCAATACGAAGCAGCCGACGCTAAAATTGAGGCCTGGCACGCCGCAGAGATCCAGGCAGAAGTCCTCTTGCGTGCAGCAGTAGCAGTAGCACAAGCTTCTAAACCCAATTTAGCCTCTGATCGTCGTTTAGTCCGACGAGACGTGGATTTATTTCGGTTAGTCTTAAAGGTTTGCCGCGCGCATGACACGTGCCTAGAACCCCCCGGGGCGATCGACCTCTTGTGGAGCCTGATTGAATGCCTGCCCGTAGCATCAGAAGCAGCCGCACCGGAGCTACAGTCCGTGCAGGGCGATGTGGATGGGTTGGAAGCCCGTCTAACAGCAGCGCAGTATTTGAGTAATTATTCTATAACTCTCCCGTTGTCTACCTATGAGCGGTTTCAATCTGAGGTGGGTTCAGGGGCGCTTCCCCCTCTGAAAGGATGGGAAACGGATTTACGGGCCTTGGCCGCGTGGGAGAGTGTATTGCCTTTTTTGTTAAAGAAGGGGCCGGCGGCGATTATGGAGGAGGACGCGAGCAGCAGCAGCAGCAGCAGTAAGACGAGGTTGGACTTGCGGGTAGTCGCTCGAATGGCGAAGCACCTCGCCGTGAGCCTGCAGGGGTTAGACGAACAGCAGCAGCAGCAACAGCAGCAGCACCAGCAACACGGTACTTTTTGGGCAGAAGTCGGCGAAGACCTAAGAGCACTCCAAGGAGGTGGCATCTTCCACACCCTCCCCCTCCTCCCCTGGGCCCAAGCCCTCCTCTACGCCTCCCTCAAAGGCACCACCACCAGCAGCAGCAGCAATAGCAGCAGCAGCAGTGGTGCTACTTCTGCTTCCCCCTCCCGTCGTCCTCCCCCCCCTCCTCCCCCCCCCACCAAAACCCTCCTCACCAGCGCAATGACTGGACTTCAACTCCCTGCTGCTGCTGTTGAAGCAGTAGTACTGCAGCTACTGCAAGACTGGTTGTCAGAAGCTGATTCCGGGCTAGATGTAGGGGTTGGGGGAGCAAGAGCGCTGCTGGCCGCACTGCCGTTTGCGTCGCCGGTGTGTGAGAGGGAGGGGAGGTGGTTGGAAGGTGTGGTGTTGGCGAGTAAGCTTGCGGGGGATAGGGGGTTGGGGAAGGAGGATTTGACGCCTGTAGAGGTTAGGGGGGCGGCGAGGGGGGGGTATGGGATAGTGGTTTTAAAGGCGATTTTGGAGACACGGCCTAAGTTGGTCTTGACGGAGGATGGGGAGAGGGATCTGTTGAGGCTTGCGGGGTTGTTGGGAATGGAGGAGGGGAGGGGGAAGGGAGGGGTGGAGGGTAGATTGAAGGGGGAGATGTTGAGGGTTGCGGTGGGGTTAGGGGAGTATGAGATGGCGGCGATGGCTTTGCTTGATGTTATGCCGGTGCCGAAGGTGGTGGGGGCTGTGATGGTGGGTGGGAAGGGAGGAGGAGGGGCTGGGGGAGGGGGAGGGATGGATGAGGAGGAAGTGTGGGAGTTTGTGTTTGTTTTGTTGACTAATACTGCTGCTGCTGCTGCTGGTGCTGCTGCTGGCGGCAGTAAGAAGCTGCTGCCGGTGGAGTTGAGGAATCGGTTGTTGCATCGAGCGTTGACGACGGCACCTCGTCATCAGCTTCCGCGATTCGTCCAAGTAGCGACGGAGGGGGTGTTGAGTACGTGTTGGTCCTCTTCCTCCCTCCCTTCCTCGTCCTCGTCTTTGTATGAACGGACCTTGCAAAAAATGGCTTTGGAAGACTACAAGCGATTGCTTGCGCTTCCCGTAGAGGAGGGGAAGGGAGGGAGGGAGGAAGGGAGGGAGGGGCAGCGTGATGACGCGTTGCTTGGCCTGGTGGAAGAAGCGATGGGCAAGGCCCGCGAGGGGTTGGTGCTCGCCTCTCGGACCAGCAAAAAGACGTACAAACCCCCCACCTCCTCCTCCTTACCTACACCTGGTGGCCCTTCTCAAGCAGCAGCAGGAGTTCAAGAATGGATGGAACGAGCGCTGGTGTTTTTGTTGGGATTGGGGGAGGGAAGACGGGGGGTAGCATGGGTGAGAGAAGCAGTCGCACAGGCCGAGGTCAAGGCACAAGAGGAAGCAGCAGAGGCAGGAAGGCGTGCTCAGATGGAAGGAGAGACAAGGCTAGCGCAAGGGGGAGGGGGAGGGAGGGAGGGAGGGGGGGAAGGGAGGGAGGATGAGGGAGGGATTGTGAAGCAGTTGCTGGCGAGGGGGTATTCGAAGAATGGAGCTGTAAGAGCAGCAAGGGCGGTGGGGAACAAGTCGGCAGACGCGGCGATACAATGGGCGATTGCGCATTCTCACGATCGGGGGTTTGATGATCCTGTACCTGCCTCTTCCTCCTCCTCGTCCTCGTCTTCCCCCCCTCCCTCCCCTGCGGGAGGGCTTGGCAATGCCTTTGCTTTTCCTCGGCCCAGCTCCCCGCGGAGAGAGAAGGAGGAGGGGATATTGAAGGAGGGAGGGAGGGTGGATGGGCAGATGCTCGAATTGACACGAAGACTGGCGATTCGTTATTTGTGTTTAGAAGCGTTAGTGGTAGCAAACGCTGCAGGCGCTGCTCCTCTGTATTGTGCCTCGGCGGAAGAGCTGCTCAAGCACACCATGGCCTTACCCGAGCCTCCTCCTCCTCCTCCTTCCAGCCCTGATGAGGAGGGAGGGAGGGAGAGACGGAAGATGGAGGAGGAGAGTCTTGCCACCCTCTGTCGAAGAGAAGTCGCGACTTACTCCCAAGAAGCGGGAAGGACGGGGTTAGTCACTCAATTACAAGCTTTTGTGCCCTGGAAATTGGAGGGGGGACGCTTGCGTTCTGATCTAGAATATAGGACTTCAGCTGTGTTGGCGGCAGCGCAGCAAGATGATGCTCTGGCGTGGAAAGCCGCGATGGCTGCAGCGGAGGGGTGGAAGGTCGAGAAGGAGGAGGTGGGGTTGGCGCATGTTGAGTATTGGTTTAATGGACCCTTGACGGAGGGGTGGGGGAGGTTTGCGGCTGTGGGTTTGAGTGAAGCGATTGCTCGATTTGAGAGCGTGGCGTTGGGTAAGAAAAGCAGCAGCAGTAGTAGTAGCAGTACTGCAGTAGCAGGAGGAGGGGAGCAGGATCTGCCTTCCTCCTCCTCGTCCTCGTCATTAGGTGTTCCTGGCAGTGCGGGTGCTTTGTTGATTTCATCAGTAGCACAGGCTCAGAAGGTATTGCCTCGCTTAGCTGTCTTGTGGGAGGGGGTGGATGGACGAGCCCTGTCCTTGCTAGAACTCTTGGGTCGGCTCATGGCAGAAGTAGCAGTCGTAGCCGAGGAAGAGAGGGAGGGAGGGCGCGGAGGAGGGGGAGGGACGTTAAAAATGTTGAAAGATCATGTGCAATTGCTTCGGAGGCTGGTGCGGGTCCCGGGTCTGGTGCCACTGTTGGATTACAAGGCTTTGACGGGTAGCACGCACCCCTTCCTCCTCACTCCTACTCAATCATCGCAGCAGCACGAAGCAGGAGCAGCAGCAGCAGCAACATCAGTTCTCCAAATCGCCTACCAAGAACTCGTGCGCGTCGTCCGTCGAGACAATATCAGTGCCCTCGGCAAGCTCGCCCCTCGCATCCTCCTCCCTGGTACATCCACCCCTCTCTCCGCCTCCACCATCAATCGCGCGTATGCCGATGCCCTCCTCCGAGGCCTCGATCCCCTCTTAGCTGAAGAAGAGGCTACCCTCCCTTTGGCTCGCGCGGTGCCTGCAGAGAGATTTGCGCATCGTTTATTCGTTGCCGAGCCTTATCTTGAACGGCTGACGCCTGTGGATTTGATTGGGTTGGTGGAGGGGTTGTGTGTGCCACGGCGCCTGGAGGGAGGAGGGGGAGGAGGAGGAGCAGGAGCAGGAGCAGGAGGAGGAGGAGAGGGTGGGGGGATGCTTTTGGCGGCGGGCCCGTGTTTGCCTTCGGTGGTTGATCGATTGGCAGTAGTGCACAAGGCGGCTTCTTTGCTCAAGCAGGGGAAGAGCAGCAGTAGCAGCAGCAGCAGCAGCAGCAGCAGCAGCAGTAGTAGCAGTAGTAGTAGTAGTTTAGCTACGGCCAAGGCGTTTTTGCAGCGAGTGACGGGTTTGTTAGAAGCGCTGATGTTGTGTGGGGGGGAGAAACGCGCGGATAGTCGTGCGCTTGAGGCTGCTTGGGTAGAGGGTGGAGATGTGACCCCTCTCCTTGAATCGATGCTGGTGGAAGTACGAGGGGGAGGATGGGCGGGGATGGAAGTGTTGGTAGCAGCGCTGACAACCGCAACAGCAGGAACAGCAGCTGGCACTTCCTCCTTGTCCAACCCTTCCTTTGTTCTCCCTGAGGAGGGAGCGGTAGGTGTGCTGGTGGCAGCGGTCAAGCATCTGCTCTCGGCGCCTTTACCTTTCCCCAAACCGCATCTGAAAAAGCTGGAGGGCTTGCTCCGAGCGAGCGTGGCGAAGGCCAGCAGTACCAACAGCAGCAGCAGCAGCAGCAGCAGCAGCAGCAGCAGTAGCAGCAGTGGTGGTGAGGAAGGGGTGGAAGCACGGTGGGCTCTTGTCTTGCCTTTACTAGAGGAATTTGTGGGCAAAGAAGAGGAGGA
>Ga0209390_10010276_pt1 | contig 10991 bp, 8 predicted proteins | sample BON01_FD_187212 | JGI IMG/M metagenome (GOLD analysis project Ga0209390, IMG submission 187212) | Freshwater microbial communities from Lake Bonney liftoff mats and glacier meltwater in Antarctica - BON-01 (SPAdes) (version 2) | ecosystem: Environmental > Aquatic > Freshwater > Ice > Glacier... | reverse complement strand
GGCAGGGCCCAATTTGGACAGTTGTCGAATCAGAAATCGAAGCGTCAAGACATCCGGTCGATCGACAGCGAACAGGCGCGCATGCAGGCGGGGTCTGAGGCAATGGGCACACCGAAGGGACACTCGGCGCACGGACTGCCGCCCTATATCGGCGCCGGCGGCCGCCATGGTGGCACTGCGACAGCCTGGAAATCGGCGAAAATCGGCCATTTTTGCTGCCCAAATTCGGGTCAACCCTTGCTAACGTTTTTTTAGGTTTAGGTGTAAAATCTGTGGTGCCTCCCGGACTCCAACCCCTACGGCCGTGACGGTCTAGCACACAGTCGCTCTCTCTCCACCGCGCGGCGCGCTTTGCGTGTTGCCTAAGTCGGTGTCGCTTAAAAAGAAAAAAAAAATAATAAAAAATCTGTGGTCAATATTAATTATATAAATATAATATTAATAAAGGAGAAGCGACACCGAGTCTTATGGCAATATGACTCACACACGATGATGTCCGTACGGATATAAGCTTATATGCTTACCCCCACAGCCAGCAGCCAGCCCCCCCCCCCGGCCCGCCCAGCTGCTCATGCCAGGAAAGTTTAATTGCCCTATTTGATGAAGAGCTAGATATTTGTAACGTTTTTTCTTCACGCTCGTCGGGGTCTGCGGCGATCCCTGCAGCGGTGGGCGCGCTGCGCTGTTCAGCAATGGGCAGAACTGAAATGAAGGACTCAGCGCCGCCCAACGAGACGTGCGGCACCCAGCAGCTTAAGCGGGGCGCGCGTCCGCCGAAGCAGCCTGCGCCCAAGCGCAACAATTCTACACCCAGCGACGCCACGCCGCCTGGCCTGCTGGTGCCAGAGCTGCCGATCGGCGCGCCCGAGCCACAGGCGCCCGCGTCGAATGCCTCGCCGCAAGGGGTCTCGCCGCATGGCGCGCCCAAGCCACGGGTGCCCGCGTCGAATGCCTCGCCGCAAGGGGTCTCGCCGCATGGGGCGGCCGCGTTCCTCAACTCGCGACCGCACCCTCGCGCCCTGCCTGCGCCTCCAGCAAAGTTCTTCCTGCCGCGGCCGACGCTACCTTCTCTGGTGCGGCAGCAGAGCGCTAGCCTGGCAGGCCCAGGGCGCGTTGTGCTGGAGCGCCAGCCTAGCGTGGCCTCCACAGCCCCGTCTGCGTCGTCGTACGCTTCGCCCGCCCTCCAGCACCTCCACGGCACCATGCTACACGCGCGGATAGCCCGTTTTCTTCCAAACCTGGCAACCAAAATCACGGGGATGCTCATTGAGCTCGAGCCAGCGGAAGTGTCCGCGATTCTCGTCGACCTCCGGAGGTTCGGCGAGTACGTCGACGACGCTCTAGACGTCTTGCGCGCCGCGCGAGACGTGCGAGCCCTCGACGTGCCCATGGGATCGGGAATGGAAGCTGTCGACGGCGTGGCCAGGCCAACGCTCGCGGTGACTGTTCCGGACGCCGCCGAACTCTTACCCCAATCCGATTCGGGCCTGACGCCGGAACTGGCAGCCATCGGCTTGCGCATGTCGCCGCGCTACAGCCTCAATCCGTACTCGAGCACGAACCTTCTTTCAAGCGTCGTGCAGGCGGGAGGCTCGCTCTGAGTCTGCGCAGAAGGAGGAGTTTGCGCGGTACATGGCAGCAGAGTTAGAACACAGCGGCGGCGGCGGCAGGGGAGAAGGGGGGGGGGGGAGCTCGACCCCCGCCACTGTGCCGCGTGCGCCCACCGTCCGGCTTGCGATTTTATTTTCGCGGTGCGGGTGCGGGAGCCTTTTTTTTTTTTTGGTGCTGGTGCTAGCAGTGCTAGTGCTGTTGCTGGGAGGCGAGCAGCAGGCCCATATTTGAGAGGGGTGATAGGCAGACGATAGTACTGTAGTATATAGACATGTGTCATGTGTGCGCTATGTGTGCAATGCGCTTACATGTACATGTCTATGTATATGTCATGGTCATGAGAGTATGTAGCACACACTGACATAATATGCTGCATTTTATCATACGTCGCTTGATGATATACCTATACTATACAGCCTATACCTATACCTATCCCATCATATCATCGCGAAGGTACGTCTACCGTCTACGTCAGTCAGTGCCTGTGCCTATGTTCTGTGCTGTGCTTTGTGCTTTGTGCTTTGTCTGTGTGGAAAGTAGAGGTACGAGTACGAGACGACCGAGACACGTAGCAAGTACACGTACGTACGTAATCGAAGCAGTGTGCAGTGTCGCAGTGGGACGTCGGCGTCAGACTGCAGCGGAGGGGCAGCACAGCAAGAGTAAAACAGTAGAGAGAGAGAGAGTAGACGAGTTATGTAGTGTAGAAGTACGACAGGGCGAGAGCTCGGTCAGACACAGCGGCAGGCGGCATCGCCGGCCCAGTGCGGCCGGCCAGCACTATCAGATGTGCACACATGCACGCCCTACAAGCTAAGACTCTCTCATCCACACGCCCTAACGCCCAACGCGCGCCGCTCTTACTCAAACGATGCACGATGCCTATTGCAATCAAACGTGCATGCCTATATCTATGCCTCTCTCCCTATCCCCACAACGAGGTTGTCATCGGCTTGACCGCGGGCTTTCCCCCGAACAGCAGCGCCGTCGACGGCCTGCTGCTGGCCATCAGACCGCCACCGTTGCCCGGGGCCCGCGGCGGCGCGCGCGTCGCCGCCTCGGACCCATGGGCTCGCGCGGGCTGCGCACTGCTCGCGTTGGGTGGCCCGCTGCTCGAGGCGGACGAGACGGCCGAGGCGGGGCGCGTGGGGCGCGACGAGGCCGGGTTGGAGCCGAGCGCCTCGCTGGAGTCCGAGCCGGAGCGTAAAGGCTCTGGCCGCTCGGTGCCCCCACGCTCCAAATCGGCCCACGCCATCTGCGGAGAGAGCTCGCGCCCCAGCGGCTGCTGCGCCACCATCTGCGCCGCGGCCTGCTGCTGCACCAGCTGCAGCTGGAAGGCGACGTGCGCCTGTTGCTGCGCCGCGTGCGCGTGCGCATGGCCCACCGCCGTCGAGGGGCGCACGGGCTTGGCCTGCGCGCGGAAGCTCTGCTCGCGCCGTGCGAGCGGGTTGAGGAGCCCAACGCGCACGTTGCCGCCGCCGGCGCAGCGGATGTCGGCGCCGCCCATGCCCTTGGACGAGAAGATCTGGTTGTAGTTCTCCTCGCGGTTCTGCAGCTCGAGCTTGTAGTAGGCCAGCTCCTCTGCCGCGCGCGCCATCGCCGCCTCGCGCTGCTGCGTCTCGCGCTGCGCCACCGCCAGCTGCGCCAGGTCCTCAGCCCGCGACTCGCGCAAGTGGTAGCGCGCGCTCAGCGCCGCCAGCGCAGCCTCAACCGCAGCGAGCCGACCCGCCGCAGCCTCGCCCTCCACCGCGGCCTCCGCCCGCAGCGAGCCAGCCTGCAGCCCCATCGCATCGGCGTGCGCCTCGCGCTCCGCCCTCGCCTCCGCCGCCCTGGCCGCCTCGAGCGTCGCCAGCCGGCGGGACGTCTCGTCGCGCGCCGCCGCCGCCGCCCACTCCGTCGTCGCCAGCCGCGCCCTCTCCTGCTCGAGCGCGCGCGCGCCCTCGGCCTCGCGCTCGGCCGCGGCGCGCAGCGCGGCCTCCGCCAAGCCCAGCTTGGCGCGCAGTCGCTCCACGTCGGCCGAGAGCGCGGCCATCGTCGCGTCGCAGTGCGCCACCGTCTCCGCCAGCGAGCGCTCCGCCTCGGCCTGCGCCGCCGCCGCCGACGCGCCCGCCGCCGCCTGCTGGCGCTCGCCCTCCCCCGCCACCGCCGCGCTCAGCACCTCCGCCGCCGCCGCCTCGTGCCGAGCGAGCTCCGCCTCGCCAGCCGCGCGCGCGCTCTCCGCGGCCGCCTCGAGCTCGGACCGGAGCGCCGCGAGGGCCGACGCCTGCGCCGCGCTGGCTTCGATCGCCAGCCGCGCGCTCGCCGCCGCCGCGCCGGCGCCCAGCTGCGCCTGCACCGCCGCGAGCTCGGCCGCGTGCGCCGCCCGCAGCGCCTCCTCCGCTGCCGCCGCCGCCTCGCGCGCCTCCCGCAGCGACTCGTTCACGGCGCGTCCCTTGGACTCGTCCGACTCTCGGAGCCGCGAGGCCTCCTCCCGCGCCGCCGCGAGCTGAACAGCCAACGCACCCCGCGCAATCTCCGCCTCGGATCTTCCCTCCGCCTCGCGCGAAGCCTCCCCTCTGGCGGCGGCCAGTTCCATCGAGCGCGCCTCCAAGCGCCCCTCCAACTGCGCCAGCGCCGCGCGCGCGGCCTCCTCCGCAGCGCCAAGCCGCACAACCTCCGCCTCATGCTCCTTCCGTACTCCCTCCAGCGCCGCCACCACTGTGGCCTCGCGTCTCCTCGCGTCGCCTAGCTGCTCCTGCAGCGAGGCGCGCTGCTTCTCCGCGGCCTGTAAAAAGATCAACAGGTCACACACACACACAGAGAGAGAACAACGCCCCCGACAACGACACACACACACGCACACGACGAGAACAACACCCCAAACGAACACCTCCCACAAACACTTAACAACGCTCGAAGGTGCCGCGACTGTGACGTGTGCGGAATACGGGGGCGGGGGGGTCACCCAGATCGTGCAGTCGTCCACCTGTACGCGGAACACAGGGGGGGGTAAGGTGCCCTGTGCGGAATACCGGCGGGGAAGGGGGTAGATATGCTCCGTGCGGAATACTGTATGCGTGGGGCAGGGATTACATAAGCCCTATGCGGAATACGAGGGGGAGGGGGGGGGGGTAAGGTGCCCTTGGCGGAATATGCGTGGGGAGAGGGCGGCTAACCCGGATGGTGTCCACCTAATAATACAAAGGGGGGGGACCTGCTCCTGCGCCTTCGCCCCGTCGAGCGCCGCCTTCCTCGCCTCGAGCTCAGCCTCCTGCCGCGCCAGCCTGGCCTGCAGCTCGCCACGCAGCCCGTCGGCCTGGCGCGTCGCGCTCGACTCAGCCTCCTGCTGCGCCCGGCCCGCAGATTCAAGCCTGGGAGGATCAGGTGTGGTTGAGGTACACTACTGCTACGGCAGCTACTACTGCGACTGCTACTACTGCTACGGCAGCTACTACTACTACTACTACTACTAGTACTATTCTACTACTACTACTACTACTACTACTACTACTACTTCGACTTCTACTACGACTGCTGCGCGCGGCCCGCCGACTCAAGCCTGGGAGGGGACGGACGCGCGGGGATCAGGCGTATATATATATATATATATATATATATATATATATATATATATATATATATATATATATATATATATATACACACACACACACACACACACAGCCCGCCTTTCTGACCTAACTATCTATCTATCTATCCAATATGTATCTATATCTACTTGCATATATCTATGTACACATACGTATCCATCCAGCCTCCTTTTCCCCTGCCATCCCCCGGGTAGGCGTGGTTGAGTTACACTACTGCGACGGCAGCTACTACTGCGACTGCTACGGCAGCTACTACTACTACTTCTACTACTATTACTACTACTACTACTACTACGACTGCTACAACTGAGACTGCTGCTACTGCTGCTGCTATTACTTCTACTACTACTACTACTACTGCTACTGCTACTACGACCTACTAGTACTAGTACTAGTACTACTACTACGACTTACTAGTACTAGTACTAGTACTACTGCTAAGACTACTACTACTACTACTCCTACGACGACGACTACTACTGCTATTGCTACTGCTACTGCTACTAACTACTACTACTACTACTACTAGTACTACTACTACTACGACCTACTAGTATTAGTACTAGTACTACTGCTAAGACTACTACTACTACCACTACCACTACAACCACTCCTCCTCCTCCTCCTCCTCCTCCTCCTACTTGTACTACTACTACCACTACTACTACTACTACTACTAGTGCTCCTACTAGGAAAAGGGAGTTACGATTGCGTCCTCGAGGAGGACGATGCGGAAGGCGGGGGTGCGTGGGAGAAGGGGGATGCACCTTCGAACTCGTATGGGACGGGGATCAGCAGGGCATGCATGGCGTGCTTGAGTTGGAGAGGGGCGTAATGGAGACGCTGGGAGTAGGGGCGTCCTCGTACTGGAAGAAGACACGCGTGCGGTGATGCGGAGGGCGCGGGTGGTGAGGCAGAGTAGGGCGCGTTTGTGTCAGAGACATGTGTCACAAACCAGAAAGGGGAATGTAGCAGAATCAAGAGTCGAACCCACGAGGTCGTGGGTGAAAGCCTGGAGACCGAACCACTGATCGAAACGGTCAGCTGTGATCAGTGGTCGGGGGAAACAGCGAAAGAGCACCCTATAGATCGGGATATATGTGTGGCATAACAACATGGTTTGTGTGTGTGGTAACACGCACATCCTCTTCTGCTTGTCCGCCTGAACGGTCAGCTGTGATGAGTAGTCGGGGGAAACAGCGAAACAGCACCCTATATATCGGGATATATGTGTGGCATCGACTGCGCACAACAACATGGTTTGTGTGTGGTGGCTATATATATATATATATACACACACATATATATGTATACATATGTATGTATGTATATATACATACATATGTATGTATGTATGTATACATTGACACACACACACATACATATATATATATATATATATATATATATATATATATATATATATACATTGACACACACACACATACATATATATATATATATATATATATATATATATATATATATATATGCACGCACATCCTCTTGTGCTTGTCCGCCTGTTGCGACATTGCGTCGAGTGCGAGCCCGCGCGAGTTGGCGTCGGCCGTCGCCCGCTGCAGCGCGTCTTGCAGCTTACGCAACCTCGCCGCCGCCTCCGCCTTTTGCTTCTCGTCTACCGTCTGCTCGCCCAACCGCCCCTCCAGCGCCACGCACCGCGCCCGCAGCTCACTCGCCTCCGCGTCCGTCCTGGCCTGCGCCGCCGCAGCCTCCACTGCGTGCGCCTCCGCCCTGGCAGCCTGCACCTCGAGCGCCGTGCGCGCATCGCGCGCCGTCGCCGCCGCCGCCGCCTGGCTCGCCTTGCGCTCTTCAGCAATGGCGCGACCCGCCTCAGCTCTCGCCGCCGCCAACTCGGCCGCCCCCTCCCGCTTCGCTCCCTCGGCCGCCGCTCTAGCTTCGGCCAGCTGACCCTCCACCGCGCGCCGCGCCGCCGCCCCCTCCGCGCCCGTCGTCGCCGCCGCCGCCGCCGCCTCCTGCCTGCTCGCCAGCTCCTCAGAGAGCCGCGCCGCCGCCCCTCGCAACGCCTCAAGCTCCGCACGCGTGCCCGCCGCAGCGAGCCGCTCAGCCTCGAGGGCCCGCGTAGCCTCGCCCGACGACGACGACGCAGCCTCCACCAGCGCGCGCGCCGCCGCCTCAGCCGCCGCCTCAGCCGCCTCGCGCTGCTCCAACGCACGGCGCGCCGCCTCGGCCTCCTCCCTGCCTTCACTGCGCAGCGACTCTAGCGCCTGGACCAAGGCGGCGTTGGCCGCACGCGCCTCGGTCGCACCACGCTCCTCCTTGTCTGCAGCCTCGAGCGCCGCCGCGAGCGCACCGCGCGCGTCGAGCGACCTCCGCTCGAGCTCCGCGCGCGCCGCGGCCGCCGCTGCCTCCGCGCCCTCGGCCCGCGCCGCCGCCTCGCGCACCTCGGACCGGAGACTCCGCTCCATCTCGGCGGCGGCGCGGCCGGCCGCGTCAGCCTCCCTCGCCGCCAGACCGTGGCGCTCAGCCGCTGCCATCGCCTCCCACTTGAGAAGCTCCACCTCGGTGGCGGCGCGCGCGCGCTCCTGCGCCGCCGCGCGCCCCTCGCGCTCCTGCTCGGCCGCGCGCGCAGCCTCCTCGCGCCGGAGCGCCTCGAGTTGCGCTGCCGCGCCGCCGCCGGCTCGCTCCGCGTTGGCCAGCCTGGCGCCCCACTCCTTCTCGAGCTCGACGCGCAGGCTCTCCTCCGCCTGCAGCCGCTCCCGCAACATCTCGTTGTACTTGGCGTTGTGCTGGCGCACCACCTCGGACACCTCATCAGACCGTCGCGCGTCGGCGTCGCGCGCGGCGCGGGACGCGAGGTCGCCAGCCGCGTCGGCCGCCCGGCGGTCCGCAGCCTCGCTCGCCTCGCCAAACGCCTTGGCCCGCAGCGCAAACTCCTTCTTGAGCTTGTCCAGGTCACGCGCGAGCACCTGCACCTTGGCCTCAGCCTCCTGCCGCGCCGTCGCCGTCGCGCTCTCGGCGCGCCTTTTGAACTCCTCGAGCTGCGTGTGGGCCGAAAGGCGCTTCTCCTCGTACCTGCCCTCAACCTCCTTGACGGCTTCCTCGAGCGCCGTGCGCTGCTCCTTGGCCTGGCACGCCTCGTGGAACCGGCGCACGCGGCCCGCCGCCTCCTTCAGGATCGCCTCGATCTCCGACTCGCCAGTGCTCGCAGCCGACTCCAGCAGCCCGGCATCGCTGCCCCCGGCGCCAAGGTGGTGCAGCACCCGGGCGATCTGCGTCATCTTGGCCTCCGTCCGTTGCAGAACCGTGGGGCCGCCGCTGGAGCCGCCGGCGCTCTCGCCGGGCCGCCCTCCGCGGGCCATCGGAAGCAACAGTGGGCCGCCGCTGGAGCTGCCGGCGCCCCACGCCGGGCGGTTTCAAGACGAATGGCGTTAGAAGACGGTTACGGACCCCTTACTAATCCGCCCTAATAAAGTCTATTTTGGTTCCACACTTTATTTTGCAGCGCCAAACTCGCCGCACATTGGGATGGCGCGCGCGGCACGGCTTCTGCTGTGCGCCGGCGTGGCCGCCGCGGTCGTGAGCGGCACGCGCGTGGCGGAGGAGGGCGCGTGCATCGGCGCCGACTGGCGGTCGGTCAAGCCGTCGGACGCGTCTGGGCGCGCCACGCCTCCGATCGTGCTGGGCACAGGCGACTCGCACTCGTACTCGTCCGACGAGCCGCACCTCGTCATTGGCCGGCCAGCCGACACGGCTCGGCCGACCCTCCGAGTCTTCCTGCACGGCACGGCCAGCAACCCCGCCGCCGCCTCGTGCCTCTTGGACGCCTTTTCGCAGCAGGGCCCGACCATCGGCCTGTCCTACCTCTGGCTCAACCAGACCGACGCCGAGCGCAATGCGCTGTGCGCCAGCGCGCACCCGGTCAGCCCCAACGACGTGGCAAAGTGTGTCTTCCTCGCACACGCCAACGCGGTCTTTGGCGGGGAGTCGGAGCCGGGCCTATGGCAGCACGTGTCGTCGGAAGAGTCCATCGTCGGCCGCCTCACGGCGCTGCTGCTGCACTTGCGCGCCATGACGCCTGAGGACGGCTGGGGCTCCTTCCTCAACGGCGACGATCTCATCATCTGGTCCAAGATCATCATCCTCGGCCACTCGCAGGGCGCCGGCCACGCCAGCTACATTGCGCAGACCTTCCCCATCAAGGCGGCGGGGCTGCTCTCGGGGCCGCAGGACGAGTGCGTCGGCTGCCCGGCCGAGACGCGTCTCTGGCTCGAGAGCCCGTGGGCCTGCACCACGATCGGGGCCCTGGCCTCGGCAGCGGAGGATACGATCGACGTGATCCAGGCCAACTGGGCGCGAATGGCCGCCGCAGGGGCCCTCGCAATGCCGGCCGTCGACGTTGGCTTCGGCTTGGCGCCCGCCCACAGCGCCCACGACCGCTGCAGCCCTCGCAAACCGATGGTCTCGTGGCTCGCGCCGCGCGACGCGGCGACCCCGCGCACCGCGCACCGCTCAACCGCGCTCGACGCCGACTCGCCCGTGGCCGCCGTCTCTGAGCTCTCTGGAGCGGCGCTGCGGCTCTATTCGTTGGACGCCTGGCCCAGCCTCGTCGCCACCGCCGACGGCTGCCCCTCTTCAGTCAACCTTGCGTTCGGCCGTATAGCCAGCACGGCACGCACGGCAGTGCGCTGGGCGCTGCTGATCTCGCTGCTGCTCACGGCCGCCGCCGGCGCCGTGTACCTCTGGGCGCTCCGGGCCTTCTTCCCGGCCATCTTCGACAGGACCAACAAGCACAAGTTCCCGCTCCTCTCCTCCCTCGCAGTCATGCTCCTCGGCTCGATGGCCGCGCTCTTCTGAGCTCTCTCCGCGGCTCGTCGAAGCGCGCAGGGGCTCGCGCGCTCCTAGCGACGTCGGAGGCGGCAATCGAACACACTCCTTCTTCTTACATGTGTAGGTTAGGGCATGGGTGGGCCATTGGGCTGGCCACAGTGAGCACACACAGGCGATGCGTGCGCCGCGTGACGCGCGCGGCGCGGTGGACCGGCGATCTGCGCCCCCCCCCGGGCCTGGCTGTTCTAGAACAATGCTAGGCCTGGGCTGCGCGCTCGACGGGATATTGCCGCCCCGCTGGGGGGCGGGATGCGGGGTTTGCGCTGATCGAGTGTGATGTGAGTGTATGTGTGCTGTGTATATATTTTAGTATTTATTTCTGCGCTCGTTCGCGCGCGCCCCGCAGTCATCCCGGGCGGCTCCCCACCCGCCCCACCCCACGCGTATAGTGTAGTGTGTTAACCCCCCAAAAATGGCCGCAGCCTCAGTTTCAGTTAGCATACGACGACCCTGCCTCGTCAAGAAGAAGAAAAAGAACCCCGTCCTGCGCGCGGGCGGCTTGCCCTCCCCCGAGCGCGGTGGCGGTGGCGGCGGGGAGGAGACGCGCGGTTCTCCGCCTCAGCCCTCGTGCGACGTGACCTGGCCAAACACGGCGCCGCCGAGCGACTTCCAGATCTTTGTCCTCTCCGGCCCGGTGCACATGGCCGCCACCTCCGAGAGCATCTTGCCGCGAATATCGAGGGGCATGGCCACCAAGTGGCGCTCCAACACAGCGGTGCGCTCCGGGGCCGCGAGCGTGTCGAGCTGCTTGGCGTAGAAGTCCTCGCGGTCCGTCCTTTCCATGTCGCTCGCGCGGCCGGCCACGATGTCGATCGCCTGTTGCAGGGGACGAGTCGGCGTGAGAGTTGGGCTCGTATGGCCGATGTATGCAGGTACTCATTTGTATAGATAGATATTATATATATATATGTATATATATAT
>Ga0209390_10010273_pt1 | contig 10996 bp, 10 predicted proteins | sample BON01_FD_187212 | JGI IMG/M metagenome (GOLD analysis project Ga0209390, IMG submission 187212) | Freshwater microbial communities from Lake Bonney liftoff mats and glacier meltwater in Antarctica - BON-01 (SPAdes) (version 2) | ecosystem: Environmental > Aquatic > Freshwater > Ice > Glacier... | reverse complement strand
TGATCAAGCACATGCGCTATAGCTTGCTCTTTGAACTGTTGACTGAAATTGCGTCTCATGAAAATTCCTCTCAGGTTGCATTGAAACCTTTAAAGGAACTCGGTGTCCATTTTTTTGTCTAGGTCCAGCTACGTAGGTGCCACGCTTGGGGAAAACCTCTACCAAGCCGCTGGATTCAAGTTGCTGCAAGGCCTCACGCACGGGCGTGCGCGACATATTCAGACTGGCCGCTATCTCATCGGCGTGCAGTTGTGCGCCAGGCAACAGCCGGCCTTCGATGATGTCATCTTCTAACTGTTCACGCACCATGTGCACGCGTGATTGTTTGGAAGTGGCAGTAGATGAGGGCGTGTTGGATAGTTTTGGCATATGGGTTGTCATCATTGCGACCTTGCGGGCACGAAGTATAGGGAAAACCATATGCTTTCACGCCACTTGTTACATATAACATTCAAGCTCATTTATACAACACAAGTAGGAGACATGATGAAGTTTGCATTCAAATCAGTGGCTTTGGCAGTATTGGGCGCAGGCCTTGTTGCAGCGGCACACGCCGATGTGGTGTTAAGGGCATCGCATCAATTCCCGGGTGGCAAAGGCGACGTGCGCGACGAGATGGTGCAGATGATTGCCCGCGACGTAGCAGCAGCCAATGTAGGTTTAACAATACAAGTGTTTCCAGGCTCCAGTTTGGTCAAGCCCAAAGAGCAGTGGAAAGCAATGTTAACGGGACAAATCGACATGACGTCGCTTCCCCTTGATTATGCCTCTGGCTTTCACCCTGAGTTTGGTGCCACGCTGATGCCAGGTTTGGTCAAAAACCATGCCCATGCACGTCGTATCAACGACTCAGCATTCATGACAGATATTCATTCAGTCATCAACAAAGGCGGCATTGATGTGTTGGCCAATGCTTGGTTGGCTGGCGCTTTTGGCGGCAAGGACAAATGCATTATTGAACCCAAAGATGTTGAGGGCATGAAGGTGCGTTCAGCTGGCGCTACGTTTGCACAAATGTGGGCCGGAGCTGGCGCCTCTATTGTGTCTATCCCGTCTAGCGAGGTGTACAACGCGTTGCAGCAAGGTGTTGCTCAAGGCACCGACACGTCAGCAGGCAGCTTTGTGTCATTTCGCTTGTATGAACAACTCACTTGTTTGACGGCCCCAGGCGACGAAGCGCTGTGGTTTATGTACGAGCCAGTTTTGGTGTCTCAGAGAGCCATGGCCAAGTTGAACGATGCCCAGAAAAAGGCATTGTTAGCAGCCTCTGCAAAAGCTGAAGCTTACTTTGAATCAGAGTCTAAAAAGCTTGACGAAAAGCTGGTTGACTCCTTTACCAAAGCGGGCGTGAAAGTGGCTTACATGACTGCGGCTCAAGCTGATGCATGGCGTGCCGTTGCTGCTAAAACATCGTACAAAAACTTTGCCGAAAAAGTTCCTACCGGCCAAGCGTTAATCGACAAAGCTTTGGCGGTTAAGTAAGCCTGAGTGCGCTCTAGCCACAATAAAAAGAAATCTAGTTAGTTCAAGGAGTAGGTGTGAGCGAAGTTTATAAATGGGTGTGTAGGGTATCAACAGCGGTGGGTATTTTTGCCGCTGGTCTGATGTTCGTCGCCATATTGGTGGTTTGCCACATGGTGTTTGTCAGAGCGGTGCTCAATGAGTCGTCTATTTGGCAAACTGAATTTGTGACCTTTGCACTGATAGCGGCCACCTTCTTGGGTGCGCCCTATATTTTGCTCACGCGTGGCCATGTGAACGTCGACTTACTCCCTATTTTGTTGGGTGAGTCTGGTCGGCGTCGCTTGGCTTGGCTTGCGACACTGTTGAGTTTTGGTTTTTGTATGGTGTTGTTTTACAGTTCCGTGCATTGGTGGTGGGAAGCCTGGGAGCTAGGTCTCACCACCCCGTCTATTTGGCGCGCGCGTTTGTGGATTCCATACCTCAGTTTGCCGGTTGGTTTGGGTTTGCTGTGTCTGCAATATGCAGTGGATATGTGGGCGCTGGCCAAGGGCCTGTCGTCACCTTTTGCACCTATCGTTACCAACGACAGTGTGCCGCAAGAAAGCGCAGCATGAACCCCTTAATCATTGGTGCGTTTATTTTTGCTCTGACCCTTGTGTTGTTAGCCACTGGCATGCCCATTGCTTTTGCGCTGGGTATCACGGCATTGTTTTTTATGGTCCTCAACGACGGTTGGATGGCCATCACGTTTTTGCCTGAGACTTTGTTTTCAGGCTTAGACGATTTCACCTTGGCTTCAATTCCCATGTTCATCATCATGGGGGCGGCGGTTGCCTCGTCTCGCGCAGGCAGCGACTTGTACGAGGCCTTATCGCGCTGGTTGTACAAAGTGCCTGGCTCTTTGGTTATCTCTAATATTGGCGCTTGCGCCTTGTTTTCAGCGCTTACTGGCTCGTCTCCAGCTACCTGTGCTGCCATTGGCAAGATGGGTATTCCAGAAATGCGCCGCCGTGGCTACGACGCTGATTTGGCCACAGGTGCCATCGCTGCGGGTGGTACTTTGGGCATTTTGATTCCGCCCAGTGTGACCATGATTTTGTACGGCATTGCCAGTGAAACATCGATTGGCGCTTTGTTCATTGCCGGCATATTGCCGGGTTTGTTGCTCACCTCGTTGTTTATTGCGTGGGCTTTATTTCTAAGTTGGAAACGCGGGAACACCCAAGTGTTTGCTGGGCAAAGCTACACTTTGGCGCAGCGTCTAGAGCTGATGCCCAAGCTGCTACCGCTCATGTTGGTGGTGGTGGGTGTTATTTACTCGCTGTACGGTGGCATTGCCACGCCGTCTGAGGCCGCTGGTGTTGGCGCGGCTTTGTGCTTGGCCATGGTGGTGGTTATTTACCGTATGTGGACAGTCAAAGACTTGTGGCACATTTTTCGCGACGCTTTGCGAGAGTCGGGCATGTTGCTGATGATCATTGGTATGTCTGTGCTGTTCAGCTACGCCATGTCGTCGTCTTTGGTGACACAAAGTGTGGCCACCGCGATTGCTGAGATGGATGTGAACCGCTGGGTCATGCTAGGCGCGGTCAATGTGTTCTTGCTGGTTCTGGGCTGTTTCTTGCCACCAGCAGCCATTATTCTGATGACAACCCCAATTATTTTGCCAGTCATCACCGCTGCTGGTTTCGATCCAATATGGTTTGGTGTGATGTTGACCATCAACATGGAGTTGGGCCTCATCACCCCGCCAGTAGGCTTAAACCTATTTGTGATTAATGGCATCACACCTGATGTGAAACTCACCACGATTTTGCGCGGTGCGTTTCCATTCATGATGTGTATGGTGTTAGCCATTGTGTTGTTGTGTTTTTTCCCTGGCATCGCAACGTGGTTGCCAAGCGTGTTGATGGGGTAACCGTCGGGTATTGCGATGTTTGAAAAATTATGGTCTATGGCCAAGAAAGCTCAAGAAGACAGGGGCTTTAGGCAACTGGTTCAAGCCTGCGAAGGTTTGCTGTCTGAGCGGGGCCAGGCCAATATGTATGCACTGGCGGATGAAGTTGTTGAACGCTGGATCGATTTACCAACGTCAAGGCACGAGGCTTTTTTTGCGGTGTTGGCGACACAATTTGCACCCGATGAGCAGTTGGTTGACCAGGCCATTACCGCTTACAGAGAACAACCAAACCCAGATACCTTGGCAAAGCTGTCGTTGGCCAGCGAGGCGCCGCGCCAAGAGTTGTTGCGCCGAATCAACCGAACGGGCAAGGGCACTGCAACGCTGTTGTCCATGCGTGTGGCTTTGCTGACGTGCATGCGCACCCGTCAAGGCTTGAATGTGGTGGATGCTGACTTTTTGCATTTGCTCTCGTCGTGGTTTAACCCCGGGTTCTTGCGGTTTGAACCCGTGAGTTGGCAGTCTAGTGCGGCCTTGCTTGAGAAGATCATTCAACATGAAGCCGTCCATGCCATAGACAGCTGGACGCATTTGCGCAGGCGCCTAGACAGCGACCGCCGATGCTACGCTTTTTTTCATCCGCAGTTGGAAGGCGAGCCGCTGATATTTGTTGAGGTGGCTTTAACAAACGAGATTCCTCCGGCAATTGCACCGTTGATAGACATCAAAGGACAGCCAGACCCTTCAACCAAGCCAAAAGTGGCGGTGTTTTATTCGATTAGTAATTGTCAGCCCGGCTTACGCGGTGTGTCATTGGGTAATTTTTTGATCAAACGGGTTGCCGAGCATTTGTCCACCGAGTTGCCCAGCCTTAAAACGTATTGCACCTTGTCGCCAGTGCCAGGTTTTGGCAAGTGGGTAGACCAAGTTGATGCGTCAGATTTGCCTGCCTTTCAGCGCGAGCAGCTGACACTCATCAGACAATGGCACGCCGAACACGCGCCGCTGAATCAAAGCGACATAGCGCTGATGCCTAAAACTGTAGAGACGGCTTTAAACAACAGCTGCGCCCATTGGTTGGTCAATGGTTCGCATCAACAGTTAAGTGACCCTGTTGCACGTTTTCACTTAGACAACGGCGCTCGCCTAGAGCGCGTCAATGTAGCAGGCGACATGTCAAAAAAAGGCATCAAGCAGTCGCTGTCTGTGATGGTTAATTACTTGTATGACTTGGACAAGGTTGAGGCCAGGCACGAGGCATTCATTCAAGGCATCGCATCGCATTCGTCACAAGTCAAAAAATTCCTCAAAGCTTAAGTATCTGTATGTGTTCACCCGTTCAATCTGCAAGCACAACATCAAACACAACACAAAGCACTGTTTCAAACGCTATGACCAGCAACAACATCAACGACAACTTTTACCAACTCTTGCGCGAGCAGTTCCCTACAGACCTGAGCCTGCCAGCTGTTTACGACGATGCTGGTGTCTACTCTTGGTCGGATTTAGACAAGGGTTCGGCCATGATGGCCAACCTGCTACAAGGCTTGGCATTGCCCAAGGGCAGCCGCATTGCCGTGCAGGTTGACAAGTCCGTTGAGGCTGTGATGCTGTATATGGCAACCTTGCGCGCAGGCTACGTGTTTTTGCCACTCAACACGGCCTACCAAAGCGCTGAGGTGGCTTACTTTATTGACAACGCCAAACCAGCCGTGGTGGTATGCAGTCCAGCTACATTTGGCTGGGTCAGCAAGGTGGCCTTTACGCATGGTGTTGGCAGTGTGTTTACTTTAAGTGACGAGCGCACAGGCAGTTTGCTTGACCGTGCCGCCCATTACGACTCCCAGCACACACCGGTGCAGCTTATGCCAGGTGACTTGGCAGTCATCATTTACACCAGTGGGACGACTGGGCGCAGTAAAGGCGCCATGCTGAGCCATCACAACTTGGCTAGCAACGCGCAAACACTGAAGGCTTATTGGGGTTGGCAGCCTGGCGATGTGTTGCTACACGCGTTGCCAATTTTCCATGTGCATGGCTTGTTTGTTGCCATTCATGCTGCGTTGATCAATGGCAGCCCTATGATTTGGATGAAGAAATTTGACGCACAGAGTGCCATTGCACATATGCAACGTGCCACCGTGTTCATGGGTGTGCCAACGCTGTACGTTCGGTTGCTGGCTCAAGCCCAGCTCAATCCACAAGCGGTGGCCAATATGCGCTTGTTTATCTCTGGTTCTGCGCCTCTGTTAACAGACACATTCCAACAATGGCATGAGCGAACTGGCCATACTATTTTGGAGCGTTACGGTATGAGCGAAACCATCATGCTCACGTCCAACCCTTACAGCGCAGACGCGCGCCACCAAGGCGCAAGTCAGCGCAAGGGTGGCACCGTTGGTTTTGCACTGCCCGACGTGGAGCTGCGCGTTGTGAATGACGACGGGGTTGTGCTGGCAAACACCCAAACGGGTCATATTGAGGTAAAAGGGCCCAGCGTGTTTTTGGGCTACTGGGACATGCCAGAAAAAACAGCTGAAGAGTTCACCGCTGATGGTTTTTTTAAAACAGGCGACGTAGGCGTGGTGAGTAGCCAAGGCTACGTCACCATAGTCGGTCGTAACAAAGACTTGATTATCAGTGGTGGCTACAACGTGTACCCGGCTGAAATAGAGGCCGTCATTAACAAGCTACCGGGTGTGTCCGAAAGTGCAGTGGTGGGCATTGCCCATGCCGATTTCGGTGAGGTGGGCGTGGCGGTGGTGGTAGCTGATAAAGGTGCAGTGCTTGACCCCCTTGCCGTGTTGACCGCTATTAAGGGGGAGTTGGCCAACTTCAAAGTGCCCAAACATTGCGTGGTGGTTGATGAGCTACCCCGCAACGCTATGGGTAAAGTGCAAAAAAACATACTGCGACAACAATACACTTCTCATGTGTTTGCATCGCACTAGGCGTTTTTATTGTTAAGGCTGCAACTTGCCTGAGCTCGCGTTAAGTGTTCGCACATCAAGCGTTAAATTGCAATGTCCGTTTTTTAATTGTGCTGTGAATGGCTTCGTTTTGAGCTGTTGTGCCGAGTTCAATCTGATTGTTTGTTACAAATTAAGGACCTGCTTATAATTCTAGATCTTGTGTCTAGGAGTCTCCACTTTGTTTTCTAACCGCGTAATGTGTCGTTGTATTGCCTTGTTGTGTTTCGTGACAGGCACCGCTGTGGCGGCTGACTTGCCCCTTGGCGTTGTGGCTGTGGTGAATGGCAAACACATTCGGCAAGTGATGGTGGATGTAGCAGTGGCACAAGAAGGTGCACGTGGCCAAGCTGATACCCCGGCCCTGCGCACGGCGGTTTTAAATGACTTGGTAGTTGCGGCAATGCTTGCAGACCGTGCACGTCAGATTGGCGTGTCTAACTTGCCCAAAATTGCTGCTGGCTTGGATGTGCTAGAGACCAATTTTTTAGCACGTGAACTCCAACGTTTTTGGGTTGAAAAAAACCCTATTTCAAACGCTGAGCTGCGTTATGAGTACAACCGTCAAGTTGCCGAGTTGTCCAAGCGCGGTCAATTACAAGAGTTTCAGTTGTCACACATAGTGGTGCCTGATGAAGCGCTCGCGCAGCAGATTCTTTCTGAGGTCAAGGGCGGCGCTGACTTTGTGGCCACCGCCACGGCAAGGTCCATAGATCCCAGCCGTGAGCGCGGTGGTGACATGGGTTGGGTCTTGCCATTTAATATATTGCCTGAAATTGGCAATGTGCTGGTCAACCTTGCCCCCAACACCTTGGCCATGGCCCCAATACAAACGCGTCTTGGTTGGCATGTCGTCAAACTGGGTGGCAAGCGTGACTACACCATTCCAACGTTTGAGGCCAGCAAGCTGCCGTTGCAGCAAGCGGTACAAAATACCAATTGGGCTGCCTATTTGCTAGACCTCAACAGCAAAACCAACATACAGCGCTAAGCTGAATGTGTATGGGTGACCTCGACAATTGCGCCTGACCTGTGTTGAACTTATTGGTTGCAGCCAAGGGCAGGTGGCGCAGCTGAAGCGTTTTTTCTACTTGTGATGAGCGCTTTGTGTTGGTGCAGTTGCCAGTGCTTGGTCTAGACAGTGAAAAGCCACTTTAGAGGTAACGCTTGTAACCCTTGCAAGGCTGATAATGTGTCGTGCTGTGTTGTGTGGTGGGCTCTCGCCTATGGTGCGGATCTAAGCACAGCACGCACCAAGCAATAAGAGTTAGGGATACAGCTTATGAATTTGTTGTCATCAATGCGGTACTTGGTGGCGTTAAGCGAACACAAGCACTTTGGACGTGCAGCCGAAGCCTGCCACATTACCCAGCCTGCTTTATCCAATGCCATTAAGGCCTTGGAGCTTGAGTTGGGTGCAACCATCGTGCGACGCGACCGCCATTTTGTCGGTCTGACCAGCGAGGGTGAGCGCGTGCTGGCGTCGTCGCACGTTATGTTGCGCGAACAAGCACTGTTGATGCATGAGTTACAGGGCGATAAAGACGGTCCAAGCGGCGATATTCGGATTGGTGCGGTGCCAACCGCTATGGGAATTGCCGTGCGGTTTGGTGCGTCCTTACAAGCCCAATACCGCGGCATCACGCCCAAGGTGTTCAGCATGAGCTCTGACCATTTGGAAAGTGGCTTGGCCGATCTCAGTTTGGACCTGGCCCTAGGCTACATAGACCGCACCAACATACCTGTAGGCAAATTGAGTCGTTGGCCACAATACAACGAACATTACTTTTTACTCAGACGCGCGAAGAAAAGCAAAGGCAAGCTGTTGCAACTGGGGCCAACCATAGGCTGGCGTGATGCGGGTGTCATGCCACTGTGCTTGCTGACCGCTGACATGCACAACCGCGCAATCATAGATGCGGCATTTACGACCGTAGGCTTGCACGTGGTGCCTGCTATGGAGGTCAACTCTAGCTTTAGCATGCCCATGTGCGTCAGTGATGGTGATCTATGCAGCATCTTGCCAGGTACCTTGTTGGCTACCGTTTTACATCTCACTCACCTTGAGGCCTTGCCGCTGTCAAGTCCTCAAGTCGTAACGCCTATTGGCTTTATGGCTCACGCCTCAACCAGGCCTTCACGCGCTATGCAAGCGGCAATCGCTTGGCTCACCAGCGATGCCTGGCTGAGTAAAGCCAGACTTTATAGCAATCCCTTGCAGCTGTAGTCAGGTTCAGTTGCCAACAGCTTGTTGTGTGAACTCAGCTCACCCAGCAGCTTGGTGTGTTGCTTTTGTTGCCTGCTTCTATTCAGCTTCGCCCGCACCTGTTGGGGCACATTGACATGTCCTATTCGGGTTAATACGCACTTACCATTTACTTTATGAATGAAGCTATGTGTATTAACAATTGGACGGGTAGGGGGCTAGTAGACACACTCAAAGCGCAAGCAATTTATTTGCTGCTCACGTGTACAGCGTGCAGGCTATAGTTTTGCCAACGTCTGGTTGTTGGACCGCTGTCTGACACGTCATATTTAAACTTGTATCAACTATGCGACCTGTATTTGAAGAAACCCGTCCTTTGGCCTCTGTTGACGATATGCGACGCCAGATTCGCCAGAAAAGCAAACTCAAAGGCCGGCAAGCTGATGACTCGGCGATAGAGCAAGTGCAGGCCTTAATTGGCGAGGGGCCCTATAGACGTGATTTATTGATTGAATATCTACACGCACTCAATGACACCTATTTAGGCATCAAAGACGTCCACATGGTGGCTGTTGCCAAGCTCATGCGTTTGCCCATGGCAGAGGTGTACGAGGTAGCCAGTTTTTACCACCATTTTGACATTTTGCGCGATGGTGACACCCCCTCAGCAATCACTATTCGAGTCTGTGATGGCTTAAGTTGCAATCTAAAAGGTGCACAAGACTTGTTGCACAAACTGCCAGCCATGCTTGGACAAACTGATGCGCGTGTGGTGCATGTGCCTTGCGTTGGGCGCTGTGAACAAGCGCCAGTAGCCGTTGTATATCAAAACCCAATTGTATTTGCCACCACAGATGCAGTGCTGCAAGCGGTTGCCAGCCAAGCTCTAGAACATCCTTTGGCCAATAGCCCAAGCGATGCCAGCTTTGAGCCTGGCGACTTGGCGCAGCAAAGCGTTGTGACTGACAACACCACAGCTGGCGTATCACCCGACTATGTGGGGTTTGATGCGTATTGCGCGGGTGGTGGTTATGCGCTTGCAGCCTCGCTTGAGCATGCATCGGTTGCCAGCGTTGAAGCGTGTATCAAGGCCATGGAAGACTCGGGTTTGCGTGGCTTAGGCGGTGCAGGTTTTCCTGCTGGGCGCAAGTGGCGCATTGTGCGTGACCAACCTGCACCCAAGCTCATGGCTGTCAATATTGATGAAGGTGAACCGGGTACCTTTAAAGACCGCACTTATTTGGAACGTGATCCGCATCGATTTCTTGAAGGTATGTTGGTTGCCGCCAAAGTGGTGGGCGTGAGTGCTTGTTACATTTACTTGCGTGATGAATACCATGGTGCGCGTGCCTTGCTTGACATTGAGTTGGCGAAATTAAAAGCCAACCCACCGTGTGCGTTACCGCTGATTGAGTTGCGCCGCGGTGCCGGCGCCTACATTTGCGGCGAAGAGTCGGCCATGATTGAAAGCATTGAAGGCAAGCGTGGTGAGCCACGTATGCGCCCCCCCTATATTGCAGAAGTCGGCTTGTTTGGCCGGCCAACGCTAGAACACAATTTTGAAACCTTGTATTGGGTTCGCGATATTGTGCAGCGCGGCTCTCAGTGGTTCAGCAGTTTTGGCCTCAATGGTCGAACTGGTTTGCGCTCATTCAGCGTCAGCGGACGCGTCAAGAACCCCGGCGTTAAATTGGCGCCGGCTGGCATTACAGTGCGCCAACTCATCAATGATTACTGCGGCGGCATGGAGGAGGGGCACGCGCTGTACGCATACCTCCCCGGAGGGGCATCGGGTGGCATATTGCCAGAACGTTTAGCCGATCTTCCTTTGGACTTTGACACCTTGCAAGCCCACGGCTGCTTTATAGGCTCAGCAGCCGTTATTGTGCTGGGAGACCAAGACCGTGCACGTGATGCGGCAAGCAATATGATGGCGTTTTTTGAACATGAGAGCTGCGGTCAATGCACGCCATGTCGCGTGGGCACGGCCAAAGCTGCCACGCTCATGACAGCCAAGGTTTGGGACAACAACACGTTGAACGATTTAAACCAAGTCATGGTGGACGCTTCTATTTGCGGTCTAGGCCAAGCGGCCCCCAATCCTGTGCGCTGCGTGCAGCAATACTTTTCTCAAGAGGTGGCTTGAATGAACGCACGTACAACAGCTAGCGATGTATCACCACAACTGATTCACTTCACCTTAGACGGCAACGAGGTTGCTGCCTTTGACGGGGAAACCATTTTCAGCGCTGCCAAACGCCATGGCGTAGACATTCCACATTTGTGTTTCAAAGAAGGCTACAGAGCCGATGGCAACTGCCGCGCCTGTTTGGTGGAAATTGATGGAGAGCGCAGCTTGGCGCCCAGCTGCTGTCGCAATGTAAGTGCAGGTATGCAGGTGCAAGCCAACAGCGAGCGAGCGTTGAAAAGCCAGCACATGGTGGTAGAAATGCTGTT
>Ga0209390_10010272_pt1 | contig 10996 bp, 27 predicted proteins | sample BON01_FD_187212 | JGI IMG/M metagenome (GOLD analysis project Ga0209390, IMG submission 187212) | Freshwater microbial communities from Lake Bonney liftoff mats and glacier meltwater in Antarctica - BON-01 (SPAdes) (version 2) | ecosystem: Environmental > Aquatic > Freshwater > Ice > Glacier... | reverse complement strand
TACCATAAACATATCACCTTTAAATAGTTGAGTGTTAAGGATATTCAATTCCAGTATCTCGGATAGTGTTAATTCTTGTGCTTTTGTTTTCATACGGTAAAGATAAGAATTAATTCGACACTACCAACGCTTTTTATTAATATAAATGATTAATAGTATGAATAATATAAGTACTCCTAATACGATTAGTTTTGACATTGTTATGTGTATACATATAAATATATATACCAACCAGAAAAGCCCCATGTACACAGATGTGTACATGGGGCTTCTCCTTGAACAAACAAACGTCTTTATATAAATGATTTCAGGAAACAGTCAACCTTTGGTTCTCTTATTTAATGGATAAAAACTGTACACGTAATTCTTCAGTTTTAAACTCGTATCCTGTAAAGTATTCAATCATTTTGTATGATTTCCCGTAAGAGGAAAACCACCCATATTTACCGTTCATTTCTTTGTCTGTTTCATAGAAAAAAGTAGGACGGTCAGCGGCTTCTACTCTAAAAATTAGTTCCGAATTAGCTTTTAAAAACTCTAATTTTCTGTTTTCAAAAGACTTCTTTAAGTCCGCAGCTTCTCTTGCGGCAACTTTAGAAAGTGCAAGTTTTTGAGTGTATACCTCCCAATTTGTAGCACAATCACAAATTTCTTTTGCATTTAAGAAATAAGTCTTTTTCATGCCTCCACCGTAAGCTTTTGGCAGCTTACCCGCATGATGCCATTCCATGTTTGGTACTGCATATTCCAAAACTTCGCGAACAGCATCAATATCTAATCCTGTTGCTTTTTTGAATAGCTGAGTAGCTTCCCCAAGTGTTAATTTACCGTGGTCATCTTTTGCGTCTTCGTGTCTTCTACTTGCGAATTTTTCACCATCTAGTCCGCCACCTATTGAGTAGTTGTCATCATTGTGCTGTATTCCACAATACTTATTAATAATTGCTTCTAATTTGTTTGTTGGTCGACTCATGATAATGATTTTAGGTAGGCTTGTTTCTTACGTACCAACTCTTCGTGGCGTTTGTATGTGGTTGAGTTCTCCTCATTTTGTGTGAATACCATAAACATATCACCTTTAAATAGTTGAGTGTTAAGGATATTCAATTCCAGTATCTCGGATAGTGTTAATTCTTGTGCTTTTGTTTTCATACGGTAAAGATAAGAATTAATTCGACACTACCAAATGTTTCTTTTTCCACCACCCCGAATAGGTTAACCCATCATCCTCATCTTCTTCGGGTACTACGTCCTTACCGAACCGTACACTGGTAAATAACTCACCTTCATGGTACCCATCACGTATCATCTCAAAGATACGTGCCTCAGCATCCTCTATGATGGCTTCTTTGTGTTTCTCAGGTATCTCAATACCTTGGTCACATTTCCAGTTGTATACTATATTCAATTGATTTTCCATACGGTAAAGATACGAATTAATTTGACACTACCAAACTTTAGGGTTAAAAAAAAGGGGTTAACCTTATTTGACAGATAAGGCAACCCCAGTTTAACAACAAACAACAAACAACAAACAAACTTCCGCAGAACGCGGTCACAGGTTTACGATAGCAACTTCACCACACGATTAAGTGCGCTTTCCGTTGCAATTTCTTCACCCCTTGCTCTACGTATTGCATACAGAGAACTATCAGGGTTTTTCTTAATCTTTACCAACTCAACAACCTTCTCGGTCAACTCGGTGCGCAATGCACCCATTCCTATTGTGATTGCCGAATCAGTCGGATTGTTGGCCAAGACCTTTTCAATCGAAGTTACAATTCGATTTGTGGCAATCTTCTTAGCCAACGCTACTCGTTGTGCATACTTCTTATCAGAATTATTCTGAATAGTACCAAACGCTACGACATTACGTCTTAGGTTCTTGACAAAGTTTCTTGCCCTACGTGCAATTTCTAAATCTGCACTACCACTAAAAGTGGTATTTTTGGTTAATGTTTTTGTTTTCGTTTTCATACGTCAAATATAAGAGTTTATTTTGAGACTACCAAATCGAATGTCGTACAAACCCCTCCGAATTCTCAAAATAGGTTTCATTACCATTAGTATCGTATTCACGCTTATACCAATACCCACTTGAATCTTCACAATAGGTTTGGTTACTATTTGAATCATATTCTTGCTTAAACCAATACCCAGTTGAAGATTCATAATAAATTAGTTTACCGTTGGTATCATATAACTTCAAACTATCTTTGGTGAAGTCATGGTTTAATCTCTGTCCTTTGGTCATGTTGTAAAGGTACGAATTAATTTGACACTACCAAATAGAATGTCGTATTAAGCCCTCTGAATCTTCAAAATATATTTCATTACCATTGGTATCATATTCATACTTCCACCAATACCCATTTGAAGTTTCAAAATATATTACGTTACCGTTGGTATCATATTCTTGCTTAAACCAATACCCAGTTGAAGATTCATAATAAATTAGTTTACCGTTGACATCATATAACTCCAAATTACCTTTGGTGAAATCATGTTTTAATATCTGTCCTTTGGTCATACGGTAAAGATACGAATTAAATCGACACTACCAAATAGAATATTGTATTAAACCCTCTGAATTCTCAAAATATATTTCATTACCATTAGTGTCGTATTCTTGCTTACACCACCACCCAGTTGAAGTTTCAAAATATATTACGTTACCGTTGGTATCATATTCACGCTTATACCAATACCCATCTGAATTTTCATAATATGTTTCATTATGATTGGCATCATATTCTAGCTTACACCAAGACCCAGTTGAATCTTCCTGATAGGTTGCTTTACCATTGACATCATATTCATGTTTATACCAAAACCCAGTTGAATCTTCATAATAGGTTTGTTTACCGTTGGCATCAAATTCATACTTATGCCAATACCCATCTGAATTTTCATAATAGGTTACGTTACCATTGGTGTCGTATTCACGCTTAATCCAAGACCCACTTGAATTCTCAAAATAGGTTTGCTTCCCATTGACATCATATAGCGTCAAATCACCTTTGGTGAAGTCATGGTTTAATATCTGTCCTTTGGTCATGTTGTAAAGGTAAGAATTAAATCGACACTAGCAAATAGAATGTCGTTTTTTTTTAGTCAGGGCGGTTGGAATCGAACCAGCAAGCTTTATAGCACAATCTTATTGTCAGCTTGGCTGAGTAGCCCACACCTATCGTTGAATTTTCGCTATATCACTTTGACACCGAAGAACCATAACACACTTAGTCATTATCCGACAACTTACTCAGACAAGGATTAAACCTTGTAGTCGTCTGTGTTACTATCTCTGTCACACCCCGTTATTTTCAAAGAACTATGTCAAATATAAGAGTTTATTTTGACACCACCAAATTTATTTTTGCGCCCGTTGGTGGAATCGAACCTAAAGACCACTATTTGCAAATTCGCAGCCATACCATAATTAACCTTTCAGTATTGAGACCCTACATATGTAATCTCAATTCGATTTCCCTCAATCGTAGTGACGGGCATTTTGAGGGTGTGGGTGGGGTCGAACCACCAATTATGTACCAACTGTAGCATTTAATCTACATTATCAGTTTTAATCCACATTTCAGGATATATCCTAAAGCAAGGCTCTATTGTCGTTTTCCCAACCTTATGGAGAGGTCTTCCACATTTCCATAAACTTACGCTGATTCACCTTGCACACACCCATATTTTCAAAGAACTATGTCAAAGATAAACAATACTTTTGACACTACCAAATCTTATTTAAAAATATCAAGCCAGTGGACACTACCTCTTGATGTGTGATTACCCAGTGTCGGGTTAGGGTATTTAATGTTGATGGTCTTGTGTTCCCTTTCACTTAATACCCATCTGAACCGTAAAGGTACGGATTAATATCCATAGTACCAAATTTAATTACTTGCTACTTAATCGAATGCAGCTTGCAATCTCTGAGTAACAGGGTTCACTTCTTGCTGAACATATTTAATAATGTTCGGTGATTCTGTTCTGATTGTACCATGTTCGCCATGGGTTACAATTCCTGCTGAACTAATTTTCAATTTCATCACACCATTACCCAAATCGGTTGAGCTAATAACATTACCACTTAGGGTATGTGTGTTGGTTGATGGTTCTAGTACTACTACTTTTAGATGGTCTTGGTCTTGATTTTTCATATTGTTTATTTTTTTTAGTTACTACAAATATACACTAATTTATTGTAAATAGCAAGTTTATTTGAAATTATTTGAAATTATTTGAAATTATTTAAGATTGACAAGTTAAAAACCCAAAATACTGTGCTGCTGTCAATGGAACGACATCACCACTTGGTTGAATGTCCTCGGTTAACTCAAGCAATAGAATGTCACCTTGCCTCTTAATTTCCTTGATATATGGAATTAAATTCTCGTGAACTCTAAAGGTAGAAGCGATAGCTTCCAATGGAGACATCTTTTGTGAATCGTCAATCCACAACCAATGTTCTTTATCGGTAGTTGTACACCAACATTTTAATGCGTACAACGGTTTATCCAACCCTAACTTCGTGCCATCTACTTCGTGTACTTCATAGATGTTGTTGAAAGTCTTATCACCAAGATAATCACCAGTAGTCGAATATACCTTTTGAGTAACTTCTTTACCATCAGTAGCAATTCTAGTGCATCCTAATTCGTTAATCATATTAGATATATCAATTGACCCGAATACTAATGCTCGAAAGGAATCACTTTCAATCTCAAATGCTTCCGTATAGGTAAACGCCTCTACCTCATCGTAAATTTTGCTGATTTGTTTAATAAATTCACCAATACCAAAGTTAACTTTATTATCCAACTCTAATAGTGGTTTTATGAACCTACTATTAAACCTACCCTTATTGGTGAAGATACCTTTAAGGTACTTCACCCCCGATACTAACTCAATATCCACAAAGGTTTGGGAAACGCAATCAATCTCAATGTTAAGATTGTTTCTGTTGAAGCGATACCGCTTATTCTTTTCTACTGCCTTTTCTACACTCATTTTTTAAATATATTAATTATTCTACAAATATACACATTATATTCCAAACTACCAAATCGAATGTCGTATTAACCACTCCGAATTCTCAAAATATATTTCTTTACCATTGGAATCATATTCACACTTATGCCAAAACCCAGTTGAATCTTCATAATAGGTTACGTTACGTTACTATTAGTGTCGTATTCATGCTTAACCCAAAACCCAGTTGAATCTTCATAATAGGTTACGTTACCATTGGTGTCGTATTCACGCTTAATCCAAGACCCACTTGAATTCTCAAAATAGGTCATATTACCATTGACATCATATAGCCTCAAAGAGCCTTTGGTGACGTCATGGTTTAATATCTGTCCTTTGGTCATGTTGTAAAGGTAAGAATTAAATCGACACTACCAAATAGAATGTCGTATTAAACCACGTGAATCTTCTAAATAGGTTTGGTTACCATTGGCATCATATTCTTGCTTATACCACCACCCATCTGAATCTTCAAAATAGGTTTCATTACCATTAGTATCAAATTCACGCTTCTGCCAATACCTATATGAATTTTCACAATAGGTTTCTTTACTATTAGTATCATATTCTCGCTTATACCAATACCCATCCGAATTCTCATAATAGGTTTGGTTACCATTGACATCATACAGCCTCAATTCACCTTTGGTGAAGTCATGTTTTAATATTTGTCCTTTGGTCATTATTTATTGCTAACAAATAGAATGTCGTATTAAACCCTCTGAATCTTCAAAATAGGTTTCATTACCATTGACATCAAATTCATGCTTATGCCAATACCCACGTGAAGTCTCACGATATGTTTGGTTACCATTAGTATCATATTCTTGCTTTTCCCAATACCCAGTTGAATATTCACAATAGGTTTGGTTACCATTGGTATTGTATTCCCGCTTATACCACCACCCAGTTGAAGTTTCACAATAGGTTTGCTTACCATTGACATCATATAACTTCAAAGAACCTTTGGTGAAGTCATGGTTTAATATCTGTCCTATTGTCATGTTGTAAAGGTAAGAATTAATTCGACACTACCAAATAGAATGTCGTACAAACCCCTGTGAATCTTCTAAATATATTTCATTACCGTTGGTGTCGTATTCTTGCTTACACCACCACCCAGTTGAAGTTTCATAATAGGTTTGGTTACCATTAGTATCAAATTCAAACTTATACCAAGACCCATTTGAAGTTTCATAATAGATTACTTTACCGTTGGTATCAAATTCATACTTTCGCCAATACCCATCTGAATTTTCATGATAGGTTACTTTACCATTGGCATCATACAACCTAAAATCACCTTCATTGAAATCATGGTTTAATCTCTGCCCTATTGTCATGTTGTAAAGGTAAGAATTAATTCCAGACTACCAAATAGAATGTCGTATTAAGCCACTTGATTCTTCAGAATATATTTCATTACCATTGGTGTCGTATTCTTGCTTATACCAATACCCAAGTGAATTCTCATAATAGATTTGTTTACCATTTGAATCATATTCGTGCTTAATCCAAGACCCAGTTGAATTCTCACAATATGTTTCTTTACTATTAGTGTCGTATTCTCGCTTAATCCACCACCCACCTGAAGTTTCAAAATAGGTTTCTTTACCATTGGCATCATATAACCTCAAATCACCTTTGGTGAAGTCATGGTTTAATATCTGTCCTTTGGTCATGTTGTAAAGGTAAGGATTATATTCCAGACTAGCAAATAGAATGTCGTATTAAACCACCTGAATTTTCATAGTATATTTCATTACCATTGGTGTCGTATTCGTGCTTATGCCAAGACCCATCTGAAGATTCACGATAGGTTAGTTTACCATTGGTATCATATTCATACTTCCACCAATACCCATTTGAATTTTCATAATATGTTGCTTTACCATTGACATCATATTCACGATTAGACCACCACCCACCTGAATTCTCAAAATAGGTTTTCTTACCATTGGCATCATATAACATGAAATCACCTTTGGTGAAATCATGTTTTAATATCTGTCCTTTGGTCATGTTGTAAAGATACGAATTAATTCGACACTAGCAAATAGAATGTCGTACTAAACCACGTGAATCTTCAGAATATATTTCATTATGATTGGAATCAAATTCACGCTTAATCCAATACCCACGTGAAGATTCAAAATATGTTTGGTTACCATTAGTATCAAATTCATACTTAATCCAATACCCTTTTGAATTCTCATAATAGATTTCGTTACCATTGGTATCATATTCACGCTTCCACCAATACCCATTTGAAGTTTCACGATAAATTAGTTTACCATTGGCATCATATAACCTCAAATCACCTTTGGTGAAGTCATGGTTTAATATCTGTCCTTTGGTCATGTTGTAAAGGTAAGAATTAAATCAAGACTACCAAATAGTATGTCGTATTAAACTATTTGAATTTTCATAATATATTTCATTACCGTTGATATCAAATTCATACTTAGACCAAGACCCAGTTGAACTCTCATAATAGGTTTGGTTACCATTGGAATCAAATTCTTGCTTATACCAATACCCAGTTGAAGATTCACGATAAATTACTTTACCATTGGCATCATACAGCCTCAAAGAACCTTTGTTGAAATCATGGTTTAATATCTGTCCTTTGGTCATACGGTAAAGGTAAGAATTAAATCGACACTACCAAATAGTATGTCGTACAAACCCAGTTGAATCTTCATAATAGGTTACGTTACTATTAGTGTCGTATTCATGCTTAATCCAATACCCACCTGAATTCTCAAAATAGGTTTGGTTACCATTGGAATCGTATTCATACTTTCGCCAATACCCACGTGAATCTTCAAAATAGATTTCATTACCATTGACATCATATAATATGAAATCACCAAAGGTGAAGTCATGGTTTAATATCTGTCCTTTGGTCATGTTGTAAAGATACGAATTAAATCGACACTAACAAATAGAATGTCGTATTAAACTATTTGAATTTTCAAAGTATATTTCTTTACCATTGGAATCATATTTACGCTTAACCCAAAACCCAGTTGAATCTTCAAAATAGGTTCGTTTACCATTGGTATCAAATTCATACTTAGACCAATACCCAGTTGAAGATTCATAATAGGTTTGTTTACTGTTGGAATCAAATTCACGCTTAATCCAAGACCCACTTGAATTCTCAAAATAGGTTTCTTTACCATTGGAATCATATAGCCTCAAAGAGCCTTTGGTGAAGTCATGTTTTAATATCTGTCCTTTGGTCATTGTTTCTTTGTGTTGTTCCCTACAAAGATAGTAATTATTTAGATATATCCTAATTCAGAAATGTTACACTTAAGAATACCAATTAATAAAATCTTCATCTGCAAGCTCACTAACCTCACCCAAATAACAAAGTGTTACCTCTCCGTTTTTATTCAAATTAGAAATGTCAAGGTCGTTAAACTCATACACCATACCTTCAAGTGCAATATAGTTTTGTTCAATTTCATTTGCTTGAACAATGTTAACATCTCCTAAGTCGTCCATTAACTTTGAGAAGTCACCTATTGGTATTGATGTCTTAATTGTAAGTTCCTTATTTTCTTTGTTAACGTCAGTTGAAATCATATTGTGTTTTTAATCGTGTGATACAAATATACGAAACTTATTTAGATAATTCTAATTTAATCCTCCTCCTCTGTGAATAAAGTATTACCATTTTCATCCGTGAATGAAAATATCTCACCACCTTCGCAAGTTTCTTCAAAGTATTTATCAACGTTAATCCTTGCATCTTCCACACCACGGTAAGACATTTTAACGTGAATATGAACATTTACTTGGTCTTCATCCGTCTCAATAAATTCAACACTTGTATCTAGTGCATCAAATTGTTCTTTTAATTCTTCAAATGTTCTGCTTGTTGAGAAGATTGAAAATGTTAGTGTTCCTATCATAATTTCTTTTGTGTTTTTAATCGTGTGATACAAATATAACTATTAGTTCTCACAATACCAAAGTTATTTTCATTTATTTTTTAAGACCTAAACTTAGTAGAAATGTTACAATCGTTATATGCAATATACGCAAGGTAAAACTTTTACTGAATCAGCGGCATCTTCTAAAATCGCTTGGTCTATCTCACTATTAAAAGTAGGTGAATCAAAGTTATCGTCACAATAATTCCATTGACCATACTTATTAAAAATCACAGTCGTAATCGTTGGATGGTGTTTCCTAACCTCTTCTATTGCTTTTTTAATTTTTGATGTCATTTTCATATTATTTGTTTATGATGTAAAGGTAAGAATTAAATCGACACTACCAAATAGAATGTCGTATTAAGCCCTGTGAATTTTCATAATATATTACGTTACCATTAGTATCATATTCACACTTATACCAAGACCCATCTGAAGATTCAAAATAGGTTTGTTTACCATTGGTATCAAATTCTTGCTTAAACCAATACCCATCTGAATTTTCATGATAGGTTACTTTACCATTGGCATCATACAACCTAAAATCACCTTTGTTGAAATCATGGTTTAATATCTGTCCTTTGGTCATGTTGTAAAGGTAAGAATTAATTCAACACTACCAAATAGAATGTCGTATTAAACCCAGTTGAATCTTCAAAATATATTTCATTACCATTGGTGTCGTATTCTCGCTTAATCCAATACCCATCTGAATTTTCATAATATGTTTCATTATGATTGGCATCATACTCATACTTATGCCAATACCCATCTGAATTTTCATAATATGTTTCATTATGATTGGCATCATATTCTAGCTTTCCCCAATACCCAGTTGAAGTTTCACGATAAATTACTTTACCATTGACATCATATAGTATTAAATTACCTTTGTTGAAATCATGGTTTAATATCTGTCCTTTGGTCATGTTGTAAAGATACGAATTAATTCGACACTAGCAAATAGAATGTCGTATTAAGCCACTTGAATCTTCATAATATATTTCATTACCATTGGTGTCGTATTCTTGCTTAGACCAATACCCAAGTGAATCTTCAAAATAGGTTTCATTACCATTGGTATCAAATTCAAACTTATACCAAAACCCAAGTGAAGTTTCATAATAGGTTTGGTTACTATTTGAATCATATTCTTGCTTCCACCAATACCCATTTGAAGTTTCACGATAAATTAGATTACCATTGGCATCATATAACCTCAAATCACCTTTGTTGAAATCATGGTTTAATCTCTGTCCTTTGGTCATACGGTAAAGGTAAGAATTAATTCGACACTACCAAATAGAATGTCGTATTAAATTATTTGAATCTTCAGAATATATTTCATTATAATTGGTATCGTATTCACACTTATACCAAAACCCATTTGAATTTTCAGAATATGTTTGGTTACCATTAGTATCATATTCATACTTACACCAAAACCCACGTGAAGTCTCAAAATAGGTTAGGTTACCATTGACATCATATAACTTCAAATCACCTTCGTTGAAGTCATGGTTTAATATCTGTCCTTTGGTCATGTTGTAAAGGTAAGAATTAATTCCAGACTACCAAATAGTATGTCGTACAAACCCAGTTGAATCTTCAAAATAGATTACGTTACTATTGGTATCATATTCACGCTTAATCCAATACCCACCTGAATTCTCAAAATAGGTTTGGTTACCATTGGAATCGTATTCATACTTAATCCAATACCCACGTGAAGTCTCAAAATAGGTTTGCTTCCCATTGGTATTATACAGCCTAAAATCACCTTTGGTGAAGTCATGGTTTAATATCTGTCCTTTGGTCATGTTGTAAAGGTAAGGATTATATTCGACACTACCAAATTTGAATTGTTAATAACTTTTACTAGATATTATATGGCGCTCAGTGAACTACCCACCCACAGCAGAGCTGATGATTGGGTTTCCTAACGCTAGTTAGGAACTTTAAACGTTTCATAGCAAATTGCTTACTACTTCCTTCGGAAGTTAGAA
>Ga0209390_10010271_pt1 | contig 10997 bp, 12 predicted proteins | sample BON01_FD_187212 | JGI IMG/M metagenome (GOLD analysis project Ga0209390, IMG submission 187212) | Freshwater microbial communities from Lake Bonney liftoff mats and glacier meltwater in Antarctica - BON-01 (SPAdes) (version 2) | ecosystem: Environmental > Aquatic > Freshwater > Ice > Glacier... | reverse complement strand
GGGGGGGGGGGGGGGTCCGAGGGATAAACTCATCATCATCACGCTGCGTGGCATCCTTGCCAGGTGCTGACCTGCAACGTCGGCTGTTTCGTCACTTTGTATCGTCGGCTGCTACATCTGACAGCGAGGTGCTCCCCTACTAACCGTAACCACACTCGTTGGTATCCTGTTTTCCAGACTGAACTGCGCGGCCCCCTTCCCAGGTGCTGACTTGCAACGTCGGCTGTTTCGTCACTTTGGAGCGTCGGCTGCGCGAGTGCGGGGCGGAGCTCGCAGCGCTCTTGGCTACGAGCCAGCCTGGCGGCGACGGAGGCGGCGGGGAGGGTGGCGGCGGAGACGGAGGTGGCGGCGACGGAGGCGGCGGCGAGGGCGACGGGGAAGGAGAGGCTGGGGGGGCAGGCAGCGGAGATACCGGCAGGGGGGCGCTCGCTGCGCTCTTGGCTACGAACCACCCAGTGGCTGGGGGGGTAGGCAGCGGAGATACCGGCGGGGGGGCGCTAGGGGCGGAGCTCGCTGCGCTCTTGGCTACGAGGCACCCAGGAGGAAGAGGAGGAGGAGGTGGAGGAGGAGGTGGAGGAGGAGGTGGGCGTGGGAGAGAACGATGTTGAGGAGGAGGAGGAGGAGGAGGTGGTGGTAGAGATGGTGGTGGTGGAGGAGGATGCGGCGGAGACGGAGGCGGCGGCGAGGGCGGCGGCGGCGACGGAGGCGGCGAGGAGGGCGGCGGCAAAGGAGGTGGCGGCGAGGGAGGCGAGGCTGGGGGGTCACGCAGCGGAGATACCAGAGGGGGGGCGCTCGCCACGCCGTTGCTCAGCCCAGAGGCGGAGAGCGTCGGTGGTGGAGATACCGGCGGGGGAACGCCGGCGGCAGCGGGCGACAGAGAAGATGCTTCGTCCATGGTCACAGCAGGCGCGACAGCTAACACCACAGAGGAGAACAGTCTCGCATCTAGGGAATCAGGGTTGTTGTGTTCACATTCACACGGGGAATCTATCGCGGGCGAGGGCGGATCACTGGGGGGGGCAGTGGGCGGCTCAAGGAGTGCCGACCTCCCGTCCGAGTCCCAGCCAGCCTCAGCTTGTGCGAGCTCGAACCAAATCGCAGCGGGCGAGGGCGTGGAGGGCAAAAGCCTCCCACCACGTCCTCTTGGGAGAAGCACGGCAGCGGGTTCGGCCGATGATGATGATATGCTTATCCCCACAGGGTACCCCCCCCCCCACACAGCAGCCGACATGGCCCACAGCACACACAGCACACAGCCAGCACTGCGGCCACACCGCACTACCCCCAGGGCAGAAGACACCCCCCCGCAGACGCGCCGACCCCACTCAAACGGCCGTTCGCTGGCGGAGGGGGTGCTCCTCTACGCGGACGCGCGGCGCTTCGTCGACCACCCCTCGTTGCGAGAGTCCAAGGAGGTGGCGAGAGAGCGCTACCTGCGAAGCGCCCTGGGCGCCATCCCTGTCACGGTGGCGCACCCCGTCGCCCTCGGGGTAGCGGACGCGCCGATCGCCGTGGCAGTTCTGGTGGTGCCGGGGAATGAGTCTGCCCGCCAGCCTGTAGCCATGGCCACGGCGGTGGCGGTGTACATCTGAGCTTATCCTTTGCAAGAGATTGTTTCACTTCGAAGCTTTATTGTGCGATTCAATCATCCGTTTACCCCTCCCCCCCACTTGCAAAGCCTACCCTTTTGCAATACTATTGCACGCCCATTGCGCAATATACGCCCCCCCCAACGACCCCCCCACTTTGTGTGCCATACACCATACAGCATTGGTGATGGCAATATCGTGTAAAGGCCAAATCTGAGCTCGATGGCGGCATGGCTCCCCACCCTTCTGCTTGTCTGCGAGTAGAGAGATTGGGATGTTACTCACACCACACTGCGCACTGCGCCTAACGGCCCAAGGGAGGGAGCCCATAGACAGCTCTCAAAGGGGGGGTTACCCCCACATATATACATATACTCGTACTCGAGTAGTCCATCCATTCAACGCCAATCAACAGACAAATAAAACAAACACTAAAACCAAAACCAAAACTATTGCTAGTTGTGTGTTGTGTAGTGGTAGTGGTAGTGGTAGTAGCTAGTTAGTAGCTAGTAGCTGGCTAGCGTAGCTAGCGCTCGTAGTGGTATTAGTGGTGTGTGTGGGTGACACGATTCACATGATTTTTTTTCCCAGTAAAACACTGTTCCTGCTCAAAGAGAAACAGGTCACACACTCAACACTCATCCATACACACCGGACACCGCACACCGCACACACACACACACACGACGACAAAAACAAGCTCACACATCGAACGAACACAGTGACTGACAGACAGCAGACAGCAGTGTGAGATCGTTCGAGACAGAGATTCACTCAAGGGGCTCTGTCTAAAGAGAGACAAACACAAACAAACAATTATATAAGGATGAACACATGAATGAACACACACACACGAACTCAATAAGAACGAGCAACGGCGCTTGGCGCTTAATATATAACTTAATATTATTTAATATATTAATAGAGCAGTCCGAAGAGAAAACAGGTCTCACACACACAAACACACTGTTACATGCTCAAACACTGTTCATGCCGAATGATGATGATGATATATGCTTACCCGCACAGGGGGTACCCTATAATGTTAGAATACAATACTTGTATTCTAACATTATAACATGATAACACACAAACGACTGTTCATGTGAAGTCGAACCATTATTCTATTTTGAACGCTCGTATCGTCCCGGCTCGTCGCTGCAATGCCAGCCCCGCAATTCAACCGCAAGAAGGGCAAGACGCTGGAGCAGGTGCAGACGGGCGAGCATGCGCCCTGCCTGTTCGGCTCGGCTCACGCGCTCCGGCGTGTTCCTTGGCACGCCGCTGCCACTGTAAAGACACCCTTCCATAGATCTGACGCCGGTTACGCCCGCTTCCCCCGCCACAGCGTCGCCGGCAGCTGGTGCGTGACAAGAAGCAGCAACACTTGGCGAGGGGGGGCGTGACCAAGGCGACGACGCAGTCCAAGGCCACGCCGCTGACGCGCAGGGCTGGCGCGGTCAAGCTGGCCGCAGTAAGCAAAAAGAGCATTAAGAAGGCTCGCGTGCGTGCGAATCATGCGGCGGGCAGCTCAGGAAGCAGTAAGATGGAGGAGTGAGACCGCGAGTGATGAGAGCAGGCGGTTGGCTTGCACCTGACGGGAGCTTCTCGCCGCCCCGCACACTCCTCTGCAGATGAACCTTTGGTGGCTGCGGCCAGCACTGTCGCAGGTACCACTGCGATGCTTCTACTGCATGGCTGTCGAGGGTGGGGGCGTCCTTGCGGATGCCAGATCACGATGTGTTTAGATTGGGCGAGGGGCGGGGCGCACACGATATGTTCCCCAGCGTCAGCGTGTTGTCGTATTGTATATCTGGACTCTGTTTCTGTGTTGGGGGGGGTTTGTTTGGTTGTTTGTGTTTGGAGGAGCTGTGCCCTGTGCGGGGGCGGGGAACGCTAGGGGAACTCGCGTATGGTTGTGTCCGGGTGCTCCATTTCATGGAATGCCCGTAGTGTATGATTGCTGTGTAGTGTATTATTATTGTACGTACAACCTGCCACACTGCCAGCCACCCCCACCCACACATCACACATCATACTCATACTCATACAGCATACAGTCATACACAATGCACAATGACGAACAGCAACATCAACGATCAACATCTAACATACGCATACACACATCAACACATTCTGCATACTGCCTACGCCGAGTCGCAGACGCTCCCACTCCCACTCTCCCACTTACTCCGCCACTGTCCCTGTCCCCCCCCCGCCCGCCCCCGCCCCCACCGCCCCACCGCCAGGGTTAGGGCTAATAATAATAACGACCCTAACTCTAACTCCTAACCCTAACTCTAACCCTAACTCTAACTTCTAACTACCCTGATCCGAGTACTAGTACTAGTATAGTACTAGTACTAGGCTATATCTAGGTAGGTACTGGTACTAGTACTAGTAGTACTAGTATCATAGTGTTTAATAGATAGTATATATATAGAATAATAATTAAATTATAATAAGAAAACGAGTATACAGTTACAGTTATATACAGTCTGTTATACAGTATCTCAGTATATTTATACTTATACACTCTCACTCTATTACTATTACTACTATATACTATATACGACTATGACTAGCAGTGTATACTGCAGTATACTATATATACTAGTAATAGACTAAAGCACAATGAAACGCGAGTGTGCACGTGCAATGTTGCAGTCTGTAGTTGTGATAAGTTGTGAGCCGAGACGGTGGCACGGATCAACCGTGGACCGTGGCCGTGGCAGGCTGTGGCGCTGTACTCTCTACTTCTGGCTTCTGCTTCTGGTTTTGGTTTTGGTTTGTTTTGCGTGCTTTTTTGCTTTTGTGGGAGCATGCGGGGCTCCGGCTCCCGGCTCCGGCTCCGGCGAAAGGCCGGCCCCGCGGCGGCAACGTTTAACTATTGCATCGCGAGTCGCCAGCAGTACGCAGAAGCTGGCGCACGCACGTCCTTATCGAGTTGTGCACAGCATACAGCAGCACAACCAACAGCCCCCCCATGCCCGGGCACTTCCTCATGGTCCGCCCGCCATCTTCCCCTGCGCAGCCCGCCTCGCCGCCGCGCTCGCGGTGGCGTGCGGTTTGCCCGAAGGCCCCGGTGCTGGTGCGACCCTATCCGATGCCGCGCGCGGCCGAGGACATGTCTGCTAGGAGGGAGTCGGTCGCCCCTGCCTTTTTCACGATGATCTTGTCGCAGACTCCGTAGTCGACCGCCCCCTGGAATACAACACGAGCAGTAGGGGTCAGGAGAGGAGCAGCCATTCGATCTAGTATGCATAGGTATAGGTATAGAGAGTGTGAAGGCAGCTTTGAGAGATCACGCCGCTGGCGCTTAAGGCGCCTAGTAGCAAAAGCACCTGGGCGTCGAGATAAAGGCAGCGGTTGGTGTCGGCGCGCAGCTGCTCGATGCTCTGCCCCGTCGCGGCCGACATCATCTCGAGCGCGGCGTTGCGGTTCACCAGCACCTCGCGCGCCGCGATGGCGATGTCGGACGCCTGGCCGCGCGCCGACTGGCCGCGTGGTTGGTGCAACATCACCGTCGAGTAGGGCAGCGTCGCCCGCTGCCCCTTGGCGCCCGAGGCGAGCAGGAGCGCCGCGAGGCCGTACGCCTTTCCGACGCACATAGTGTGGATCGGTGCCTTAACGTAGCCCATTGTGTCCGCAATCGCAAACGCCTCCGTCTCGAACCCGACGGGCCGGCCGTCCTCCATCGTCGTGCCCGGACTGTTGATGTAAAGAGTGATCGGCTTCTCCGTCGAATCGTACTGCAAAAAAAGCAGCTGGCACACGATGAGCTCCGCCACCTGGTTGTTAATCGGCATGCCCAGGTACACGATGCGGTTGTTCAGCAGCATCGAAGGCATGTCCGGAGGCGGCCCGATGCGCACGCCGTCGATCATGCCGCCGCTGCCCGCGCCCGCAGCGCGAGCCATCGGCCGGCCCGCCCGACTGGCAAGGCCCACCGCCGGCGTCGATAGCGTCGTAGCCCAGCCCAACACCGCGACAGCCAACCCGATCATGGCGCCGGTTGCGCCGAGCGATCCGAGAAAATACGAAAAAATACCGCACGTCCCTGTTTTTGCCGTCCGGGTAAACTTGGCTATTTAATTTCTGTTTACCCGGAATAATATTTCAAACGGCCACATCGGCTTGCCACCAGCCTCAACGCGGCGCCTATGGCGCCGAACGGCGCCGCACGATTGAGTTTAACGACTCGGGCCACGCCCCGCTGGGACGCGCTGAACCGGTGGGAGGTGGAGCACATCACGCTGCGCATGCAGCGGCTCACCGCGCTCAACTTTCCCGCCAAGCTGCTTGGCCTCTCGATCAGCGGCAAGATTCTGCTGCTGGTGTTCGCCTGCCTCTATTGGTGCCTAGACCAGCACAAGTGTTTTGCTGGGATCTGGCTGGTCCCGCTCTCGGAGATTGGAAACGGCTGCGCCAAGTGGCTCTCGCTCCGCGGCCGTCCCGCCTGGGTCGACTCGCGCGTCAAGCTGCTCTCCTGGTCCTCCGAGTACTCCTTCCCTTCGTCGCACTCGCAGCTGTCGGCCGCCGTCATGACCTGGCTCGTCCTCTCGTCCGAGCATCTCGAGGCGGTGACAGAGACACAGGCGCTGCCCGCCGCCATCTATTGCGCCCTGGTCGCTGTCTCCCGCGTCCACGAGGGGCTGCACTTCCCGAGCGACGTCGTGGTGGGCTCTCTGTCAGGCCTGGCTTCGGCGGCGTTGTACTCGCTCGTGCTGCTCCCCGCACTGCCCTCTTTTGACGCGTGGCCGCCCGTCGCGCGGCTCGGCTTGCTGTCCATCCCCGGGTTAACCGCAGCGCTGCTGATCAACGCAGCCCACAGCCGCGCGGAGCGGTCCCGCGGTCGGGACCCGCCAGAGTGGCAGCGCAACGGATGCCGCGGGAAGTACGCGGCGCGCGAGCTCGACCCGCGCGGCGTCCCGTACGCTAGCTATATGGTCAGTATCTATATCTATATCTATCTATCTATATCCGTATCTATCTATATCTATCTATCTATCTGTATGTATGTATGCATACATCTATATCTATCTATCTATATATAAATGTATATATACATACATCTCGGATCGGGTTAAATATATATATATGCAAATATTTATGTATAGACGGTATATTTATAAGTGTATATGTGTATATATGTACATATATATATATAGATATATATCTAGCTCTATCTATCTATCTTTCCGTCTATACATAAATATTTGCATATCGGGTTAACCCGACAGATATAATATAGATATATAGAGATTGATGTACATACACACATACATCGGGTTAACCCGCTATGTAACGTGCATGCATACTGACTAGACACATGTTTGTGCACAACCAGGGCATGCTCGGCGTGCTGACTGGGCTCGCCGTTGGCGGCGCGCTCAAGCACCACCAGCCGCTCGCCTACCCGCACTCGGTGGGCACTGCGCTGCTCCGCGGCCTGGTCGGCAACGTGGTGCTGCTCGCCCTGTTCGAGGGGCTTGGCCAGCTGACGCCGCGCAAGCCGCTGCAGCTCTGCGCCACGCTGCGCTTTCTCAAGTACTCGCTTGTGCCGGTCTACATTCTGCTCCTCGCCCCGCTAATGTTCAACCGGCTCGGGCTCTAGCGACGTCCCAGCAGTCGGAGACTTGAGGTCTCGGGGGCGGGGCCGCGGGATCGGTTGCGTCCAGGCCATCCATGGTGGGCTGGGAGAGAGGCCGTGTGTGCAGTGGACGCGGGTCAAGCGCGCGCAGCTTCAGCTTGTGCGCGTGGGCCCCAGCGGCGCGCGAGTCTAGGGGACCAGCACCAGCGGACGCGGGCCACCAGCGCGGGGTCGCGAGTTAACTCCTAACCCTAACCCTTAACCTCGTTGCTTTTTTATGGTGTAGCATTAAGTCAACATCCGCATCTCAGTTTCAGTTTCAGTTGTCACCACTACAAGGGTTTCTTAAGCTGCTGTGCTTAATACTAATACACGACAACCGGCGAGACACCGGGACAATAATGACTGCAACTGTAAACTGTAGCACGTAGCACGGTATAGTGTATAGTATGGTATAGCACTGTTGTATGTATTTAGTAGCGACAAAGAAGAAGAAGTCGAAGTCAACCTTTTCCTTTTGTGCTAAAACTAAAATGTATGAGAGTGATCCTCACACCTCCTGTGTGATAGCACCATCCCAATCTACCTGTACCTGTCTGTACTGTGTCTGTACCTGCTACTAACTACTAAGATGCTTTAAGATGATGAATGCTGAAGGGTGGATATGCTAGTTTTTTTTTTTTTTAATGAGCAGTGCACAGTACAGTGCATTAGTATTATAGTGTTATGTGTTATAGTATTTTAGTATTAGTCTTTAGCATAAGTCACCTCAAAACCAAATCTCAAAACACCAAAATCATAATATTTTTGCACAGCGGCGCACAGCGGCACGCGTGGCCAGCACGACACTGCACACTGCGTGTAGCCAGGGCCAAACGTTAAGCGGGTTAACCCGCGGCTCGAAAGGCAAAGCAAAGCAACGCGCCAAGAGAGGCTTCCGTATGCGGGGACGCGGGACATAAAAAATCAGGAATCAGCCTGGCGTGCACCTGTGAACTTTAGGGGGGACTTCCAGTTATATATATATATATATGCTATACATATATATATGCTATATATACTATATATATATTATATATGTGCTATACATATACACACATACATACATAGCACAGTTATCTATCTATCTATCTACACACACAGACCCCCCTCTCTATCTACATAAATATATATAAATAAATATATACACACACACATCCATCCATATATACATATATATATATGGCTTCCGGCCCGAGCAGACAGCCGAGCCCCGCGCGGCACCGCCTCTTCCCCCGGCGTCACCTTTAGCTCGCCTTGGGCTTGGGTGGCGTGACCGGCGCCACGATGGTGGCGGCCTGGTTGTTGACCGTGAAACGCTCGGCGTCCTTGACGAGGCCGAGTACCAGCAGCCGCATCGTGCTCTCCGTAAGCTTGGCGCGCCGCACGATGAGCCTCGCCAGCCCGCCGCCGATCCACTTGGAATCCGCCTTGGGCGCGCCCGGCGTGCGGTCCGCGCTGCCCGCGCTGTCGAGGAATGCGGCGATCGGCTTGAGCCGCGTCTCGAAGCGGTTGACGACGCCACCGCCAAGGATCCGCTTGGTGGTGTCGCCGCCCGTGCCCAGCCGCGAAATGGCAATCCGGGCGCCCTGCAGCAGAAAGAGGGCCAATTGCACTCAGCCAAAGGAAGACCTCCCACGCTGACTTCGGCGCGGCCACCCACCCGGGCGTGGGAGGTGGCGCGCACCGTCGTCGCGCCACCTTCGAGCGTTGTTAAGTGTTTGTGGGAGGTGTTCGTTTGGGGGTTGGGGTGTTGTTCTTGTCGTGTGCGTGTGTGTCGGTGTCGGGGGTGTTGTTCTCTGTCGGTGTTTGTGTGTGTGTGACCCTACGTGTTGAATACAAGGATCGCTCATCCCCAAGACCTCACCCTGCGGCACACTGCGAAACCGACACGCCACCAGCCACCGGATCCCAAGCGACCTAGCACAGCCAGGCTAAACCAACAGGCGGGTTTTAAATCATTTAAACTAACGATACCTAGGCTACTCGTCGTCGGCGGGCTATCTGGGCACGAGCGCGAGCCCTTAGCTCATCCCTAGTGATAGCTCCCTAGGTGTGGTTATATATAGCTATATATAACGTTTTATTTATATGTGTACAGATATATAGATATGCACAGATATTTTAATGTATTTTACTCACCGCCCCCAGCGCCCTCTTCTCAAGACGTCCAGCCTGGTCGAGGTCGCCAGATATATACACATATACACACACACATATATATATATATATGTATATATATATATATATATATATATATATATATATATATATATATATATATATATATATATATTTATATATATATATATATATATATATATATATATATTCACCTCCAGCAGTGCGTCTGCGAGCGCAATGTCCGACTTGGCTTCGTCGTCGTGATCGCAGCCGAGCGCGGCGCGCGCCACGGGGGTAGACGACTCGAAGAGCAGCAGCAGCTGGCGAGCGACGGCCCAGGCCCATACCATGCGATAGGTTTCTTCGATCTTGAGCTCTTCCTCCTCCGCCTCGTCTGCGAGAAACGGATGGTTGCGTGGGTTCTGGTCGTATTAGACAGTAGAGCGGGGAGGGATATTCCCAAGATGCCTGTAGACTGACTTATAGTAACACACGACGTAGATCGGCAGCCAACATAAACAGTCCTGAGCAAGGAATACCGTAGGGAGGACCGATACCTCTGCATCGAGATACAACCAAAATACGTGTAGACTACTCCTAACCATAGCCAGGCCGCGTCCTCACCGGAAGACAGGCCCTAGTCCTGGCAAGTGGTTCGGTTAGAGGGGGGTGCAGACTACTATCCATAGCCAGGCCGCGACTGTCCTGAAGAGGGACATCTCAGAGGTGCGACGCCTGGCATGCCCCATTTAATATCGTGCATACGTATTATAATTTTTGTTGTTGTAATATATATATATATATATATATATATATATATATATATATATATGTATATATACATATATATATTTACATATATATATATATGTATATATATATATATATGTATATATGTATATATGTATATATGTGTATATATATATATGGCTGTGCTCACCGGCAGACATGCCCTCCGCAGGCGCCTCGCGCGGCACGGCGCGTAGCAGCTCGTAGTCGCCGTGCGGCAGGCCCGTGTGCGGCGGCGGCTCGTAGGTGGCCAGCGTGAGAAAGGCGAGCGTGGTGTGGGTGCCGTTGACCGTGAGGATCTTGCGGCGGTGGAGGAAGTGCGCCTCCGCCTCCGAGGCGGGGAAGCGGACCCCCGCGCCGGCGAAGGGTGGGAGCGACAGCTTCTGCCGCTTGTGCCGACCGAGCGAGCCGGTGCGCGTGCTGCCGCCGCCCGTCGCGGGCGCCTCGTCGTCGGGGGTGGCATCGGCCCGGTTTGCGCCGGGTGTCATCATGACGATCTCGCCGCTCCACGCCTCGGCCGAGGTGGCCACCTGTAGCAAAGCGTTGGCTCTAAGTTGGTACCGTTCTTCAACTTGGTACCGTGTTCCCTGGAGCCCCCCGCGCACGCATTTCGAGCCCTGGAAAGCTGTCGGCACACGGGGGAGGGGGTCCCTTGCTGCCTGGTAACGAGTAGCGGGACGTCCAGCGCAGCAAACGGTCGTGCTGGCAAAGAGTACCAAGTTAGGGCACGGTACCAAGTTAGGGCGAACGCTTTGCTAACGCAACGGAGGGCGTGGCTGCGTTAGAGAAGGGCGTGGCTGTGTTTGAGAAGGGCGTGGCTTTCGTATGCATATATATATATATATATATATATAGCTCGCTCG
>Ga0209390_10010268_pt1 | contig 11000 bp, 12 predicted proteins | sample BON01_FD_187212 | JGI IMG/M metagenome (GOLD analysis project Ga0209390, IMG submission 187212) | Freshwater microbial communities from Lake Bonney liftoff mats and glacier meltwater in Antarctica - BON-01 (SPAdes) (version 2) | ecosystem: Environmental > Aquatic > Freshwater > Ice > Glacier... | reverse complement strand
AAGACTCAGGCTCAGGGTCACTTGCCCACCCATGGGTGTTATCGCCTCGAATATCGCCCTCGTCATCTAACTCTAGGTAGTCCCCGCAATCACTAACGCGATCTGAATTACCGTCTATATAGGGCATGACGTAGTTACCACCACCGTAGTATTTAGCCAACCTAGCACCTTCAGGCCAACCGCCTTCACGGGCGTAGCCGTTATCTTGCAACCACGACTCAAGCATGGTGTCACACCCGCCATGCCCACCCTCACCGTCCCGCTTATAGGTTCGTACATAGATTGGCTCAGGCTCGTTACTCTCAGGGTCTACAAAGGTCAATGCACGAGCCATGACCCGCTCACCCTCCAAGCGCACGACCATACCCCAACCATATCGAGGGTCATATACTGCATACGGGTGTGATGCCTCTACTGAGTCGTATCCCCAGTGGTCGGTGTCATACGCCATACATGAGTGTGGACCTTTTATTATGGCATTGATTATCTCAGGCAGGGTTGTGAGCACTTCGTAGCTACCCCGCGATGCAAGGTAGCTCTCTACGATGTTACGTATGGTGTCATCGTGGGCGGTTGGTGCATGACGCCGTAGGTATTTCCCTAGGCTTGTTTTGGTTTGCACATTAGCATGGCCTGCACGGTCGTCACGGGTGTAGGCAATCATCTCACTGTTTTCTGTGGACTCATGAGGCCACTCAAGGATCATCTCTGCAACTGATAACAAGTGATCGGTGTACGCGGGGTTGCATACGGCGTCGTGAATTACGGAGTGTAGAGCGTAACTATTGGTTTCACGGGCAAACCACGAACGGGTCTTTAAAAATAGATCAACGGCTTCCAACCGTTGAACATGGGGGGTGTTGCAGTTGTCCTGCTTGATGACCGCAAGAAAAGCGCCGTGTAGTCTGCGAGCATTAAGAGGCACGGGTTGGGTGCGGAACTGTGCAGGGGTTGATGCAAATGCTGTGGGGAGTGAATAGGTTGGCATGATTAGTTCCTTTGGTTGGTTATTATCTTCATAACGTTATGAAGTTGGGTTTAGTTGGTTGGTTGGTATTGGGTGACGTGCTCATTCAGCACAAACTCTTCCCCGTCAGGGGTTAATATGTAACTGAAGTGCTTACTTAAGCAATGCGTGCACACACTGCGGCCGTCGTGTGTGTTTCTGGTGTCGTATATTTCTACTTCACTTTCGCACATGTCGCAATCTATATAGTAGTCCATGATTAGTTCCTTTGGTTGGTTAGTATCTTCATAACGTTATGAAGTTAGGGGGTGTCGAGTTAAGCAATGCTTAGGTTAGTTGATAGGGGTGCGACATGTCGCACGATGCGTAGTGTATTGAATGTTTCGGCATAAATGATGTCGCCTTGTGCCTTTTTGGCTTGGCTGAGTAGCACGTACTGCAAGAGTGCTTTTTGGGCGTCTTCGCGGGTTGTGTATGTTGTAGTGTCGGGCGTATGTACCCAGCCATTGCATAGGTCAAATGTTTCAATGGCGAATGTGGTTGTTTGGTTGTTCATGTCGTGTGTCCTTGGTTATTATCTTCATAACGTTATGAAGTTGGGTTTAGTTAATTGTGTTGATAATGGGTATTATGCGACTCAAACTACATTATAGCACATATGGAGGCTGTTGTCAAGGGGTGCTAAGGGGGTGTTATGCGGTGAGGTGGGGCTTCGTGTTCTTGGTGTTCTCGAGGGGAGGGTAAATGTTCTTGTGAGGAGGGAAAAAACAGGAACGCAAGTACGCAATGAATATGCGGGTCTTAGGCGATTTTGGGGGTAAATGTTCCATTGTTCTCCCCTGTACAAGTACGAGCGGGTGGTTTTGGGGGGAACAACGAAATGACACTTGCACATAATCGACGAATCTGTATCTTTGTACATAATTGAAAACTTTGTATCTCCTCCAAAGCCCCCTCCACCCTCGACTTACATTTGCACACGAGAACACGTTCCGAGAACCCCCTACTACTACTATATAAATATAATTATATATATATATAAGCTCCATAAACGCGAACGCTACAGAGCCTTTTCATGCTCTATTCTCGTATGTTGCAATTATCCATATCGTTTATGTTGATTGTACCCGCGTTACTGGACTGTCAAGTACAGCCTAGAACACGAGAACACCGCGCGCTACACGTTTCCCACGCGCATGACGCGCGCAGTGCCGCCTCCGATGATAGTGGTTACCTTGCCTGCCATGCGCAGTGCCGCCTCCGATGATAGTGGTTGCCCTATGACGTGCACGTAATCGGTGTATGCCATAGAGCAACCCAAGCCCATGGTGAGCAAGAAAAACGTAGACGTAAAAAAACCCCGCTTTGTGAGCGGGGTTAAAAAACCCCCCAATGGGGGGTAACCTCATAACGTTATGATGTTAAGCGGGTATTAGTGCGATCAATGCACTGATACCTTTGGTCAATTTGACAACATCATAACTTGGGCTTGGGTCGCTTTGTGCGATAAGCAAAGCGGTATTCAAACTTGCATAGAGTTTCTGTGACTGTGTACGCTCTGCGACAGTGGGCACGCTTGGTGCGCTTGGCACGCTTGGCACGCTTGGTGCGCACGGTAACGGCTCAGGGGCTTTGGTTAACTTAACAGCCTTAGCTTTAGCACGTGATTCTGCTTGGGCACTATTTAAGACAAGTGGTGTCCCTAGCTTCAAGGCCTTGCGCATGTCACCTAAGTAATTACTGATTGTAGGAGCTGTATATGCCTTGCCGTTCAAAGGGTTTGTTTGCGCCCCCATAATGCCCGCAAAGTGTTTTGCAATAGGGCAGTTACGCAGATCACCGATTGCTACTTTGGTTTTCCTGAACGATTCAAACAACGCTGTGATGCTGGTAGTAGCACCGTCACGAAGCACAATGGCTTGTGACAATTCGGTCAATGCTTGTTTACCCTTTTCAATGGAAGCAACAACAGTCTTTGAAGCGGGCTTGTTTGCTGTAGTAGTAGTTTTCATTTTAATTCCTTGATTGGTTAGTTGGTAACGTACCGAAATCGATACGAATACATATTATAGTCGATTGTATTGTTTATGTCAAATGGTGTGAGGTATAGAGCTTAACGTCATAACGTTATGAGGTTAACCGAACGCATAAAGCATTGTTAGACGCACGTCATGCGCGTGCGCATGTAACATAACTATCATAGCGCGTCAAGCGTGCAAAGATTTCTTGGGGAATTTGATACCCTACCGTACCCCGACCCGCCTTATAGGTGTGACTAGTGGCCCTGCCCTATACAGTGTAATCTGCACAAACAAAACCAAAGTTTCCCAAACTCACCTAGCTCCCTTATGGGCAACACCCCCCGTCACTAAATATCTCTTATCCCCTTAAAATTTTCCCAAAAAATTTGTTTGACCCACCTTACACAAATAATATATACTGCATCCTATACGTACCAATAGGTATCGCGCATGGAAATTAGTTTAGAGCCCGAAGTACTCGCGGCTCCTGTTGGCTCAGGAGTGCTTAGTCACGCCCAAATGCGCGACGCGGCGCGGGCGATGTTTAACTCCACAGAGTTTATTGAGCATTTTGGAGAACCCCAAGGGGCCACATCCGGCGACACCTCCACAGCGCGCAAAGTGATCTTAGACGACCGTCCTATAACTGCTGTGCAAAACTCGGCGACTGCCGTGCACTTGATGGCTTTACTGAGTGAGTATGATGTTCAGATTGCTAAAACAGCAGTGCAGATTAGGATGTTCGTCACAAACAGTCTTATAGAAGAAGCCGCCCCCGGGGCTAAGAACCGCATCAGAGCCTTAGAGCTCTTAGGTAAAATTAGTGAAGTTGGGCTATTCACAGAGCGCACAGAGGTCGTAGTCAAACACCAAACAACTATAGAGCTTGAGCAAAAAGTGCGCGATAAGATTGCCACACTCATAAGTAAAAAATCGTTAGCTCAGGACGTAACTGCTAGAGACCCCGACATGGACATCGTGCAAGACCGTATGGATGAGTTAACGGATTTCTTAATCAAGCCAAAAGCTGATGCTACAGACGACTGAGATCGAGTTCTTACGCGCCAACCTAAGTGAGTTCTCAGGTGAAGAACTTGCAGAAGTCCTACTGTCCTTAGAAGAACTTGAAAAGCGCGAAGCGATGCAGGCGTGTCAGGATGATCTGATTGCGTTTTGCCAATACATGGACCCCGATTACAAAGTGGGTAAACACCACCGACGCCTTGCTAACTTACTTATGGCTATGGAGCGTGGAGAAGAAGATCGTATTGGTGTGTCAGTTCCACCACGGCATGGTAAGAGCCAGCTTGTGTCTATATTTTTCCCCGCATGGTATCTAGGGCGTAACCCTGATAAGCAAGTACTGATGGTGTCCCACACGGGCAACTTGGCCGTTGAGTTTGGTCGTAAAGTGCGAAATATTGTGGGTAGTGACAAGTATGTAGAAGTATTTCCGCTGGTGACGCTCTCAGCAGACTCAAAAAGTGCAGGGCGATGGAATACTAATGCTGGTGGTAGTTACTATGCTTGCGGTGTGGGTGCGGCGTTAGCAGGTCGAGGTGCGCACTTCTTAATTATTGACGATCCGTTCTCTGAGCAAGACATATTAATGGGTAACTACGACGTATTTGAGCAAGTCTATGAGTGGTTTGCTTACGGTGCCCGTACACGTCTGATGCCACAAGGTAAAGTAGCTATTGTACACACCCGATGGGCGCCAGAAGATTTAATTGGTCGCTTGGCTAAGGACATGACACGCATTGAAGGTACCGATCGGTACCATTTCTTTGAGTTTCCAGCAATATTTAACGAAAATACGGCTGAGGAGAAGGCACTTTGGCCAGAGTTCTTTGATTTAGAAGCTCTACACCGTACAAAAGCCTCGATGCCGCTGTTCCAATGGAACGCGCAGTACCAACAAAACCCCACAGGCGAGGAAGGTGCGCTGATTAAGCGCGAGTGGTGGAAGAAATGGGAGTTACCCGAAGCTCCACCGTGTGAGTACGTGATTATGACGCTGGATGCGGCCGCAGAAAAAGGTAACCGCAATGACTTTACCGCACTATTGACGTGGGGGGTGTTTAGCCACGAGCGGTTAACTGAAGGGAACAACCACATTATCTTGCTCAATGCCGTTAACGTGCGTGTAGAGTTCCCAGAGCTTAAAGAAATGGCGTTACATGCGTATAAAGAGTGGCAACCCGACTCGTTTATAGTAGAAAAGAAGTCTAGTGGCACACCACTGTTTCAAGAATTACGACGAATGGGTATTCCTGTGCAAGAATTCACGCCACATCGGGGCACGGGGGATAAAATAGCGCGGGTAAACGCGATTTCTGATATTGTTAAATCAGGGATGGTATGGTACCCAACAGGACGTAAGTGGGCTGAGGAAGTTATAGAACAAGCGGCTAGCTTCCCAATGGCAAAAAATGATGACATGGTTGACTGTATCAGTATGGCACTCGCAAGATTTAGAAGTGGTGGGTTTATCAGATTAACTAGTGACGAAGCAGATGAAATTATGGCTCCTCGCAATGCGGCGTACTATTAACTTAGTGGAAATGATGATATAATGGAATCACTATATGGAGAACATTATGCAATCAGGCCCCCGAAGAATTATTGATATGATGCAAGACACTACGTTTGTAGATGCTTTACCTAAATCTAGACGCGCCGCGTTGGAGATAGGAGCACCACGGTATATATCGCCTCGTCTTTGCCCCAAAAACCATGAGTCCTATAGGCTTACACGCAACGGAACTTGTGGGCAGTGTGCGTCAAACTTGTCTAATGACGTAAGCAAAATGCATAAGCGATCTAGGGTAAATTCGGATAAAAATTGGAACGCTAGTACTAAAGGGCAATCAGCTAAACAAAAATGGAAAGATAAAAACCCTAAATGGGCGTGGGTAGTTAGTGCAGTAGGCGGAGCCCGAACCCGTGCTAAGTGGGCTAATATAGAGTTTGATATTACCAACGAATACATTTATGGTATTACCGCGGATACCTGCCCTGCATTAGGCATACAGTTCGTGTTCGGCGGGGTAGGATTTAACACAGCGGTAAACCCGAGTATTGACCGTATTGACCCTAAGCAAGGATATATAAAAGGGAATATGGCGGTTATAAGTCACAGGGCTAACATGATAAAGAGTAATGCTTCCTCGGACGAACTACGCAAAATAGCCGAGTGGCTTCACACTAAGGAATAATAATGGCTATTGAGAAAGGTTTGTACGCCGCCCCCGTGGGCATGGATGCTATGCAGGGGCAAGAGCCCGGTATGGAGATTGAGATTGTTAACCCCGACATGGTTACCTTGGATGATGGCTCTGTAGAAATTACAATCGTGCCCGGAGAAGAAGTTGACGAGGATGGTATTGAGTTTGACGCTAACTTAGTTGAGTATTTAGATGAGCGTGACCTTGTACAACTCTCAGGGGATTTGATTGATGCCTATGAGAACGACTTAGCGTCTAGGAAAGATTGGGAAGAAACCTATACCGAAGGTATTAAGTTACTGGGGCTTAAGTATGAGGAACGTACTGAGCCATGGGAAGGAGCCTGCGGTGTACACCACCCTATGATCGCTGAAGCCGCTGTGAGATTCCAAGCGGAAGCTATTATGGAGACTTTCCCTGCCAGTGGTCCAGTACGCACAAAGATTATAGGTGAAGTTACACGCCAAAAGACAGATGCGGCAGAAAGAGTTCGTAATGACATGAATTATCAGTTGACCGAGCAGATGCCTGAGTACCGTGCCGAGCATGAGCGGATGTTGTGGAACTTACCCATTGCAGGTAGCGCGTTTAAAAAGGTGTATTTCGATCCTACGATAGGGCGTCAGATTTCGTTGTTCGTACCCGCAGAAGATGTGGTACTGCCATACGGCGCATCAGATATATCTATGTGTGAGCGCATCACCCACCGTATGCGTAAGTCTAAAATTGAGCTTATTAAGTTACAAGAGGCTGGGTTTTACCGTGATGACATTGATATCACTGATGCACCGACACTACAAGTTGACAAGATTCAAGCCGCTAAAGATCGTGAGATTGGGTTTAGTGCAACGTACGACGACCGCCATGCGCTGTTGGAGATGCATGTTGAAATAGACTTAGCGGGTTTTGAAGACAAAGATGCAGATGGTGAAATGACGGGTGTTCCATTACCTTATGTTATTACCATATTAAAAGAGACCGGCGACATATTATCTGTGCGTCGTAACTACGACCCCGTACCTACCCCAACAGAGGGTAACAAGCGGGACCAATACATATACAAAAGGCCCAATCAGTACTTCGTGCATTACCAGTATGTGCCGGGGTTTGGTTCGTATGGTTTTGGTTTGGTGCACTTGGTTGGTAACTCAGCTAAATCGGCTACAGCCATTACACGTCAGTTGGTTGATGCAGGAACGTTATCAAATTTACCCGGCGGTTTAAAGACTCGTGGGTTACGTATTAAGGGTGACGATACACCGATTTCACCGGGCGAGTTTAGAGATGTCGATATATCCTCTGGGGCGTTGCGTGACAACATCATGCCCCTGCCGTACAAAGAGCCGTCACAAACGCTACTGACATTGCTGGGTGTAATCAGTGAAGAAGCGCGTCGTTTTGCCGCTACCCCCGATATGAAGATATCAGATATGAGTGCTAACGCACCCGTAGGTACCACATTAGCGTTAATAGAACGTAACTTGAAAGTTATGTCAGCCGTGCAAGCGCGTATGCACTTCGCTATGAAGCAGGAGTTAAAACTTCTTGCGGGAATGATTCGTGACCATGCGGCTACAAGCTATGACTACCAACCAGAAGAAGGTTCACGCAAAGCACGTCAAGCAGACTACAGTTTAGTTGAGGTTATCCCCGTATCAGACCCCAATGCGAGCACCTTAGCGCAACGAGTCGTGCAGTATCAAGCGGTGATACAGTTAGCGCAGATGGCACCACAGATTTATAACTTACCTAAGTTACACCGTCAGATGTTAGAGGTGTTGAGCATTAAAGACGCAGATGAGTTAGTCCCATTAGATGAAGACCAGAAACCACGAGACCCGATTACGGAGAACATGGACATCTTAAATGGTAAGCCAGTTAAAGCGTTTATCACACAAGACCATGAAGCCCACATCGCGGTACATATGGCGGCTATGCAAGACCCAGTGCTTATGAAACTAATGGGACAAAACCCACAGGCTCAAGTACTCATGCAAGCCGCTCACGCCCATATTACTGAGCACATTGCGTTTGCATACCGTAACAAGATACAAGAACAAATGGGTGTTACGTTACCTGACCCCAAAGCGGAACTACCGGAGAACATGGAGAATGAGTTAGCTCGGTTGTCCGCTCAAGCCGCAGGGCAGTTGTTACAAAAGCACCAAGCGCAAGCCCAACAGGAACAAAACCAACAGGCACAACAAGACCCAATTGTTCAGATGCAACAGCAAGAACTTCAGATCAAGATGAAAGAAGTTGATATTAAAGAGAAGAAGATGATTGCTGATGTCGCCGCGGAAGCCGACAGAATAGCGCTTGAGCGTGAGAAGATGCAGGCAGATATGGAGAAAGAAGGTTTACGTGTAGGCTCTAACACCGCGGCTATCAAGGCAAAGCTTGAGTTGCAACAACAGTTAGAGATGTTAAAGCTCGGTGTAAAGGGTGAAGAAATTAAATCTCGCCAAGAAGCCGACGGCATGCGTATGGGTATCGACGTAGCTAAGGCTCGCGCACAGATGCAACAAGCACAGAAACCCCAAGGAGCGGCTGAATGAACGAGCTAGACATTATCCAGAAGAAAATCCGTGAGCGCATGAATGATATAGCTGACGCGTTAGCCACGGGTAGTTGCCAGTCGTTAGAAGAGTACAAACGTATGTGTGGAGTAATAGAAGGTTTGGCATACGTGGAAAGAGATGTGATTGACCTTAGATCTAGTGCTGAGTCTGAGGACGATTAATACCCGCAAGGGCCGTTCGTAACCCGGTAGGTTACGCTTTTTAGGAGTTTGGAATGAGTGAAATTCTCATCGGTAGTAACCCTCGTAACCCAAAAGTCGTGGGCGTTATAAACACAGACGCAACCCCGCAAGAGAAAGCCAAGCAACTTCCTAAACCATCGGGGTATCATATTTTATGTGCGATTCCAGAAGCTGAGAAAGAGTTTGACAGTGGGCTGTTAAAGGCCGACGAGACTATGCATTACGAGGAAGTCCTTACCACGGTACTATTTGTTGTGGCTATGGGAGAGGATTGTTACGCTGACAAAACGCGTTTCCCTACAGGTGCGTGGTGTAAGCAGGGTGATTTTGTGTTGGTTCGCCCTAATTCGGGTTCCAGACTGGTTATACACGGTAAGGAATTTCGCTTAATAAATGACGATTCTGTCGAGGCGGTAGTTCTTGACCCTCGCGGCATTCGCCGTAAATAAGGAGTAAATAATGGATACATATAAATTTCCCGACGAGAAAGAACCCGTCGAACAAGAGATCGAATTAGAACTCGATAGCGCTGACTCCGAAGTAGAAATCGTAGACGATACACCGGCGCAAGATCGTAACCGTAAACCCCTTGCCCATGAAGTAGAGGAGCCCAGCGAAGACGAACTCAATGAGTACAGCTCTAAGGTTCAAAAGCGGCTAAAAGAATTAACTCATGCCCGTCATGATGAACGACGTAAAGCTGAAGTCCTGTCCCGTGAAAAGGCGGAGCTTGAACGCGTTGCTAAATTAATGGCTGATGAGAACAAACGTTTAAATGACTACGTGAGCCTTGGGCAAACTGCCTACATAGATAAATCTAAGTCATTGGCAACGTATGGTATGAACGCGGCTAAGGCTAAAATGAAGGCGGCTTTAGATGCAGGGGACACCGAAGCGGCAGTTGCCGCACAGGAAGAACTGTTAAACGCGCAACTCGAAATGCAACAAGTAAATAATTTTAAGCCCCAACCGTTGCAAAAACCACAGAATGACGTATATACTCAACCTATAACACGTCAACCTGAGCCAAAGCTAGATACTCGAGTTGTTAGTTGGGCAGAAAAAAACCCGTGGTTTGAAAAACCCGGTGACGAAGATATGACAGGCTTCGCTTACGGTGTGCATAATAAGTTAGTACGCGAGTATGGTGAAGAGTACACAAGAACTGATGAGTATTATCAGAAAATCGATACAGCAATGAGGAAGTCTTTTCCAGAACGTTTTGATGATGTTAAAGATGCCCCCAAAGCTAGTCGCCCTAAATCCGTTGTTGCTCCGGCACAGCGCACGTCGGTACCGAAGAAAATTCGCCTGACAACCACGCAACAAAATGTAGCCAAGAAGTTAGGTATACCTCTTGAGCTGTACGCTAGAAAAATGATTGAACTGGAGAACCAAAATGGCTGAAAACCGAATCCCTCGTGAAGCACAAAGTCGTGAACAAGCAGAACGTCCAAAAACTTGGAAACCCGCGGAGCTTTTACCAGAAGTAGCAAGAGAGCCCGGATATGCTTACCACTGGGTTAGAGTCACACTTAACGGTGCGCCTGACCAACGAAACTTTTCTGCGAAACTACGAGAAGGCTGGGAACCTGTCACTACTTCAGAACAACCTCAGATGCGAATGTTCCTAGATCCCACTTCACGATTTAAAGACAATATTGAAGTTGGAGGTCTGTTGTTATGTAAATCACCACAAGAACTCGTTGACCAACGTAATGCACATTACGCAGACCAAAACCGTCAGCAAGTCGAGGGTGTAGATAGCAACTATATGCGCCAAAGTGACCGTAGAATGCCCCTCTTTAGTGAGCGCAAATCTTCTACAAGCTTTGGTAATGGTTCTTAATTTTATTGGAGTTAACAAATGGCTTATCCTACTATTGATAAACCCTACGGCTTAAAGCCGATCAATCTGATCGGTGGACAGGTCTTCGCGGGGGCTACGCGTAAAATGCGCATTGCAAGTGGTCTAGCAGCAAACATTGGCTTTGGTGATTTATTGGTTCGAGTTAGTGACG